>Ga0181531_10001113_pt1 | contig 17224 bp, 19 predicted proteins | sample PEATcosm2014_Bin_38_FD_119743 | JGI IMG/M metagenome (GOLD analysis project Ga0181531, IMG submission 119743) | Peatland microbial communities from MTU Mesocosm Facility, Houghton, MI, USA - PEATcosm2014_Bin11_10_metaG | ecosystem: Environmental > Terrestrial > Soil > Wetlands > Peat | place... | reverse complement strand
TGGGCACATCGACCGGATCGAGCAACCGGCTGTACGCCGCTCTCACGCTCGTCATGTGCGCTCCCGAATATCTCGTTCAGAAGTGAGGACACCGATCGTGACCACACCCGGATCGCGACGTCAATTTCTGAAGCTCGCGGCCGCCATGTCCGCCATGCGCTTTGCGCCGCCGCTCGCCCTGAACCTCGCGGCGCTCGGCGAGAGCGCCGCCGCGGGCGCCACGGATTACAAGGCGCTCGTCTGCGTGTTCATGATCGGCGGAAACGATAACTTCAACACGCTCGTGCCGTACGATGCGCCGAACTACGCGATCTACACGCAGCAGCGGCCCGCCATTGCCACGGCCCAGAGCGCGCTGACGCCGACGCTCCTCACCCCCGCCACCGCGCTCCCAGGCGGTGAGCAATTCGCGCTGGCGCCGGCGCTGTCGCCGCTCCTTCCTTTGTTCAACGGCGGACAGCTCGCGGTCATGCTGAACCTCGGCACCCTGATCGATCCGATCGCCTCCGCCACTGCCTATGCCGACGCGCCCGCCTCCAGTCTGCCGCCGCAGCTGTTCTCGCATCTCGATCAACGGGCGTTCTATCAGGCCGAGGGTCCGATCGGTAATACCTCCGGCTGGGGTGGCCGTATCGCTGATCTGTTTGCCGCCGGCAACGGCAACGCCCTGTTCACGTGCATCTCGCCCGCCGGGGACAGCCTGTTCCTCACGGGGCTCAGCACCGAGACGTACTCGATCTCGCCGACGGGTGGCGCGATCCCGATCCAGGGCATCATCGCACCCCTGTTCGGCTCCACGGCCTGCCAGAGCGCGTTGCAGACCATCACCACGGCGCAGCGCACCGATGCCAGCGGGAATCTCGCGAATCTGTTCGAGGCGACCTATGCCGATGTGGTGAGCCGCTCGCTCATGGGGCAAAAAATCCTCGGCGCCGCCCTGCCGGCATCGACCGTCACGACGTTCCCGGTGACGACGAAAACGAATCTCTCCGCCCAGATGGCGATGGTGGCTCGGGTCATCGCCGCGCGCAACGCCTCGGGAGTCGGCGCGAACCGCCAGGTTTTCATGGTGGGCGTGGGCAACTTCGACACCCATGATGCCGTCGTGACGGTTCAGCCGCCGCTGCTCTCCGATGTCGCGGTCTCGATGGCGGCCTTCTACGGCGAGATGAACGCCCTCGGATTGCAGAACAACGTCACGACCTTCACCGTCTCGGACTTCGGACGCACCCTCAATTCGGACGGCGACGGTTCCGATCACGGCTGGGGCAGTGTGCACTTTGCCCTGGGCGGTGCCGTCAACGGTAAGAGCTTCTACGGCACGGCCCCCGTGCTCCCGCCCAACTTGACGACACCCGGTCCCCTCGACGTAGGCCGCGGCCGCTTCATCCCGACCACGGCGGTCGATCAATTCGGCGCAACCTTGGGCTCCTGGTTCGGCGTGAGTGATTCAGAGCTGCTGACGATCTTTCCGAACCTCTCCAACTTCGACGCCGGCACTCGCAATCTCGGGTTCATGCAGCCGCCCGCCGGCGGTTAGACGGCCTGTAGCCGCCCCCTCTCGGGCAGGCGCGCCGGGCCCGTGTCTTTACATCGAATGCCGTGTTGGCTGCGGGTTGGTCGTCATGTCAACTCCGCGTAGAATCCATTGAGGGACCTATCGCCGGAGAGCAAGCATGGAACGCACTGCAGGGATCTCGATTGTCCTCGTCTTGATGCTCAGTGGCTGCAGCATCTTCAAATCGGAATTGGAGAGCGAAATGACCACCTCGACGCAGGTGTCCACCGCCTGCTCGGCGGCGCCGGTCTCGGAACGCGCTCTGCAGAAAAACTACCAGGCGGGGCTCGCCAATCTCACCGCACAGATTCTTCACGTGAGCCTTTCGACCACGCGGGGCGTGGTGGTGGCGGCGGGGGCGGCGCGATCGGATTCGCGCAATCTGACCGCGGCTCTAGCGGACCTGCAGGGCGATATCGATGCGGTCTATACCGCCGGCAATGCCGGCACCCGCGCCGCCATGAAGGCGGTTCAGAGTGATCTGCTCGTCATCCGGACCGATGGAAAACAGCTCAGCGACAGTGTGATCGCCATCGCCCAGGCACAGGCAAAGAGCAAGGGCCTGGATCTTCGGGACGTCGGATCGGTCGCGAGCTCCTTTACCGACCTCGTATCCCAGGTGCTCCTTCAGATTCAGCCGGCGGTGAGGTCGCTCCATTCCAGCCTCACGAGGCTCGGCCCCGATATCGATGACATGCTCGCGGCGATTGCGAGCGATCCACAGGCGGCCCGGTCGATCAATCTCACCAAGATGCAGGACGACATCGACCAGGCTGCGCTGATCGTCGGCGCCATGCTCAAGGAAATTGACGCCATCCTTGCGGGAAATCCCGATCTAACCTCCCAGATCGATTTTAACAAGGACGTCATACCGCTCGTCCAGGAGTACGCCGCTTATGAGGTCGCGCGGCTCTCGATGACCGCGGTTCAGCGCGGTGCCATCGATCTCGAGCACAAGCTCGACAAGATCGACCAGAGTACCTGGAGCATCATCACCGTGGTCGAATTGCTGTCGGATTCGGCGCTCGCCGACGGGATGCAGCAATTCGCCAGCAAGGTGGCGATATCGATACCCGCCGCGCCTGTCACCCCGGACGCGAGCGGCACCGACTCCCCCTTGGCCGGCACGATCCTCGCGGGTCTGGAAAAGAACGTCTACGACTCGCTGTTCATTGTCGCCTGCCAGCACCTGTCGACGGATCCCTCCACGCAGTCGGGCGAGTCGGTCCGCGTCGACCAGCTCCTGCGCCCCTTCTATCAGGGGCTCGCGCTGAGCTACTACCGGGTCAAGGTGGACGATAAGGGCAATCCCGCGATCGACTCGTCGGGCAAGACGCAGGTCGATCTCCAGGGCGGCATTCCGAAGATCACCCATGCGAGCCTCACCTCACAGCAGTTGGCAGGGCATATGGCCTTGTTGAAGCAGACAAAAGAAGAAGCCTGCGACCGCGAGCCGAAGGACGCCTCACCGGACCCGTCGCGTCGCCTCTACTGCACGGCTCAGCGTGTCGCGAGGTCGACGGCGAATATCAACGCGCAGACCCTTGGCACCCAGGCTCTTGCCCTCAAGCAGACCCTCGACAACGGCAAGCTGCGCCCGGCCCTGGCGGTCGCTCCGGCGCCTCCGCCCCCCTCGAAGGGCGTGAAGAGTCGCAAGATTTCGCCGGGCAACGCATCACCCGGGCCGCAGAGCACCCCCATTTTGAATATCGCCAAGATCCAGGAGATTCTGAGTACTGCGACGAAGAGTCCGTGACTTTGGCCTCGCGTTAAGCCCCGCGATCGCATCAGGGATGATCCAGATGACACGAATCATTCGCTTTCCCGTTCTCGTCATCTTCCCGCTCGCCGCGCTCCTTTGCGCCTGCGGCTCCCACGGGCCCTACCGGGTCGCCACCGAGCCGTCTCAGCAGATGGATGCTCTGTGCGGGAATCTGTACGATACCATCGACAACGAAATTGAGGGCGTGGCCAAAGACTACTCGCTCGATTTCAACGATCGCATGAAAAAGCTCGCCCTCATCGAGAGCGACATGCGCGAGAAGACCTCGCCCGCTCAGCAGGTGTGCTGGCAAACGTCCTACGAAAAACACAGCGGCTACGATCTGTTCTATGCGGAGTTCGACGATTCCGGCGAGCCCACCGATCTGCAGGGCGGGAAGAACGTCACCTACGCGACCTCGGAGCTGCATCTCATCAAAAGTCAGCTCAAGCGCGAGCTGGCGGCGGCGCTGAGCGAGCACAGCGGCCTCAATATCGTGCTCTTCACGCACGGCTGGCACGGCAGCGCCCGGGCGCTCGACGACTACTCGCTGGAATTCAAGGGGATTCTGCAGGAGGTCTCCTATCAAGAGCAGCAGTCACAGCAAAGTCGCGTCAACAAAAACATAGCCGCATCGGCGCGCCCGCGCCGCACCGTCGGCATCGAGATCGCATGGCGCGGGGATTCGTTCTTGAATCCCGCGATTCCCTTCGTGGCCGGGAGCAAGAATTTCGCCAATGTCTGGGACAGAAAGATCACCGCCAAGGTCATCTCCTCGGGATCGGCGCATGCGCTGTTCGCCTTTCTCAACGAATTCTATCGGGAGAACAGTTGCGATGAATTCGGCTCCGCCGCCCCGACCAAGGCCGGCTCGCCGCAGTCCGATCAATGCGACGCCGTGCACATGCTCACCATCGGCCACAGCTTCGGCGCGCTCATCAATTTGCATGCGCTCGTATCCCGGATCGACTCGGGATTGAACGTTCCGCCCGGCAAGCGGGCCTTTGGCTTTGGAGACATGAGCGTTCTGCTCAATCCTGCGGTCGAGGGGACGAGCTACCGCGGGCTCTTCGAGACGGCGATCAATCGAAAAATCGACATGGCGATGACCCCCATCGATGCGGCGACGACCGGCGCGGATGCGCGTCCGTACCTCGACGGCACGTTGAATCCCACCCGGTGCGAAACGCTCTCCGAGACGGCGCCGGCGGTGATCGTTCGAAAGGAAGCGGCCCCGGGAACGCCCGTCGCCGGCTCGGCGCCCTTATCGGCGCACTCGGCCGGCCGTTTGGCCAGCATGATGGTGCAGATGCCGACCCTGGTGATCTTGCAAAGTCACGGCGACAGCGCGACCGGCACTTTTTTCCCGCCCATGCAGGGCATTGCCGCGCTCTTCAGGCAGACGCTCTCCTCACAGGAGCGGGTGGATAAAACCACGGCGGTTGGCTGGATCGATGCCTATCGCACGCACAAGCTGGCACTCAGTGAGCAGGGTGCACAGGATGACAGCTGCTCGAATGCCGCCGCCGCGCCCGCGAGCTTTTGCCCTTTCATCCACAAATCGACCGACAAGGTGCAGTTCGTGACGTTATCGGGCGTCGCCGACCGGCAAACGGTCCCGGATTTCATGCCGCTGTGGTCGATCATGGTCGATGACAAGATCATGGAGCAGCACGACGATTTTTGGAACCCGCAGATCGTTCGTCTGATCTCGGCGCTCTTTCGCGACGCCTACGAGCAGTCCGAGCATCGCAACCTGGTGAGGAGCTGCGAGGCCCAAAAGACTCCGTAGGGCAGGTCTTCTTTCCGTAGTCCTCTCGTCGAGGAGCCGATCTTTCAGTCCCGGCTGTTCCCCGACAGCACCGTGACCACACGCTTGTCGCCTCGGCCGACGTAGGTGTTCTCCCGGTAGACCACCGTGTCGCTCATCTTCACTTCCAGCACATGCTCGCCGGGGGCGACTTCGAGGACCTCGGTGCGGCTGTTGCCCTGCATCGGCGGCCCGACTTGCGCGCCGTCGATGAAGACCACTGCGCCCGCGGCCACACCAGTGACGATCAACTCGGTCGGATCCGGCCGCGGCGCGCCCCGGTGAAACCAGCTGCAGCCGGACAAACAAACAAACAGAATGAGGCAATAGGCTTTCAATCGAGCCACCGGGTCCGCGCGCCCACCTCGCCTCACGTTTGCCGGAGTCCGCAGCGCGACAGCACGGCGCGCAGATCGCGCAGCGCCGGAAACACCTCGTTGTTCCAGTCGCTACCCTGCGCATCCCAGGCGCGCTGCTCGTGTTCCACGATGTCCTTGTCCTCGCGAAAAATATTCTCGGTGAACCAAACGACGAAGGGCCAGACCGCGTGTATGAGGCCCGGCACGGGCGGCTTCTTGACCGACAGATACCCGTAGGTCCGGTTGGTGCGCTGCTCGGCATCCCACGGCGTGTAGCCCAGCCATACATCGAGCACCGGATCCTGCGTGACCTTGATGTCCCGCCCCACCCAGACCTTCAAGCTCTGCGAGGGATAGTCGGTGCGAATGCGCATGTGGTCGGAGAAATCCTTCTTTTTCTCACCGCGCTTGCGGACGAGGTCAACGATGACCGCCTCGCCCAGAGAAGTTTTCCCCGCGGTGCGCGCGAAGCTGTATTCCACCTGCGCCCACTTGTCTCCGTGATCCCGTCCGATGCAGCTCGCCTTGATCGATCCCATCTGCTTGCGGTGCATGAACTGATGATTCATGTCGAAGAGATTCTCGTGCATGAAGGTGTAGTGACAGGCGACTTCCCGATACAGCGGCCGCGTCTTGTAATCCTTGCGCGCGAAAGATCCGAGCGATGCGGGCTGCCGGCTCTGCGCGAGCGCCGGATCGCCGGGAAAAACCAGAATGATTCCGTCGACCTCGCACACCGGGTAGCTGCGCACCCCGTTGGGCAGCCGCTCCTTGCCGAGATAGGGCACGCTCACACATTTGCCGTGACAGTCATAGCTCCACCCGTGGTAGTGACACTTGAGCTCATCGCCGTTCACGACCCCGAGATGCAACGGGACCTGGCGGTGAGCGCAGCGGTCCTCGAGCGCAAAGACGCGTCCGCCCGCACCCCGATAGAGCACGATCGGATCGCCGCCGAAGCGCCGGCCGATCGCCCGTCCCGGGGCCAGCTCCTTGGACCACGCCAGCGGGTACCAATAATCCGGGTGCGCGCCCATGCGACGCAAATCAAGCCCTTTGGGCAGCTCCGCCGGGCGCGTCGAGGTCGAATTGGCATTGTCATCCAGCATCGAAGATTCCACAGTCAAGCTCCCATAACTCCCACCACCGGCAGTTTATTCCCTAATGGCGCTCCTTCGTGCGCGAAGTTGCTTGCGGAAAAACCACCGCGCAGCAAACAAAACTCAAAGCAGTAGCTAGGTAAAATATTGATTTATAACGAATTAATTTCACAGATTCTCCCGACCCCATTCCCGCGGCCCGCGGCGTGGCCTTTGTCGAGATTGCGCCGCGGGAGATCCGCGGTGGTATACATCGCACGAAAGCGAGGGCGCCATGAACAAGAAGTGGGCGGTTGCCTGGGCCGTGGTGTTTGTCGCGTGGTTCTTCGGCAGCTTGAGGCCGATGAGCAAAGGTTCTTTGGCCTGGCATTGATCGAGCTTGCGCTAGACTAATCCGGGCATAAAAACTTAAGGAGAGAATGCCATGGCAAAAAAACACGCAATCGATGTAGATGACCTCAAGCGCAGGCGCGACGCGCCGCTCGTCACGCCCACCGACTTGAATGCCAAAGGCACGCGCGATATCGCGGGCGGGATGAATGCGATTCTCGCCGATGTGTTTGCCCTCTATCTCAAGACCAAGAACTTCCATTGGCATATGAGCGGACCGCACTTTCGCGACTACCATTTGCTGCTCGACGATCAGGCGGACCAGCTCTACGCGATGACCGACCCCATCGCGGAGCGCATTCGCAAGATCGGTGGATCGACGCTACGCTCGATCGGTCACATCGCCCGTCTTCAGCGCGTCTCGGATAACGATGCGGACTATGTCGATGCCCTGGACATGCTGGCGGAGCTGCGCGAGGACAACAAGACGCTCGCCGGCCGGCTGCGCGAAGTACACGATGTGTGCGATGAGCACCGCGACATCGCCACCGCGAGCCTGATCGAGAACTGGATCGACGAGACCGAACGGCGCACGTGGTTCTTGTTCGAGGCCAGTCGACACGGTGACGCCACCGGGCACTGAGCGCAGAAACGAGGCCGCTCCCCGCTTCGGGGGTGCTCTTACTTCGCGCCGGGTGCGGGTCCCTCTCGCGGCACGGGTGTCGCGATGCCGGAGGCGGGCGAAGCACCGGCGGGAGAGCGGGTGGGCGGCGCGCCAGCGGCTGAGGTGCCTGCCGCGGCACCGCCTGCCGCGGCGCCGTCTGCCGCAGCGCCGTCTGCCGCGAGACCGTCGGGCGTAGTACCGTCGGCCGGTGCATCCTCGCGCGAACGCCGCTGCTGTTTTTCCTGCTGGCGCGCCTTTCTCGCGATCTCTTTCTGGCGCCGCGCGTGGTGGTAGTTTGGTTTTGCCATCGAATCTCCGTCCTCATTGCCAGTGCCAGCAGCCCGATTACGCGCGTGAATTCATCAAGGCCCGGGGCCGGGTGGCGCGATCGAAGACGCTGCCCGGCCAGTGTACCCTGAATGATGAATCGAAAATGGCCACGCCGCCTCTGGGCGCCTGCGGTGCGGTTCGAGGTCGGCCGGAACCGCTGACGGTCAGGGAATCGAGGGCTCTCGAACGGCCTCGTGGCACTCGACGGTCACGTGATAGCGGACGCGCAAGTTGCAGGATTCCTTCGCCGCAGGGTTGCGCGGGCGACGGCCGGTGCACTCCAGCGTTCCTTCGGCCTGCTGCTTCGCGCTACCCACCGCGCTCGATACCGCGGCGGTCAAGTCGAACTCGCCGTTGCAATCGGCGAAGGGGCAGCGAAACTCGAAAAATGCGCGCGCCGGCGGATGCAGCACGTGCGATTGCGGCACGGGGGTCGTCGGCGAGAGAGGCTCGAAGTTGAGGTCGAGACGAATCAGGCTCACCTTCGGGAAGGCCACTCTCACGGTTTGTGCTGCCGCCCGATCGCGGCGCAGGCGCTCTTGTCTTTGTTGATGAGCGGCCGCGGAGCTCAATGGAATGTCCTTCATGGACGCTCGTTCCGCCGCACGCATTTCGCGACTGCTCGAATCACTTCCGGCGCTTTGTCGATTCGACTTTTTCGGGTTTGCGCGTGAAGTCCACGATGAAGTGATCCCCATCGAACTTCACGATCTTGCCGATGAGGTCGACCCGCACGTGAAAGCTGCGGGTCACACTCTTCTTGGCGTGCGGCAGCGGCTGTGAAGCGACGACCATCCTCACCGGCAGAGCCCCGTCGCGCGCCAGGGTCAGGTGCTGTCCGAGTAGCTCCGCATCGCGCGTGTCGCTCGCTTCCCGGGAGAGCCGGTCCTCGTAGCGCAGCACCCCGCGGGTCGGATGCCCGAAGTAGGAGTGCGAGCAATTGAGTACCATCGCACCGTCGGCGGCGATCGCCGACAGACCCCGGATCTTGCCGCCCGGCTTTGCGCCATATTTTCCGAACGCCTCGCTGAGATTCATCACGGCTCCTTCGGATCGCTCACGACCTACGCGCCGCCGTACCGACTTTGCCTGCTGCGCTTATTTGGTTGGTCGGCGGAATTGCGAGAACCGGCGCCTCATCGCCGTCGCTCACCTCGCAGTAGCTCGACTCGCCCAAGATGCGCCTTCTCACACAAGAGTGCAACTCGGAACGCGAAACCCCGGCAGTCCCGGGGGAAGTGTTGTACCGTGTGGCGTCGGCGCTCGTACGACCGCCAGTGGATGGGACGACCGATGCAGCAACCGCACCTCTCATCCAAATCGTGGGTAAGCGGCCCCACGACCGGGGTTCTCTTCTCGCGCAACGTCGGCGATGAGCTGCTGATCAGCGGCCAACCGCTGCTCGACGCCAAGCTGCTGCTTGACGGCAAGCTGCTGCTCGACGGCGAGCTGCTGGCCGCCGAGTGGGTGCATTGATCATTCTCACCTTTCGTCCTCTGCATGGCGACTCACCGGTGCTCGTCCGCGGGGAATATTTTCGGATCTGCGAAGACGGGACGCTCCGAGGGCCACACAACGACGTGGTCGCGGCCTATGCCGATGGAATCTGGCGCCTGCGGCATCGGGAGCAACGCGCCTTCGAGTGCAGTCGGCCCGTCTATCTGCGCGTGACCGATGCGGAGGACCGGCGCGAATACATCGGGCCGTACGAATTCGTCAGGGTCGAGGACGGAGCACTGTTTACCCTCGACAACTGCCTGGGTGATTACTCTCGGGATCGAAAGAGCGGGTGTTCACCTCAGCTTTGGCGCGAGGTCGCGATCTTGAGCGCCGCCACCTAGGCGATGCGGCCACGCGATTCCTGATCTGAGGGCGGCCGTGCGCGAAAGTCACGCGGCTGTGGCCGTTGTGGAGTAAAGTTGCGTCGGCTCGTGAATTTCCGCCTTGTCCGCCCTTGGCCTCGCATTCCGCGACCTGCCAAAGACTGCCACCTCAGATCTCCGCGACCGGGCGCAGGCTCTGTTCGCCGCGTTCCAACCTTTATTCAAGCGAGAACTCTGAAGTGAAACTCTACGTCGGAAATCTGCCTTTTACTGCCACCGAAGACAGCGTGCGTGCATTGCTGGCGCCGTATGGCTCGGTCGAGAAAGTCTCTCTCATCAACGATCGGGACACCGGCAGGGCCCGTGGCTTCGGCTTTGTGGAGATGGCGAATGCCGATGCGTCGCGCGCCATGCAGGCGTTGAACGGCACGGACTACGAGGGCCGGTCGCTCAAGATCAACGAGGCCCAGGATAGGGAGCGTGGTGGTGGAGGCGGCGGCGGTGGTGGTCGCGGCGGACCGCGTCGCTACTGAGCGCATCGCGCCCGCAGGACTTGCGAGGCTTTCAACGCGGTGAGACGGCTGCGGCGGCGTGTCGCCGCGGCGGTCGATCGCGCCACGAGGCCGTAGATGCGCCACGAGGCCGCAGATGAGTGACTACGAATTCATGATGTCGATGCGCATTCGACACCCGAGCGTCGAGCCGGGCGAGATCTCCCGCAATCTCGGGATCGAGCCTCAGCACACCTGGCGCAAAGGCGACCCTCGTCGCGACGCAAACGGGGTCGATCTCGGCGGAACTCATCGCGAGAGCTACTGGACGGGGCGCCTCATGGCACAACCCGAGTGCGCCACGGACCAGGTCGGTGTCGAAAGCCAGATTCTGCACACGCTCGCGCAGTTGCGAAAATCGTTCGGCTTTCTCGAGATGCTGAAGAACGAAGGGGGTCGCGCGGAGCTGCTGGTGAGCATCTTCGCGCGCGAAGAGTTTCGCCTCGAGTTCCTGCCTGAGTCCTTGTCGTTGCTCGGACGCCTCGGCTTCACCGTGGCGATCGAAATGAAGCCACCACCCCTCGGCGATTGACCGGCGCACGCTTCAGGGCGCAGCGTTCAGGTGTCGTCCGCGAGCGCCGCATTCAGGCGTCGCCCTCGAGCGCAGCATTCAGGCGTCGAATCAAACGCCGCATTCAGGCGTGGCCTTCGAGCGCCGCGCTCAGCTCGCGGCCGGCAAGCTCTCCGAGAAGTGCAACGTCTCGAAACGCTGTGCCTCGACCTCACCCTGGGCGCGCCGCGCCCGTATCTGGTTGACGAGCTCGAGTGCGGACTGCGAGCAGGGCGGTAACTCGGCGTCGCTCTCCTGAAGCGGCGAGGTGCGCTCCCCCCATCGGATCAGGTGTGCGGAGACCGTCAGCCCACCGCCGAACGCCGGCACCAGCACGAACGCTCCGGGCTTTACCCGGCCCTCCTCGACGGCTTCGACGAGCGCGACCGGTGCGGTCGCGGAGCTCATGTTCCCGTATTTTTGCACGGTCAGGAAGAGCTTCTCCGGGCCCGCGCCGACACGTCGCGCGACTGCATCGATGATGCGCAGGTTCGCCTGATGCGGCACGATGAGAGCAATCTCTTCCATGCCGATGCCCGCGCGGCGCATCGCCTCGAGGCTCGCCTCGCACATCCCTTCGACGGCTCTGCGGAAGATCTCCTGACCGTCGAAATCCCAGCGAGTCTGGCCATACGGCACGCCCAAGTTCGCGTACATCGTGCCCATGCCGCGCACCCTGAGGATCTGCCGGTCGTCGGCATAGCACTTGAGCTTGTCGGCGACGATGCCGCTCTCTTTGTCAGAGGCCTGCAATACCATCGCGGCGGCCCCATCGCCAAAGAGCACGGCGACGTTGCGATTATTCCAATCCAGGTACTGCGAGATGAGCTCGACACCGATCACGAGCGCATTGCTGAATCCGCCGCTCTTGATCATCGAGGTTCCGATCGACAGGCCGTACATGAAGCTCGTGCAGGCGGTGTTGACGTCGAAGGAGGCGGCGCGTTTCGCGCCGATCCGCTGCTGCACGCCCGAGGCACTGTTGGGAACCGTCTCATCGTTGCTGCAGCTGCCGTAGATGATGAGCTCGATGTCCTCGCCCTTGAGTCCGGCGCACGCGATCGCGCGGCGCGCGGCGACGATCGCGAGCTCGATTCCGGGGACGTGCGAGATACGACGCTCCTTCATGCCGGTTCGGGAGGTGATCCAGGCATCGTCCGTGTCCAGGAACGTGGCGAGGTCCTGATTGGTCAGAATGGCGGGCGGCAGGCACTTGGCCCAGCCCGCAATGGCGGCGTGCATGAGAAACGATCCCCCCGGCCCGTTCTTGCGAGGATTGTCGCGCATCCCAGCTTGTCGGTCGAGGAGGCTGGGGGCAAGATACGTTGACACGTCCCCCGAGCACGAAGCCCGCGGCTGCGACGCGCTCGAGCGCCAGCACGGCAAGCCCATGATTTCAGCAGTGAATGCCCATGCTCCGGCGGTGAATGGGTATGCTTTTGGCGCGGCGGCGCATGCCCAACTGCTCGCCGCCGGCTTGAGATTCGAGCGCGCAAATTTGCGAAGATCATGAAGAACGAGGATGCTTTGGAAGGTCGTTTTAGGGAGAACGCATGATCAAGCTGGTCGTCACCTGGTCGAGGCCTGCCGATGAGGTCGCTTTCGAGGCGTACTACCACGATGCGCACTTGCCGCTCGCGCGCAAGTGCCCGGGCGTTCGGGCGATCGAGAGTCTGCACATGAACAAGGGCGACATCTATCGGATCGCGCTCCTGAGCTACGACTCGACCGCGGAGCTGCGCAGCTCGCTCGATTCCCGCGAGGGCCGGGCGGTCATCGCCGATGTCGAATCGATGCAGAAGCGCTTCAAGGTCACTTCAACCTCCCACGTGGGCCGGCCGGATGACTGAGGCTCGCACCGCGCGCGCGGTCTTGAGCCGCGCGCTGGGTGCTCCGGTCGTCGTCGAGTCGATCAGCGTGGACCCGCCGAAGACGGGCGAGGTCACGGTCAGGATCGCCGCCTGCGGTGTCTGTCACTCGGACCTCTCCGCGACACGCGGCTACTTTCCGATCGAGCTGCCGATGATCCTGGGGCACGAGGCCGCGGGCGAGATCGTGGCGGTGGGCGAGGGCGTGCGCGAGCTCGCCCCGGGCGATCATGTCGTGTCCTCCTTTCTCTACATGTGCGGGGAGTGCCGCTACTGCCGCGCGGGGCGTCCGGTGCTGTGCGTGGATCAGGGCAGAGCGCTCAAGAGCTTGCCCGACGGAACTTCGCGCACGCGCGATGCGCAGGGCCAGCCTCTGAACATCTTTTGCGGCTGCGGTGTCATGGCCGAGTACGCGACGCTCTCGGTGCACAACGTGGTCAAGATCGCACGCGAGGTCCCCCTCGATCGGGCGGCGCTCGTCGGTTGTGCGGTCACCACGGGCGTCGGGGCCGTGTTCAACACGGCGCGCGTGCGGCCGGGCTCGAGCGTGCTCGTCATCGGCTGCGGCGGCGTCGGATTGAACGTGATTCAGGGCGCGGCGATCGCCGGCGCCGCGCGCATCGTGGCGGTCGATGCGGCGGAGGGCAAGCTCGAGCTCGCGCGAGTCTTCGGCGCCACCGAGACGATGGTTGCCAAGGGCGAGGACTGGCTCAAGCCGCTCAAGAAGCGCACGGCAGGCGGCCCCGATTATGCCTTCGAATGTGTGGGTGGCGGCGAGCTCGCCGGGCTCGCATATCGCGCCATCGCCCGCGGCGGGATGGCCGTGGTGGTCGGCCTCTCGAAGCCCGAGGATGTCACCTCGGTGCGCACCATCTCGATTCCCATCGAGGAGAAGACGCTCACCGGCAGCTACTTCGGCTCCTGCGTGCCGCAGGTGGACTTTCCCCGCATGCTCGGCCTCTATGCCGCGGGACGTCTGAAGCTCGATGAGCTGATCTCGCGTCGCTATTCGATCGAGGAAGCGCCCGCGGCATTTGCAGATCTCGCGTCCTCCAAGAACGCGCGCGGGGTGATCGCCTTCTGATCGCGGGCGCGGACGAGCGCAGACGAGCGCAGACGAGCGCGGACGAGCGCGCCACGCCTGTGGGATCCCGATGCTCGTGCGAACCCGCGGTGCCCGCGCGCGCCGCTTGCCGGCGCGCACGGGATGGGGCTCGGATCGAGGCTCAGATCTGCGCGGTGCCGCCGTCGATGGTGAGCTCGGCGCCGATCACCGAGTTGGCGTCCGCGCTCGCGAGGTACGCGACGCCCGCTGCGATGTCCTCGGGTGTCGCGAAGCGTCCCGATGGGATGCGCTTGGCGAGCGCGGCGGCGGCGGCCTCGACCTCCTCGGGCTTGAGGCCCGAGCGCCCGAATATCGGCGTCGCGGTTGCGCCGGGGCTGATCGCGTTCACGCGAATGCGGCGCGGCAGGAGCTCGGCGGCGAAGGTGCGCGTGAGTGAGCGCACGGCGGCCTTGGTGGCGCTGTACACGGCGGCGCCCGGGAGTCCCTTGGTGTTGAGCGTCGAGCTGTTGATCACGATGGCGCCGCCATCGTTCAAGATCGGCAATGCGCGCTGCACCGTGAAGAACAGGCCCTTGAAGTTCACATCCGCGATCTCATCGAACAGCGCCTCGGAGGTTTCGCTGACGGGCGCGCCCTTGAAGATGCCGGCATTGGCGAACAGCACATCGAACGTGCCGACCTCGTTCGCGATCTTCTGATACATCCGGTCGATCTCGGCGAGCTGGGCGACATCCGCACGCACGGCGATGAAGCCGAACTCGCTCGCGGCGGACTCGAGCGTGCGTGCATCGCGCCCGGTGATGATGACGCGGGCGCCCTCGGCCTTTAGGCGTTTCGCCGTGGCGAGGCCGATCCCGCTGTTGCCGCCGGTGACGACGGCGGTCTTGTTCTCGAATCGAAGCATGAGCATCTCCTGTCGCTTCAAAAGGACCTTGGCAGTACGGGTCCGGTTGCGCGATACTCTCCACTATCTTGGTGACGATGATAATCCGTCGATTTATAGAACCACCTTCCCGTGAGATGAGAATATGGACCGATTCCAATTCATGACGGTGTTCGTCGCGGTGGGCAAGGCAGGGGGCTTCTCGGCCGCGGCGCGCGAGCTCGGTATGCCGCTCGCGACCGTGAGTCGCCAGGTCGCGGAGCTTGAGGCGCAGCTCGGCGTGCGTCTCCTGCGGCGCTCGACGCGCAAGGTCGAGCTCACCGAGCACGGCCAGATCTTTCATGCCGCGTGCCGGCGGATCCTCGAGGATCTGCGCGAGGCGGAGGCGTCGGTGAGCGGTGCGTTCCAGGCTCCCAAGGGCGATCTCACGGTCACGGCCTCGATGGCCTTCGGGCGCCAGTACCTGCAGCCCGTCGTGCACGAATTTCTTGCAGCCTACCCCGAGATCAATGTGAGGCTCGTGCTCGCGGACCGCATCGTCAATCTCCTCGAGGAGCACGTCGATGCCGCCGTGCGGATCGCCGAGCTCGAGGACTCGACACTCATCGCGCGCACCCTCGGGGTCGTGCGCGTGGTGACCTGCGCGAGCCCGGCCTATATCACGCGCCGCGGTGCTCCGCGCCACCCGCGCGAGCTCATCGATCACGACTGCATCGCCTGGTCGCCGCAGGCGCCCCCTGCCGCGTGGTGGTACCACGAGGCGGGCGCCGACGTCACCGTGCCGATTCGCGTGCGCCTCGCCACCAGCACCACGGAGTCCGCGCTCGCGGCCGCGGAGGCGGGTGTGGGGGTGACCCAGGCGCCTTGTTACCTCATCTGCGAGAGCGTGCGTGCCGGACGGCTCGCGCTGGTGCTGAAGGAATTCGTGGGTGCAGGCACGCCCGTGCACCTCGTCTACCCCGGTCAGCGCCTCGTGCCCTCGAAGCTGCGCGCGTTCTTGGACTTCACGGCGCCGCGCTTGACCGAGCGGCTGCGCTCGAACGATCTGATGGTGGAGCGCGCCGCCGCATGAGGCCGGCGCTCGCGGAGCTGCGCCGCTACGCCCTCGCGCGCTCGCTCTTTGCTCCGACCACGCTCACGCGCGCGATCGCAAAGCTCGGCTTCGTGCAAGCGGATCCGATTCGCGCGCCGGCCCGGGCGCAGGATCTGACGCTGCGCCATCGCGTCATCGATTACCGCGCCGGGGATCTCGAGCGGCGCTATCCGCGCCTCGCGCTCGAGGAGGATTTCTTCGTCAACTACGGCTTCCTGCCGCGCGTCCATCATGCCCTCATGCATCCGCGCGAGCCGGCGAAGCGCTGGAGCGCGGCGCGCGCGGCCGAGGCGGCGGAGCTGCTCGAGTTCGTGCGCGCGCGGGGCGCCGTGCATCCGCGCGAGGTGGCGGCGCACTTTGCGCGGGGGCGTGTGAAGAACTGGTTCGGGGGAGCCACCCACGCGACCACGGCGCTGCTGGATGAGATGCAGTACCGGGGACTGCTACGCGTCGCACGGCGCGACGGCGGCACACGGGTCTATGCGGCGCGTGCGGGGTCGACGGAACCCCATCTTCTCTCCCCGGCGGCGCGGCTCGATGCGCTCATCGACCTGGCGGTGCGCAAGTACGCACCGCTCCCGGCGGCGACGCTCACGCGGCTCGCCTGGCACCTGCGCAGCGCCGCTCCGCAATGGGAGGGGGAGCGGGCGGCGGCGCTCGCGCGGGCGCGGGCGCGCCTGCCGAATGCGCGTATCGAGGGGGTCACGTGGTACTGGCCGGCGGGTGAGTCGCCGCGCGCGAAGCGCTGGGGGCTCGATGCGGAGGTGCGCTTTCTCGCACCCTTCGACCCGATCGTGTGGGATCGGCGCCGGTTCCTCGCGTTCTTCGGCTGGGAGTATCGCTTCGAGGCGTACACGCCCGCGGCGAAGCGTGTGCGCGGCTACTACACGCTGCCGCTGTTGTGGGACGGACGGATGATCGGCTGGGGGAATCTCAAGCTCGAGGGCGATGAGCTCGAGAGCTCGCTCGGGTTCATCGAGCCGCGCGCCGGACGGGACCCCGCGTTCAAGCGGGCGCTCGAGGCGGAGCTCGAGCGCATGCGGAGGTTTCTTGCTAGGGTGAGTCCATGCAGTTGATCCGCCACCGTCCGGCTGCGCCGCTCGACCGCTTCATCGAGTGTATTTGGTGGTCGCACCGGGACGAGCCGCATGAGCACTGCGAGCACATGCTTCCCTCGGGGAGCGCGCAGCTCATCTTTGCGTTGCACGAGGCGCCCATGCAGTGCCGGCCGCCCGGCGCGGAGCAATCGATCGCCTGGTCGGGCAGCATCGTGCACGGTCCGCAATCGAGCTATTACGTGGCGGGCCCGAAGCCCCGGGGCAGCGTCGCCGGCGTGTCGTTCCGGCCGGGAGCTGCGGGGGCACTGCTCGGCGTCCCGATGGAAGAGCTCGTGGATCGGCACGTGGGGCTCGATGCGCTCTGGGGTGCGCGGGCAGCGGAGCTTCAGCAGCGGCTGATGCGGGCGGCCGAGCCGGGG
>Ga0181531_10001112_pt1 | contig 17227 bp, 14 predicted proteins | sample PEATcosm2014_Bin_38_FD_119743 | JGI IMG/M metagenome (GOLD analysis project Ga0181531, IMG submission 119743) | Peatland microbial communities from MTU Mesocosm Facility, Houghton, MI, USA - PEATcosm2014_Bin11_10_metaG | ecosystem: Environmental > Terrestrial > Soil > Wetlands > Peat | place... | reverse complement strand
GGCAAGAAGCATGCAACAAAATCGTAGGAGACTGGCATGAATCGCCGCACCTTTACCCAATCGCTTGCAGCCGCCGCCATGGCCGCCGCGTCGCCCCAGATCCCCGCGTCAACCATCGAGCCTTCACCGAGGTTCGGGCTCTCCGTTATGCTCTGGACCGTTTTCACCGACTTACCCTTTGAGCAGCGCCTGGCCAAGGTGGCCGAGGCTGGTTACAGTAACATCGAGTTAGTGGGCGAGTATCATGCTCATAACTGGTCCGATGCCGACTTTGCCCGCGCCAACGCAGCCCGCAAAGCTTTGGGCATAAGTTTTGACGCCACTGCCGGTCTGCACAACGGCGTATCCGATCCCGCAACCGCGGATGCCTTCCTGGCCGAGCTGAGAGCGGAGCTTGCGCCTATGGAAACCCTGGGCTGTTCGGCCATGATCGTGCTTTCCGGCGATACAGTTCCGGGACTCACGCGCGAAGCGCAGCATCAAGCCTCGATTGAGACCCTCAAGCGCGCCGCCGCTCTGATAGAAGGCCGCCAGATCGCGGGCCAGCCCGTGCGCCTGCTGCTCGAGTGCATTCATGTTGAAGAAAGGCCCAAATACTTTCTCACCTCGGCCGCAGAAGCAATCGAAGTCGTTCGCGCCGTGAACCACCCGCAGGTCCAGTTTCTCTATGACATCTTTCACGAACAAATGGGCTATGGCAACCTGATTGAGAAACTCGACAAACATATCGACGTAATCGGCCTGATCCATATCGCCGACGTGCCGGGCCGTCACCAGCCGGGCACCGGCGAAATCAACTACGCCAACATCTACCGCAAGCTGGCCCAGCTCAACTACAGACACAACGCAGCCATGGAGTTCCGGCCAAGCGGCGAACCGGTGGCAACGCTCCGCGCCGCGAAAACCCTTGCGTTGCGAAGCGCCGAAGCTTGAGAACTCAATTTGACTCACACCATGTCTGAACTGAAAGGCCGCGCTCCGCGCTCCGCAAAAGCCGGCAGAACCCGCGCGAGTCTACCAGGTTTTCCCGCGACGGTCCGGCTTTCCTGAAACGGCTCGGCCTTGCATTGGAGGAAGCAACTCGTTAACCAGCCGCCGCCTTGACATTTTATGGTATAGTGTTGCGGTCTAAGCCCTGATTGATTCCGATCCTCTGAGTTACAAACCCCCAAGGAGGTAAATATGACGAATCGTGCGGATGGAGATTGCAAGGGAGAATGCATTGGCAATTCAACACAGATCGAAGTTGTAAAGGGTCCGTGTCCCGATGAATGTTCCGAAGCGATCCTGAAGAGGCTCCAAGATGCTGCGGAAAAAGAAGCACAAGAGAAGGCGGACGCATCATGCTTCAGCGAGAACTGCAAATGTGTGGGGACACTGATAGTTCTGAATCCCGGCTGCGAGACACACAAGCTGGCCGACCCCTGCGGTGAAGTCTGCGTCTACCACGTCACCGTAATCGTTCAGGGAAAATGTGCCCAGAAAGCGGACTAGCTGCCGAGAATTCACATAAGTTTGGCGGGGATCGAGCTGCTCTCGATCCCGCTTGGCCGTCTTGCTTTCTCGGCCTGAATTGAGTCGACCTTCGACTTCATTCCGCGTCTTTGCCCGTGAACACAGGTCGCGCAGGATATTGGCAACTTCGACGACACCGGAAGCCTCGCCTGGAACGGCAACCCATCTGGCAATTCAGTGGCTTCACTGACGATTTCCGGCCAGCTGAGAATCGTAAAAACACTTCCGCAGCAAATGTGCGAGGCGACAAACCCTGCGCCTCATTCATTGCGCGATGAGCGGGACGGGACAAATCCCATGTGAGCCTCCCGCGAGCGTCCGCCCGCCGGCAGTGGTTATCCGATCGGGACCAGTCCCGGATCCCGCGGTGTCGCAGCCGGCGCATTTGTCAACCGCATCGCCGTTGGCGTCGCCGTCAATCGAAACTTCTTTTGGTTCGCCTCAAACCGCACCAGCAAATTCTTTTGATCGAATGTCAATGCGAAGTTCTGCATCGGGCACGATCCGAAGTTGGCCAGTGGAAACGCGGAATGAATCTCCACAAACGGCCGCTCAAATGTGTACTCGCCCAGCTGCACATCCCCGGCCAGCTTGGCCGCCTTGATCTCGAAGCGTGTCGAGAACGACTGCCCCGCGGCAAAAGCCACCGGATCCACGGCAAACTTCAGCCGCTGAACCAGCCTCTCCGGCAAGCTTAACCCTTCCCCGCCTGAGTCCATCAGCACATCAACCTGCAATCCGCCAATCCGCATTGCCGCAACCGGCACGCCGTCCGGCATGCAAAACGGAAGCACCGAATTCTCCCCGTCCGGCGTCAGCGCTCCCTCTGCAAGAGTCATTCTCCGGTTCGGATAATCCAGAGTCATCAGGTAATCGCGAAACAGCGTGAATCCAAGCACGCCATCGCAGGCTCCGTCTTCCCCATTCACAACATGCCGTATAGCTCTAACCCCTCGAAACTCCACGCCCGCAAACTCGAGCGAATCGATCAGCACCATCGGCGTGCTTTTCCCGCCTTGCCCGCTTGGGTCGTTCAAGCGCGCTTGCCCAGCCGCCGGAAGGCCCAAAGCGCCCGCCAATTCCGGAGTCACCAATGCCTGCCCGCCCGTTCCGGTATCAACCACGAAGCGGAAAGGCCCTTTTCCGTTCACCGTTACCATGATGTACGGCTTGTCATGGGCAATCTCCATGCGCACCGTGTGCAATGCGTGTGGAGCGGGCGTGAGGACTGTGACTTGAGCAGGCAGAGGTATGGCGACGGCAACCAGTAGCAGCGTATGGGCAACGCTGGATGGGTTGAAGAAAGCCATCAGCCTCCTTCCGCGCGGCTCCGGATGTGACCCCCTTCCGGGTCAATCCGGATTTGGCTTGTCCCAATTCTGCGGTTGAACTCCTGGGAAATTGTCGTTCGGCAGAAACCAGGGAAGTGCCGGCGCGGTTGAATCCTAACCGCATAGACTCCGATTTTATGTCCGGGTAAGCCGCACCTGTCCATAGCCAATTTGAAGGAATGAGCCAGTCCGCATTGCGGATGCGCTCAACTGAAGGAATAGCGCGTTCGATTGATTCGCAATCGAAGCTTATTTACGGGAAGCGCACATCCAGCGCGTTGATCCGTCCGCAGGGTCCAATGGAACCCATCGCCGCTCTACAATGAACCGGTATGCCCACAGCCGTCCGTTCGCACGCGAAGATCAACCTCGGCCTCTATATTGGTGCGCCGCGCCCGGACGGGTTTCATTCGCTGGTGACCGTTTATCAGACGCTGGAGCTTTACGACGTGGTCACGGTGACGGCGCGACGGGCTGCGACCACCACCATTCGGCTCACTTCCAATGACAGCCGCGTGCCGGCGGACAGCCGCAATACCGCGTGGAAGATGGTGGAGCTGGCGCTGGAAGCGTGGGGAATTCCGGCTGAAGTGGAAATTCATATTGATAAGCGGCTGCCAGTGCAGGGCGGGCTGGGAGCAGGTTCGGGGAATGCTGTGGCCGCACTCGTCGGCCTGGAGAATGAACTGGGCGTCCCATCCGTCGAGTGTCACGAGGCGCCCGCGGACAGGTCTTCCTCCGTGGGGTGGTTACTCGATGCGTGGGAAGCAAAGCGGCTGGACCTCGCTTCCCAAGTGGGCTCGGACGTACCGCTGTTTCTAATCGGCGGCACCGTTCTCGGCCTCGATCGCGGTCAGGAAGTCTATCCCTTTCCCGACATTGAACCCACGTGGTGCGTCATCGCCACGCCCGAGATTGGCGTCTCCACGCCGCAGGCTTTTCGCGATTGGGACGCGCTCTGCGCCGCCGAGGGTTTGACCCCCGAGGCAAGTACAGCTAAACTAAATGAGTTGAGCCGCGCCTATGCCAGCGCCTTCGCGGGAGGAATTCCGCAAGGTGGGCAGGACGGTTCCTCCGGTGTTCTTTCCTCCCAATCTTTGGAGAAGAACCTGGCCGGACCACAAGAGTCCGCGCTTGTCCGCACCGGGATCATGAGCTGGATCCAGAACGACTTTGAACGGGTCGTCTTTCCCCAGTATCCTTCCCTTGCAGAAATCAAGCGCATTCTCGCGGGCCCGGGCACACCGGAGGCAGCCTATCCTGTTTCGTCCTTAGGGGCCAGTTTGTCTGGGTCCGGTTCAGCGCTCTTCGGGTTGTACCAGACCCGGGGGGATGCGGAAGCAGCGCAACTCCGGCTGAAGCGGGAGTTCAAAGAGGCGGATGTGCGGAGCACGTTGACCCGCACGCTGCCGCGCACGGCCTACTGGCGCGAAATGCTTGTGCAATAAGGTGTTGACAGGCAACCGGCTTGCGAGAGAGACTCGCGTCCGGTTGCTAAGTTGGGCGATCGTCTAATGGTAGGACAGTGCCCTTTGGAGGCACTTGTCTAGGTTCGAATCCTAGTCGCCCAGCCAGGTTTTAGTGGCTAGTGGTTAGTGAACAGTGGTTAGTGAACGGCAACGGATTTTACTGATCGCTATCCACTAACCACTAGTCACTTAATGGAAGCAGCCAAAGCCAACCAGCTTGGAGGACTTCAGGAAAGATGGAAACGGACGTGTTGACGGTAACCGCGGAAGACAAGCAACCACCCGAGAGCGGAGCGAACGCGCCTCGCGACGGGGCGCCCAAAGACCCTGAGAGGGGAACGCCGCCGAAGGATCCATCGCAGGATGCTGCGGCCAGGGCGAAGGACGGCAAACTTGCCCCCGAACGCAAGCGCACCCGCAACCTTAGCGAGGATCGGCGCTTCAAGCTCTTCAGCGGAACGGCCAACCGGCCGCTGGCCGAAGAGATTGCCCGGCACATCGGTGTCACCGTGGGAGAAGCGAAGATTCAGCGCTTTGCCGATGGCGAAATCTATTTCCAGTCGCTGGAGAACGTCCGCGGCGTAGATGTGTTTGTGGTGCAGCCTACCTGCTATCCGGTGGACCAGCACCTGGTGGAGCTTTTGGTGATGATCGATGCGCTCAAGCGGGCCTCGGCGGCCAGAATCACGGTGGTGGTGCCCTACTACGGCTACGCACGCCAGGACCGCAAAGACAAGCAGCGTGTGCCCATAAGCGCCAAGCTGGTCGCCGACTTGCTCACCACTGCCGGCGCCAATCGCGCACTCTTTGTGGACCTCCACGCAGCCCAGATTCAGGGCTTCTTCAACATTCCCGTCGATCATCTTTTTGCCAGCCCAGTGCTTGTCGGCTACTTCCGCGATCTGAATCTACCCAATTTGATCGTCGTTTCCCCCGACGCCGGGGGCGTGGAGCGGGCCCGTTTCTTTGCACAGAAAATAGGAGCGCCGCTGGCCATTGTCGACAAGCGCCGCACCGATATGAACGTGGCCGAGGTCATGAATGTGATCGGCGACGTGCACGGCAAGACCTGTCTCATCCTGGACGACATGGTGGACACCGCTGGAACTCTGGTGAAGACGGTCGATGCGCTCCTGATCAACGGCGCTCTGAGCGTGTATGCCTGCGCCAGCCACGCCGTGCTTTCGGGTCCGGCAATCGACCGCATAGCCGCTTCACGATTGGAGCAGCTTGTAGTCACCAACACGATTCCACTGCGCGAAGCAGCGCAGAAGGTTAGCAAGATCAAAGTGCTGTCGATCGCCGGTTTGATTGGTACGGCCATCGAAAACATTCACCTGGAAACCAGCGTCAGTTCGCTGTTTAGCTGAGAAGCAGGGATTAGTGGCTAGTGATTAGTTGACGACTCGTCGAGCCAGCACTAACCACTAACCACTAACCACTAATCACTAGTTTCACTAACAAAGGGAGCGGACCTCAAACCCCGTGCCCGATACGAAGGAAACGAGAGAGCAAATGCCAGAAGTAGTCGTAGCCAAGGCCCGTGAGGGCAAGTTCAACAAGAACGCAGCGCGCCGCGTGCGCGTCGCAGGCAAGATTCCCGCCGTGTTGTATGGGGCCGGACATGAACCGGTCGCCGTCGAGGTGGAACCCAAGCAGATTTCCCGAATTCTCTTTTCCGAGACCGGCCACAATACGATTTTCGATGTCGAAATCTCGGGCCAAAGCACGGCAAAAGCCATGATTGTGGATTGGCAGCGGGAGCCGATCAAGGATCAGCTGATTCACATTGACTTGAAGCGTATTGCCATGGACAAGCCGATCGAGGTCAGCGTGCGCGTGAAGCTGCTGGGCATACCGGCGGGCGTGAAGGCGTCGGGCGGAATTCTGGACCAGGTGCTGCGCGAAGTGGAGATCGAGTGCCTTCCCGGCGACATTCCGAGCCATATCGACGTGGATGTCAGCAAGCTGGAACTTTGGGGTGCACTGCGGGTAAAGGATCTGCCGCACTCGGGTTCCATCAAGTTCCTGAATGCCGAAGACGCGACCGTAGCTCACGTCATTTCGATCCGCGAAGAAGTAGCGCCCGCTGCGGATGCAGAGGCTGCGGCAGCCGCGACAGGTGCGGAGCCTGAAGTTGCCAAGAAGGGCAAGACTGACGCCGAAGCAGCACCGGCGGCAGGAGCGAAAGCACCAGCGGCAGGAGCCAAGAAACCCGAGGCGAAGAAGTAGGCCTTGGCGGAAGCAAGCGAGTCCGGTGTTCGGCCGCGTCCTTTCCTGGTTGTTGGATTGGGGAATCCGGGCCCGGATTATTTCTGGACGCCGCATAATGCGGGGTTCATGGCAATCGACCGCATCGCCGGGCAAGAGGGCGTTGTGGTGCAGAACCGGCGATGCAAGGCTGTTACCGCAACCTGCCGCGTGGCGGGGCGGGAAGTGGTCCTGGCCAAGCCGGAGACGTTTATGAACCTGAGCGGGCTGTCAGTGGCCGCTCTGGTTCGGGAGTTTGAGGCGGACCCGGCCAGGGATCTGCTCGTGATTTACGACGAGCTCGACCTGAAGCTGGGGACGTTCAAAATCAGGGAGCGGGGATCGCCCGCGGGCCACAACGGAGCCCGCAGCGTAACCAGCGCCCTGGGAAATCAGGAGTGGTTGCGGCTGCGGATTGGTGTGGGCCTCGATATTCCGCCTACGGCGATTGAAGCCGGCGGCGGCAGACGTCCGGGCAAAGATTATCTGCTTTCGCCGATGCGCAAGGCTGATTTAGCGGTTCTGGATGAGGTGCTGGACAAAGTGGCAACGGCCACCCGGCGCATTATCCAGGAAGGTCCGGCAGCCGCGATGAACGAGTTTAACCGGAAAGAAGAGAAAGACAAGGACTAGGGACTGGGGACTTAGGGACTTAGGGACTAAGAACTACGAACTAAGAACTGCGAACTAAGAACTAGGAACTGGAGATTTGAGAGTTAGGTGCCGGGGCTCCGAGTAGCTCAGGCGGAAAAGGAATGCTGATGTCTCGAGTTTATGAAGTGATGTTCATTGTTCGGCCCGACGTGGCCGAGGAGGATGCCGACAAGCTGATCGCCGGCTTTTCCACCACCGTAACAGGTGGCGGCGGAGTGGTGAAGTCTGTCGAAAAGATGGGCCGGCGCAAGCTCGCCTACCTTGTGCGCAAGTTCAACGACGGCAATTACGTTCTGATGACCATCGAAGCCAATGGCGCGGTGGTGCTGGAATTGGAGCGCCGCCTGCGCGTGACTGAGCCGGTGATCAAGTTCATCACCGTGCGCATTGACGAAGAGGAGAAGCGTCTGGCCAAGGTGAAGGCACTGCGCGGTACGCGCCGCAAGGTGAGCACGGAACACGCTGCCCCGGCTGCCTCCGTGCCAGTTGCCGTTGCAGCGCCTGTCGCAGTTGCAGCTCCCATCGCCGTCGCGGCGCCCGTCCCGGCTGAAGTTGCGCAACCGGTGCAGGCCAGCGCCTAGTAGTCATCAAGAGAATGCCGCTGCCGGCACTGTTTTTTTGCAGTTAACCGGCAAAGGCCAGATCCTGTCTCCCTGGTCCGCAAGCGGACGCAGCGGGAGCAAAGAGAGTGAAGAGGAAACACCATGTCTGAAGAAAATCCTGGAAGGGCGCCCGAGTCGGGCGCATCATCGCAAGCTTCATCCGGACCGGATGGTCCACCGGCCCGCTCCGGCGGACGGCCTTCATCCGGCGGCCCTGGCGGCCGGCCTTCCGGTGGTCCCGGCGGCCGCGGCAAGTTTTTCCGGCGCAAGAAGGTTTGCAAGTTTTGCACGGAAAAGATTGACGCCATTCCGTACCGCGATGTCCGTCTGCTGCAGGGATTTGTGGCCGAGCGCGGCAAGATTGTGCCTCGGCGGCTCACCGGCGTTTGCACCACGCACCAGCGCCGCCTGACCCGCGCCATCAAGCAGGCCCGGAACATCGCCCTGCTGCCGTTTGCCACGCGCCACTAGATGGATTCCAATGCCATCACTGATGGCGCTACGGCTCAAGAAGAGTGAGCCGTACCAGTCCCGTCTTCGGCCAGCGATCAACCGGCTGAACGGGATTCAAGAATGCCGCACGAAACACTGGAGAGTTTGTCATGGAAGTGATTTTGAAGGAAGACGTAGCCAATCTGGGCCACCGCGGAGACGTGGTGAAGGTTGCAGAGGGCTACGGCCGCAATTTCTTGCTGCCGCGCAAGCTGGCGATGCAGGCCACTGAGGCCAACAAGGTCGTGGTTCAGCAGATGAAGTCGTCTGCGGCGCGGCGCTCCGCTTCTGAGAAGGCGCAAGCCGAAGTCCTGGTCACCAAGCTGGAGCCGCTGGTGCTCAGCTTCACCCGGAAGTCGGGTGAGAATGGCCAACTGTTTGGCTCAGTCACCTCGGTCGATATCGCCGCCGAGCTTGAAACGAAGGGCTTCGAGGTCGATCGCCGGAAGATTCAGCTGGTCGACCCGATCAAGAGCCTGGGCGACTTCGTCGTAGCCATCAAGCTGCACCGCGAAGTTACCGCGCACGTGAAGGTAAAGGTTGCAGGAGACGCGGTCGTCGAAGCTCCCGCCACCGAGCCCGCCGCGGAAACAGCCGCAGCCGAGTAGTTGGAACCCAACACGCTTGCACCGTCTCTCAGCGAACCGAGGGGCGGTGAATGTGCTGTCAACACGCGGGCTGTGGCGATTTTTGAAACAGCGCGGTAAGCTTTCGAGCTTACTCCACCATCGCAAGCGGCCGATTCCTATCGGTCCGCAGTGTGGGCACAGCCGCCAGCAGGCTTTGGGTGTAAGGATGCTCCGGATGCGTGAGCAGCCGTTTGCAAGCTCCCATCTCCACCACCTGCCCGGACCGCATGACCGCAACGCGGCTCGCCACCTGGCCGACCACCGCTAAATCGTGCGAGATAAAGAGCATGGCCAGCCCGTGCTGCTGTTGCAATTCCCTGAGCAATTCCAAGACTTGCGCCTGAACGGTGACATCGAGCGCCGTGGTGGGTTCATCCGCGATCAGCAGTCGCGGCCGGTTGATGAGCGCCATCGCGATCAGGATCCTTTGACGTTGCCCGCCCGAGAACTGGTGCGGATAGTCGCAGTAGCGGCGGGCAGCATCCGGAATTGCCACCGCTTCCAGTGCGGCTATGGCCTTGCGCTTCGCCTCCCGGCCGGTCCATGAAGGGAAATGCGCTTGCGCACACTCGGCAACCTGGCTGCCAATCTGCATCACGGGATTGAGCGCGGTCATCGGCTCCTGGAAGATCATCGCGATCTCCCGGCCCCGCAATCGGCGCAGAGCTTCAGGCCGCTGCCGCAACAAGTCGACATTCCCAGTCGTTGGGCTCCCGGCAGATTGCCGCCAAAGAATCTCTCCTGAGACCTGCGCAGCCGGGCCCAGCAATCCCAGAATTGCTAATGCCGTGGCGCTCTTACCGGAGCCCGATTCGCCCACCAGCCCCAACACTTCGCCATCGTCGATCCGTAGGCTGACGCCGCGCACCGCCTCAACTGCTCCAAAGCGAATCTGCAGGTCGCGGATGTCGAGCAGTGGCATAAGCACATCGTAATTGCATCGGGCAGGCATGCACCGGATGCGCCCCAAAAAGCTATGGGAGGGAATCGTCGATCCCCTCCCACGGTCCTCTCATCCATGCAGGTCAGTTACTGCACGTCGCTCACCTTGCCATCTTTGAAGGTGACCTTCATGCCGCTGTAGTAATAAATGACCTTGGGACCCAGATTCGCAACCCGGGTGGGAGCTCCAAGAGCCGCCTGCACCTGGTCGGTGGTCTGGCCAAGCTCAATCGATGCGGGTTGCGCTGGAGGAGCAGCCGGAGCATCGGGCGCGGCTGGAGCGGGCGCGGCGCCAGCAGCCGCTTGACCGCCGCTATCCTGAGCTACCTCAGCGGTTACCGCTTGCTCGGATTGTTGGCTGGTTGTGTCCGCCTGCTGTACGTCGTTGCTGACATTCTGCTCTGGTGGAGGCGCGGCTGCGGCATAGGGGGCAGGAGTTGTCGCGCCCGCGGCTGAAGGCGGAGCGGCAGGCAAGCCGCCGGTGCCCTGCTTGGACTGCAAGTCCTGGAGACCCTGGTCGATGGTCTCGCGCATGTGATTCTGCATTTCCTGCAGATCGGTCAACTGAACCTGAACAGTGAGGGCAATCTGGCACTCCGGCTGGCCTTTGCTCGACATAACCACAAGGCTCGCTGTGGACGAATCGGACGGAGGTGGATCTCTCAGCTGCAGCGTATCGCCGTCGCTGACCACGCACTCCTGGCCAGACGCATCTGTGACGTCCAGATTGCCACCGGCTACGAAGACATGCGGACGGCCGTCGCTCAACAGTCGCGCAATTCCGCTTGATGCGGGATCGACCTCCTGCTGCTGCGCCGTCTGCGTTGCTTCACTGTTCTCAAGAGCCAACTGGTTCCTCACCTCGTCGGCGATCATCTGCTTGACCTCAGGCGTGAGTGCGGGCTGTCCGCCTGCGGGTGGAGGAGCGCCGGCTTCCTCTTGAGCTTCCTGGTGGGCCGCATAGGCCGCCTGCAGATCCTGAGAGATGATGTAATCCGTCAGCCAGAACGCTGCCGAAGGATACACGGGATACGGCTGGAAGTAACCGCCGTAGAATCCGAACCAGGGATTGCCGACTCCCCATCCCCAACCAAAGGCGATGGGAGCCGCCCAGGGATTGTAGGCCCATCCGTAGAAGGCGGGACGATAGTAGAAGCCCGGCGCGTAGACATTCAACATGAGACCGTGATATCCATAACCGCGGTAAAAGCGGTCATAGGCCCGGCCATGGTAGTAGTATGAACGCCGCGCGAAGTCGTGGCCATGGTAGTTGTATCCGCGCTCCACGTATCCAGGGCGTCCGCGTTCGGAATAGACGCGGCTGCCGTCTGCACGCCGCATGGACACGCTGCGCCCGCCGCCCAGGCCGTGATGGACATCGACTCCCCTGCGGGCGTCGTGCACATCGCTCACCCTGCCACCGGGCCGGGTGCGGACCGCGCTGCCGCTCTTGGTCACGCGCTCATTGCTGCCTTTTGGAGCGGGGCGACTGATTGCCGTGTGGCTTGGTCCAGCAGTTGACCCATGCGTGGCAGGCCCGGCAGTCGATGGTCCATGTGCGGCAGGCCCGCCAGTCGTTGGTCCGTGTGTGGTGGCTCCACCAGTGGTCGGCCCATGTGTGGTAGCTCCACCGGTTGTCGGCCCGTGTGTGGTAGCCCCGCCAGTCGTCGGCCCATGCGTGGTGGCTCCGCCGGTGGTTGGTCCGTGCGTGGTGGCCCCGCCGGCAGCTCCGCCCGCCTTGGGAGCGGCGGCCTTGGGGGCAGCAGCCTTGGGAGCCGGTGCCGCGGGCTTTTTGGTGTCGGTGGCTGCGCCGGCAAGGCACGCTACACTGAGCAGCCCACCAAAAATCAACGTTGCGGAACCAGCTTTGATGGACTTACGAATCGTATGCATGTTCATCCTGTCCTCATTCCTGTTTCTTGCCCGCACGCCGTCCAGCAGGCCAAATACATTACTCGACGTTGCTGACTTTGCCGCTGGTGAATGTGACTTTCATGTCTTTGTAATAGAAGATTTCCTTCGCTCCCAACTTGGCGACCCTCGCCGGTTGCCCGAAAGCTGCCGTGACCTGGTCCTTTGTCTGGCCGATCGCAATGGTAGGCGGAGGCGCATCGGTGGGTGGCGGAGGCGGCGCGATAACAGGCATTGGCGCGGGTGGCGGTGCTGGAGCCGGCGCGGCAGCCGCCTGCGCAGGCTGACCACCCTGGTTGCCTTGTCCGCCCTGACCGCTATCGTCAGATGGCGCAACCGTCATAACCTCGGAGACAGTCTTCACAAAATCGTCGGGAGCGGGCGCAGTGCCTTTGGCGTAAACAAATTTGATTTCTCCGTAAAAGTGAACCTTATCTCCGGACGGATTCGAAGGGTCCTGGTAGGGATCGCTGAATACGGCCACAACTACGCCGTCCTTCTGAGGAGTTACCCCTGTCACCCAGAACTTCTCTCCCGATACAAACTTGCGGGATGGGCATCCGTTGTTGGCTGCATCGCTTGCGCTTCCGCCGCCGCCGAATGGAAGACGGCCTTTCAGGAAGGATTTCGCTGCGTCCTTTGCGCGGTTATTGTAGTTCGCGATGAGTGCGCCGTTACTGTACGAGTTAGAGAATGCGTACGCGGAAGCCGAACTGCACATCATGAGCCCGTCTTTATGCAGCTGAACGACATCGCCTGCCGTGACGATATCTGTGTGGTCGGCTGTGGGTTTGGTGAGCTTTATTTCTGAAATCAACTTTGCCTGGAGAAGAGTCCCAGGGTCGACTGCCTGCGCTGCCATGCCTATCGCGGAGAACGCCGCCGCCGCTGCGAATCCGAGAACACCAAGCCTATTCACTTGAGCCATATCTCACTTCCATTTGAAGGTTTACGGGGATGATAACAACGGTAAAATCAGAGTCGATATGCCCCGTCTCTAGTGGTCACGTCGACCTAAGTGCCTGAGTCTCGAACGATAGCCACTCTGATTCCGCTATAGACGCCAAAACGGTAAATCAACCTATTGCGGAAGTCAAGCAAAAGATACCGTGCAAACAGCGAGGAATCTGACCAATCCAACACAATACAAAAACGAAAGTTCCGGTTATTGTCCTTTTTATTTTGACGCTTCGCGAAGCGAACACAGCCGTGAATCAAGCCGCTTGTGCGTGCAGAAGGATGCAGGTGATATTGTCCTGACCGCCGCGCTGTTTGGCCAAGTCGATCAACTTGGCGCAGGAAGACTCGAACGGCGAAGCACTTAGGTTAGCTGCGATTTCCTCCGCGAGAAGATAGCGCGTAAGGCCATCCGTGGCCAACAATACCGCAGTGCCTGGTTTGAGATCTACAGAGAAGAAATCGGGTTGAACTTCAGCAGCCACGCCGACAGCGCGGGTGATGATGGATTCCATACCTCTCAAGTCCGCGGAGTGCGCGTTCTCAATGGTAAGTGTGCCATTGCGGATAAGTTCGTTGATGTAGGAATGGTCGACGGTAAGCTGCAGGCACTGGCCGTCCTGGATAAGATAGGCGCGGCTGTCGCCAACATTGCCGAGAACCAGTTTGTTTCCATCCAGCGCGGCTACCACGGCGGTTGTTCCCATTCCCTTGTTCTCGGGAACTTGCCCGTTTTGCCAAACATCGAGATTCGCGGCATTAATGGCCATCAGAAGCCTGGTGCTCACTGGGAGCCCCTGCGGGGCAGTCTCGGCATAGCTCTTCACGATTGCCGCAACTGCATGGGAACTGGCGACTTCGCCACTGGCCATGCCGCCCATTCCGTCGCAAACCACATAGATGCCAAGCGATTCATCGTAACCGAATGAATCTTCGTTGTTGGTTCTCACCCGGCCTACATCGCTGAGTGCTGAGACTGCGATGCGAATAGCGGAGAGCTCTTGCGGCGCTGTACCTGACGCGGATTGAGTCGCGGGAAGCGGTTCGAAGTCAGAAGTTTTGTCGTCAAATCCTTGGCTCATGATCTCGTTTCAAATGTCCCGGAGGCGATGGTCGCTCCGAGCGAATTTTTGCACATCGTGAATTACCTGCTACAGAATTACTCAGCCATAGTCTCACGAACCAATGGGGGTTGGGAAAAATGCCTTGATCTCAGTTTGAGATTAGCGAGCTACGCTGGAAACACAATGGAATCCTTTCATGAATTCGGGATTCAATAGCGGTGCTCCAGGGCCTGAAGCATCGAAAAGTACCACCTCGGGAGCCTGGTTGTTGAAACTAAAAGAGAACTTCAGCCGGTTGGGAGAAACTTGCGGCGCGGAGAATCCCAGGTGGAAGACCGACCACGGTCCGTTCATCACCGGGGCCGTGTTCTTCTGCGTAGCAAGGGTAATCTTACTCGACGGCTGCGAGACCCAGTGGAAGGTGGCCGATTGACCGCCCGCACTGATCTGCTTGCCGTCGATATTCAGGACCGGATCGGAAGGGCCCTTCACTTCACTGAGCGTGAAGTCAAGCGAGGGCTGGTTTCCGCCGCTGGAAAAGAGCGCGGAAGAGATTTTCTGCGAGTTCGAGAGGAAGCCGAGGAATGCCGGACTGATGTGAACCGTGGAGCCCGGCGCCGGCACGAACTGAGACCCCTGCGGAACAACGAGCGCCTTGAGTGAAGAACCGAATTGCGCAAACAATCCTGTTCCGGGCGCAAAGACCTGGGCGACTTCATCGGTGGAAGCTTCAGTTGTTGCCTGCGGGTTAAACGGGAACTTGGCGAGCACAGGTCCAATCTGCGCGCAAAAGGCTTTCGCGCCGCCGCCCGCGGCATTGGCCGGCGCCTGTGCAGCCAGATTCTTGGCCGACTCGATTGGAGCTTCGAGAAGCGCAAAGCTGGTCTTGTCCAGGCCCGCGGGACTCGGTACAAAACCATTACGGAGGCTCTCCGCAGCCTGTTCCGCAGCCAGGGCCGCCTGCACCACGGGCGCCGCGGCGGTGGGCTCGTTGGCGCTGGTGGGGTTGAGTGAAAGTGTCTTCACCGATCCTTCAAGACCCTGGAGAGACTGGATGTAAGCCTGGTTGGAAGAACCAATTAGGCGATTATCGGGAATCGATGGGGGAACCACCGCCTGTGGCGCCTGAAATACGTTTGCAATTTCGGGTGCGGCCACGCCCGTGTTAATCGAGATGAGTGAAAAGAGTTCCAGCAGGGCCGAGGTGTTCGAGTCGAGCGCCCCAAGTTTGACGCCCGCATCGGCAAAATTCTTATATGGAACGAATTGCGCCTTGGTGAGATAAGTTCGCCAGGTCTGGATGTAGTCCGCGGTGTATGCCGACTTCAACTGCACGGATAGAGCAGCGCGATCGACCGGTGGTCCGGACGACGGCCCGAGGACCCATTCTTCTCCACGGAAGTAAGGATCAGGGTGCAGGATTGCGTCCTGCATAAACGCGAAGCCATCTTTGGTGAAGGCGCCCGGCACTGGATAGTTGTCGAGGATGTACTGCGAGGAACCGGGGAACTTGCTGTTGAAGTCGAACCCCGGAACCTTGTGGTTGGCCGCGGCAAGCATGCTTTGGTAAACATGCTGGAACCCCTGAAATCCATTCAGGTAAAAGCGCGCGTGGGCAATCACAGCATCGTTCTTGTTGCCGGCCGCATTGGCCATGCAGGAAGAAGATCCGGGGAGAAGATTCGCGTAGAACTGGAATTGCGCCTGCGCCAACTGGGCGACATTGGGATCGGGAGTGCCGCTCCCGGTCCATTCCGTGAGCAGGGCGGCAGGAAGAAAATCCACCGTGTCCTGGGCAGTGTCGGGGTCGGGGTTGGAAGCTGTGATCAGGTAAGTCTTCAGCGGCCTGTATGTTGCGCCGTAGTCCGAATCTGGGGCGGGAGTCGCGGGTACGGCGCGGAGCTTGGCAAGAATGTTTTCCTGCGCGGGAGCCAGCAACAGAGCGCGGAATTTATTCGCGTAAGCACGGCAAGCGACAGGATAAAGAGCCTCGCCTTTATAGAGGCCGAACCCGTCCATAAAGGGCGCTCCATTCTTGCGATAGCCATCCAGTTCCGAAAGCACTGCCTTGAGTTTGTCCAGGGATTCGAGGTCGCCCTGTGCAGCGAATCCGCCGGCGGCGACTGGAGAAACCGGCGCGGCCGCAGCTTTGGCCACGCGCTCTTCAAGGGAGCGATTTCTAAAGAATGAAATGGTGACCAGCGTAAACGCGATCAGGATGATGATGCTCGCTGTAGCCAGCAGCGCGCGCTTCAGGAAGCTTGTCCGGGTGCTGGCGCGGCTGGTCTCAAGCGCTGCCTTGTCGGCAAGCAGTATCTTCGAGAACAAGTGCGGAAGGAAAACCCACTGCGCGACCTTGCGCGTACCGCCTCGCCTCGGTTGCGGGGCAGCCGGCTGCTGCTCTAACCCGGCCAGGGAAAATATGTGCGTTGCGCCGGCATTGACGGGCGTGGATGCCTGCGGCTGAGCCGGACCGACTTCGAGCACGTCCTCAATGAGGTGAGCGCGCATGCCGGCAAAGAAGAATCCGCGGAGAAACGGGTTCACGCCGATCTGGCTTGGCCGCGCAACCTCTGCGAGGAAAGAAACAATCCCCGCACGCAGCTTGCGCAGATCGCGGGGAAACTCATAGGCGCGGGCCAGGTTCTGCAGCTCGCCGCCGCACGAGAGAATATCGAGCCGGAACTCAGACAGCGCATAAACGAGCTGATCGAAGCGCGCGCCAATCGTCGCCGAAGCCTGCTCGGTATACAGGCCCGAACCGGAAGACAGCGATGACAGCAGAGACCCAATGGGAAGCTTCACCTCTTCCTCGGACAAGCGGCCCACATACTCCGCAAAGGGAGTGATGTTATCAAGCTTGGTAAACAGCACATACACGGGCAGTGCTATGCCGAGAGTCTGCGATAACTGGCGCAGGCGCTCATTCAGCGATTGAGCCAGAGCGCGAATCTGCTCTGAAGTATTGGGAGCAAGAATGCGCTCAATGCTGACGCAGACAACCACGGAACGCGCGGGAAGGCGGCTGTCACCGAAAATCGACCCTATCGGCGCGGGGATCGTGGCTCGCACGAGCCGCACCCACAGCGGAGCCTGACGCAGTAACGCTCCTCCTGCTTCCACCACAACGTAGTTACCGGCAAGCCATAGGTTAGCTAGCTGAGTGGGAGCCACAAGGCCGTCCCGATAGACATTGCCTGCTATTAACTCGGGATCAAGTCCGGACTGAAGAACGGTCTGCGTCTTGGCGGAGTTCTCATCTCCGATAACATAAATCAGGGGCAGCGATGCGAGTGACTTCGCGCCCGCGCGACCGGCCTGGCGAATCTTGGCGTCCGCATCGCGAAGCAGGGCGGCCAGGTTAATCGAGTCGGGCGTATCAGGCCCCAGGGATTGCGAAGAGCCACCGCT
>Ga0181531_10001111_pt1 | contig 17239 bp, 13 predicted proteins | sample PEATcosm2014_Bin_38_FD_119743 | JGI IMG/M metagenome (GOLD analysis project Ga0181531, IMG submission 119743) | Peatland microbial communities from MTU Mesocosm Facility, Houghton, MI, USA - PEATcosm2014_Bin11_10_metaG | ecosystem: Environmental > Terrestrial > Soil > Wetlands > Peat | place... | reverse complement strand
CATCTCGCCCATGGTGGAGAGCATTTCGGCGCGCAGATCGCTGTCGCCATCCACCGGGGGCACCGGGAAATAGCCGCCCTTCACCGAAGGCCGATGGCCCATGTTGCCTTCGGGGTAGTCCTTCACCGACGCTTGCGGACCCTCGGTGCTATCGAGCTGATAGATCCCGTAGTTGCCGCCGGTGCCGAATTTCACACTGTCAAAAATGAAAAATTCCGCTTCCGGGCCGAACACCGCGGTGTCGCCCACCCCAGTGGCGGCGACGTAGGCCTCGGCCTTCTTTGCGGTGCTGCGCGGATCGCGGCTGTAGGCCTGGCCGGTGGATGGCTCCACGATGTCACAGATGAGAATGAGCGACGGCTTGGCGGCGAACGGATCCATCACCGCGGTGACGGGGTCCGGCATCAGGATCATGTCGGACTCGTTGATCGCCTTCCAGCCGGCGATCGAGGAGCCGTCGAACATGAAGCCGTCGCGGAATACGTCCTCCTCGATGGTGGAGACGTGCTGCGCGGTGTGCTGCCATTTGCCGCGCGGGTCGGTGAACCGTAGGTCCACATACTCCACGGAATTCTCGCGAAGCAGCTCCATCACCTTGGTGACCTCGGTGGCCTCCGCCTGGCCTTTTTTCGCCATACGCCTGCTTTCCCCTCATTGAAGCCAGGCCAAACGCGGCCCGGCAAGTGTGTGCGGCCTGATGCTGCAAGAAGAAGGCCAAGGGGCTCTGCCCCCTGGACCCCCGCTAAGGACTAGTCCTTAGAACCTATTTATTCAGTCGGGGGAACAGGAGGGGGGCTGCGAGGCTGTCGCCACATACTCGTTGCCCCCCTCCTGTTCTCCCGACCAAGTAACGGGGTCTGGGGCCTACGGCCCCAGCGGGGTCCAGGGGCAGAGCCCCTGGCCTTCTTTCTTACAACGCCTGGTCGCCGCGTTCGCCCGTCCTGATCCGCACGACCTCAAGCACGTCGCTGACAAAAATCTTGCCGTCGCCGATACGGCCGGTGCGGGCGGCGTTGACGATGGCGTCCACCGCGCGCTCCACGGTGTTGTCGCCGCAGATCACCTCGATTTTAACCTTGGGCAGGAAGTCCACCACGTATTCCGCGCCGCGATAGAGCTCGGTGTGGCCCTTCTGGCGCCCAAAACCCTTGGCTTCGACGACCGTGATGCCCTGCAGGCCGACTTCGTGCAGCGCTTCCTTCACCTCGTCCAGCTTGAACGGTTTGATAACGGCCTCGATTTTCTTCATGGACGGCCTCTCGCGGACTTTTCGAGGCAGGGGTTTCGCACGCGGCGTGCCGCGGGCGCAACCTGGGCGAGTGGCGGCGAGCGGGGCCGTCGCGGCACATCGTGCGTAGATGATGGGCGCGATTCTGCCCGTTTTTCAGGCAGTCCTTGGCCGGGGTGGCAGATGGTAAGAGCCTGCGCTAGGTCAGCGCCATGAAGCCCGCCAACACGATGCTCTCCGCCCTGGGGACGACGATTTTTACCCAGATGTCGGCGCTGGCGGTTCGGCATAGCGCCATCAACCTGGGGCAGGGGTTTCCCGATACCGAGGGGCCCGCGGATGTCGTGCGAGCGGCCGCCGATGCGCTGCTGGACCAGCGTAACCAGTATCCGCCGCTGACCGGCCTGCCGGAATTGCGCCAGGCGGTCGCCGCCGCGAACTCCCGGTTCTGGGGCATCGAGGTCGATGCCGACACCGGCGTCGTGGTGACGAGCGGTGCCACCGAGGCGCTGACCGCCTGCATGATGACGCTACTCGATCCGGGCGACGAGATCGTGCTGATCGAGCCGTTGTACGATACCTATTTGCCGATCGTGCGGCTGCTGGGGGCGGTGCCGCGCCTGGTGCGGCTGCAACCGCCCGGCTGGGCCCTGCCACGCGCCGAGTTGGCGGCCGCCTTCGGGCCGCGCACCAAGGCGATCATGCTCAACACGCCGATGAACCCGACCGGAAAGGTGTTTTCCGCCGACGAGCTATCGTTCATTGCCGGGTTGCTGCGCCAGCACGATGCCTATGCGATCTGCGACGAAGTCTATGAGCATCTGGTTTTTGTGCCGGCACGGCATGTGCCTTTGATGATGCTGCCCGGCATGGCGCAGCGCTGTTTGCGCATCGGCAGTGCCGGCAAAACGTTCTCGCTGACCGGCTGGAAGGTGGGCTACGTCAGTGGCCCGCCGGCACTGACTTCGGTAGTCGCGAAGGCGCATCAGAATTTGACGTTTACGACGCCGCCGAATCTGCAGCGCGCGGTAGCGCAGGGGCTGGCCAAGGACGATGGATATTTCGCTGCGTTGGCCGGGGCGCTCGCGGGGAAGCGCGACCGCCTCAGTGCGCGTTTGCGCGCAATCGGTTTCGATGTGCTGCCGACCGACGGCAGCTATTTCGTCATTGCCGATTATTCCGCATTCGGCTTCGACGGCGACGACGCGGCGTTCTGCCGCCATATCACGGAACATGCCGGGGTAGCCGCGATTCCGGTATCCGCGTTCTACGAGGGCGATGCGCCGCGTAGCTGGATTCGTTTTGCTTTCTGCAAACAGGACGCAGTTCTCGATGAGGCTTGCGCTCGGCTTGGGCGATTTCTACGCACGTCCGTGGCGGCGCGCGGCGCAGCGTGACACGCCTGAACCAATGTATTGGATTTATGTGCGGCGAAGCAAGAAGAAGGTTCTAACACCAAGATCACAAAGATCACCAAGAAGAAAGGGAAGGAGAAGCCATTTAAGAATTTTAAATTCTTTTTCTTGGTGATCTTTGTGTTCTTGGTGTTGAATCCCTTCTTTTTTGACTCAACCGCCCCTGAATTTCGGTGGGCGCTTGGCGACAAAGGCTTCAACAGCTTCGCCGTGGTCGGCGGTGGCGTGCGCGATGGACTGCATTGCGCCTGACAGCTGCAGCACCGTTTCCAGATCGGCGCGTTCGGCCTCGCGCATCAGCCGTTTGGTCAGCCGCACCGCGATCGGCGGGTTGACCGCAATGCGGCCAGCCAGTGCGCGAGCGGCCGGCATGAGTTCCTCCGGAGCCACCACCTGGCTCACCAAGCCGTACGCAAGCGCTTGCTGCGCCGTGATCGCATCGCCGGTAAACGCCATTTCGCGCGCCCGGGCCTGGCCAACGATGCGCGGCAGCAGCCAGGCGCCACCGTCCCCGGGGATCAAGCCGAGTTTAACAAAACTTTCGGCGAAACTGGCCTCCGTGGAGGCGATTCGCAGGTCGCACAGGCACGCCAGGTCGCAGCCGGCGCCGGCGGCGGCCCCGTTCACCGCCGCGATAATCGGCACCTCGAGCGCCTCGAAGGCGCGCGGGATGCGCTGGATGCCGGTGCGGTACCATTCGCGATTGCTATGCGGCGTAGCAGCGGCGCGGCCAGCGGCTCCGGCCATGGCTTTCACGTTGCCACCGGAGGAAAAGCCGCGGCCGGCGCCAGTAAGGATGGCCACTCGTGTGCCCGGGTCCTCGTTCAGGTTTTCGAGCGCGGCGACAAGTGCGTCGATCATGTCGAGGTCGGAGATCGGATTGCGCTGTTCCGGGCGGTTAAGCGAGAGGGTTATGATGCCGTCGGCGGCGTCGATCAGTAGTGGGGCGGTCATTGGGGAGGGCTTTCGAGATGGGTGCTGCGCCAGGGCAATTGCCATGATTAGGCGGACAAGCACAGGCCCAGGGATTGGAAATTGGCCTGGCTCTCAATGTCAGTCTCGGAACAGATAAAATGGGGTCTGGGGCCTACGGCCCCAGCGGGTCCAGGGCAGAGCCCTGGCCTTCCTTCCCTACCCCTGCTCCGCCAACTGCCGATCGCGCATCCGTTGCAGCTCTGCGCGGTTCATCAGCCACCCGGCGCACGCCACCCCCGCACCGACCAGCACGATAATCAGGCTGGCCAGCGCGTTCATATCCGGGCTGACCCCGAGTTTCACCTTCGAGTAAATCACCATCGGCAGCGTGCTGCTGCCCGGCCCGGCGACAAAACTGGAGATCACCAGGTCGTCCAAGGATAGCGTGAAACTCAGCAGCCAGCCGGAGATCAGCGCCGGCGCAATGATCGGCAGGGTGATTTCCATGAACGCGCGCAGCGGGCCGGCGCCGAGGTCCATCGCCGCCTCCTCCAGCGCGCGATCGGCACCGGCCAGGCGCGGCACCACGGTAATGGTCACATACGCCATGCAGAACGAGATATGTGCCAGCACCAGGCTCACAAAATCCCGGTGTCTTGGCCAGCCGATCATCTGCGCCATGGAGACGAACAGCAGCAGCAAGGTAATGCCGGTAATGATTTCCGGCACCACCAGCGGCGCGTGCACCATGCCGGTCAGGAGCAGGCGGAAACGGAACCGGCGGATGCGCACGAGCGCCACGGCCGCGAGCGTTCCAAGCACCACCGCACAGGTGGCGGCGGCCATGCCCACTTCCAACGACAGCAGCGCTGCATCGAGCACTTGCGGATTATGCAACAGCCGGCCGTACCATGCGGCCGAAAAGCCACCCCACACGGTCACCAGCGCCGATGCGTTGAACGAATACGCAATCAGCACCAGAATCGGCAGATAGAGAAACGCCAGACCGACGGCCAGCACGGCAACCAGGCCGGGTGCCAGGCGCACGCTCATGGCAGCGCCTGATCCTTCATCTGATAATGCTGATACAGCGCGATCGGGCCCACCAGCAACACGAGGAACGCGGTGGCAACCGCGGAGGCCACCGGCCAGTTGTGATTGGCAAAAAACTCATCCCACAGCACGCGCCCGATCATCAGACTGTCCGGCCCGCCAAGCAGCGACGGAATGACAAACTCGCCAATCGCCGGAATGAAAACCAGCATGGAGCCAGCAATCACACCCGGCAACGACAACGGAAGCGTGATTTCCAGGAACGCGCGCCAGGGTGGCGTGCCAAGGTCCGCCGCCGCCTCCAGCAGCGTCACATCCATCTTCTCCAATGTAGCGTAAAGCGGCAATATCATGAACGGCAAATACGAATAGACAATGCCGATATAGACCGCGATCGTGGTGTGCATGATCCTGAGCGGAACATGGATCACCCCAAGCCACATCAGAAAATCGTTGAGCAGGCCATGCTCGCTGATAATGCCTTCCAGCGCATAGACCCGCAGCAGAAACGACGTCCAGAACGGCAGGATGATCAAAAGAAGCAGCATGGTTTGCGTGCTGCGCGGCGCGCGCGCAATGCCATACGCCATCGGGTAGCCAAGCAGCAGGCATATTACCGTGGAAAAAAACGCGGTTCTGAGCGAAAAAATGTAGGAAAGCAGATAAACATCGTCGGTCACTAGATAGCGGTAATTGTCCAGCGTAACGGTCAGCGCATAATGCCCGTCCGGCGTTACGGAGAACAGCTTGGTGAACGGCGGGATTGCGATCGCCGAGTCGGCGAAACTGATCTTGAACGCGAAAGCGAACGGGATCAGGAAGAATACGCTGAGGAACAGCAGCGGCGGCAGGATCAGCAGCCACCTGACGCGCCGTCGCAGAAAGGGGGCGAGGCTGGCCGGCACTATCATCCCCTCCCCGCTGCGGGCTATATGGACGTTCAAAATAGAACTGCGGGGGCGCGGCGCGCAAGAGGAAAAGGAAGGCCAGGGGCTCTGCCCCTGGACCCCGCTGGGGCCGTAGGCCCCAGACCCCTCTCATTAGAATAGCGTTGTTTCAATGGCTTACGCCGTAGTCCGGTCAACGTTCGACGCTAGGGCAGAAATTTGAATGACCATATAGAATCTGGTAGACCCTTCGCCAACGCGCTGGTAGTCTCACCAGCAGAGAGAGACCGGGGGCAGCACCATGACCGCCATCGCCAGGCCGGCCCGCTATGACGCGGTGGTGGTCGGGGCCGGCCATAACGGGCTGATCGCCGCCTGCTACCTGGCGCGCGCCGGCCTCTCCGTGCTGGTGCTCGAGCGCAACCCCTATATCGGGGGCGCCGCCGTCAGCCGCCAACTCTACCAGGATTTCACCTACTCTAACTGCTCCTATGTCTGCAGCCTGCTGCGCCCCGAAATCATGCGCACCCTGGAACTGCCACGCCATGGTCTGCAAATAATACCTTACGACGGCGGCTGCACCATGATGCGCGACGGCGGCCACCTGGCACTCTATTACGAAAACCACGATGCCCTGCGCCGCGAAATCGCGCGCCACTCGCCGCGCGACGCCGAAGCCTACGACCGCTTCGCCCGCGACATGCTGCGCCAATGCCGCTTCATCAAACCGTTGCTGATGCGTACCCCGCCCGACCCGACATCCTTCCGCCCACGCGATCTCATGGAACTGGTCTATCTTGGCCAGCGCTTCCACCGCATGGGCGAAACGCGCATGTACGAAACGCTTCGCTTCTGGACCATGAGCTGCGCCGACCTGCTCGACGAATATTTCGAGAGCGAGATCCTCAAGGCCCATCTGGCCGGTAGCTCCATCATCGGCACGGCACTCGGCCCACGCTCGCCCGGCACCGCCTACGTGCTGCTGCACCACTACATGGGTGACATCGACGATGCCGTCGGCGCCTGGGGTTTTGCCCGCGGCGGCATGGGCGCCGTCACAAGCGCACTGGCCGCCTCGCTGGCCGAAAGCGGTGGCACCATCCGCACCGACGCCGGCGCCGAACGAATCCTCACCGCCGGCGGCCGCGCGGTCGGCGTCGCATTGGCCGACGGCACCGAGATCAAAGCCGGGATCGTGGTCTCCGGCCTGGATGTAAAACGCACGTTCCAGGGTCTGGTGGAACCTCGCGATCTGCCGGAAGATTTCTTGCGCGCGGTGCGTAACTTCAAGATCCGCGGCTCCTCCGGAAAACTCAATATCGCGCTCGATGGCCTGCCGCACTTCCCCGCCATTCCGGAGGGCTCGCCGTCTATCCGCGGAGATCTGCACATCACCGACACCGTCGAAATGATGGAGCGCGCCTACGACGATTGGAAAGCAGGGCGATGGTCGCAAATCCCCTACGTGGACATGCTGATCCCCTCGCAGATCGACCCCACGATGGCGCCCGACGGCAAACACTATATGTCCGTGTTCGTACAATATTGCCCCTACGAACTTGCTGACGGCCCCTGGGATAACGAAAAGCGTGCCGCGTTCGGGGAAAACGTGATCGAGGCAATTTCCTGCCACAGCCCCGATTTCCACAAACTGATCCTGCACGCCGAAATCCGCACGCCGTGGGACATCGAGAACGAAGTAGGCCTCACCGAAGGCAACATTTTCCAGGGCGAGCTCACCATGGACCAGTTGCTGTTCAACCGGCCGGTGCCCGGCTACGCGCAATATCGCAGTCCCGTGCGCGGACTCTACATGTGCGGCTCGAGCACCCATCCCGGCGGCGGCGTCATGGGCGCACCGGGCGCCAACGCCGCCCGGGAAATCCTGCGCGATCTGGGCCGCGGAGCCCGCCAGTGACCACGAGCTACGACAGCATCGTCATCGGCGGCGGCCATAACGGTTTGGTCTGCGCCGCCTATCTGGCCCGCGGCGGCAAGCGCGTGCTGGTGCTGGAAGCCGCTGACCAGGTTGGCGGCGCGGCGGTGACACGTGAATTCGCGCCGGGTTTCCGCGTTTCCGCCTGTGCTCACCTGCTGCACATGCTGCCGCAAACCATCGCCAATGACCTGGCCTTGGCAAAACACGGCCTGGAATTTGCCGCCCAGGGAATGTCGACCACGGCGCTTTCGCAAGAAGCGGCGCACCTGCGCTTTTCACGCGGCGCCGTCAGCGGTATCGATCATGCGGATCACGCGGCATACACCTCATTGATGGCGCGCCTGCGCAAGTTCGCCGCACATCTGCGGCCCATCCTGGAAATGACACCGCCGCGGCTTGGCACATCCGCCTGGGCCGACCAGACCGGCCTGCTGCGCCTCGCCTGGCAAGTGCGCAGCCTGGGCCGCGCGGACATGCGCGAATTGCTGCGCATCATCGGCATGAACGTTTACGATCTGGCCGAAGAACATTTGACCTCGCCGCTGCTGCGCGGCGCGCTGGCATTCGATGCCGTGCTCGGCACGAACTCAGGCCCCCGCGCGCCAGGCACCGTGCTGACACTCCTGTATCGTATGGCCGCGGAAACCGCTGTCGGCGCGGCCGCGATGGCGCAACCAAAAGGCGGCATGGGCGCGCTATCGGATGCCCTGGCCGCGGCCGCTCGGGTCGCCGGCGCGGAAATCCGCACCGGCGCGCGCGTTGACCGTATCCTGGTGCGCGACGACCGCGCCGCCGGCGTAGTACTCGCGGATGGGGAAACCATCGAAGCCAGCAGCGTGATCTCCAGCGCCGATCCGCGCACGACATTCCTGCGCCTGCTCGGCACCGAACATCTGGATACCGGATTCGTGCGGCGCATCGACCATTTCCGCCATCGCGGCCTCACTACCAAACTGCATCTGGCCTTGTCCGGCCCGCCTTCATTCTCATCAGTCGATGACGCAACCCTGCGCGGCCGCATCCTCATTGCACCCTCGCTCGACTACATCGAGAATGCTTTCAACCCCAGCAAATATGGCGAATGTTCCGAAGCCCCGGCGATCGAAATCGTGGTGCCGACCGCAAGCGACCCATCGCTGGCACCACCAGGCCAACACGTGCTGTCCGCAATCGTACAATATGCGCCCTACGCGCCAAAACTCAGCTGGGACAAACTGCGCCAACCATTCATTGATTGTCTCATCGATACGATCGAACAGTACGCGCCCGGCCTGCGCAAGCTGATCGTTGCGGCCGAATTGCTGACCCCCGCCGATATCGAACAACAATTCGGTATCGCAGGCGGTCATTGGCACCACGGTGAACTGGCATTCGACCAGTTCTTCATGGTGCGCCCAGTCCCGGGCGCCGCACAATACAACTCACCGGTAGAAAACCTGTTCCTGTGCGGCGCAGGCTCGCATCCCGGCGGCGGCGTCATGGGCATCGCCGGGCGCAATGCCGCCCGCCAGGTCCTGAAAAAGGCCGCCTGACATGAACGCGACCGCACCTCTGCCCCCGCCCTTCCTGCAGCCGCTTCTCCCCACGCCGTTCCACGCACGCTCGCGCGCCGCCAGCCGCGTCGACCAATTCGTGCCCTGGGCCGGCTACACCACGGTCGATGTCTACACCACGGTCGAGCAGGAATATTTCGCGATCCGCAATACGTGCTCGGTCTACGACCTCACCCCGATGGTCAAATACCGCATCACCGGCGCCGATGCGGAGCGTTATTTGAATCGGCTCGTAACACGCGACGTCCGCAAGCTGAAGCCAAACCGCGTGGCCTACACGGTTTGGTGCAACGATGCCGGCCACGTCATCGATGACGGCACCATCTTCCGACTAGCCGCCTCCGAATTTCTGCTCTGCACAGCCGAGCGGCAATTGAACTGGCTGCTCGACAGTGCCATCGGCTTCGATGTCGCCATCGCCGAAATTACCGAAACGATCGCCGCCCTATCCCTACAGGGCCCCACCGCCTACGGTGTCCTGAAATCAGCCGGCCTCACCGGCGTGGAGCGCCTGAAACCGTTCGACATCGGCCGCTTCGCAATGAACGACCGCCCAATCACAATATCGCGCACCGGCTTTACCGGCGACCTCGGCTATGAACTCTGGATGCAGCCGCAAGACGCCGAATTCGTCTGGGACAGCCTGATGGCAGCCGGCTCCTCGCGCGGCATCCGCCCGATCGGCTCGCAGGCACTGAACATGGCCCGCATCGAAGCCGGCTTCATCATGCCGAACCTCGATTTCGTCAACTCCGAAACAACCGTGCGGATCGGCCGCGACCGTTCCCCCTACGAGCTCGGCCTCGAATGGCTCGTCGACCTGAAAAAAGGTCATTTCAATGGCCGCCGCGCGCTGCTGGAAGAACAGCGCCGCCGCCCCGCGCGCCGCCTGGTCGGCCTCGATATCGACGGCAACAAGCCAGCCGAAAAGGCCCTGCTCTACGCGGACCGCCATTGCAGCCGCCAGATCGGAGCGGTAAGTTCCGCCATGTGGTCGCCTACCTGCAAGCGCAACATTGCTCTTGCCATGGTAGATGCCCCCCACTTCGACATGGGACGGCAATTCTGGGCCGAAATCTATCTGTGCCGCGAACTGGTGTGGGAACGCCGCGTCGCCCGTGCGCGTGTGGTGGAAAAGCCGTTCTTTATGCCGGAACGGCGCAAGCTTACGCCGCCGGGGGATCGATGAGAAAGCAGGAAGGCCAGGGCTCTGCCCTGGACAAGCTGGGGCCGGCGGCCCCAGACCCCCAATGATAAGCACGTTGCAGCAGGCGACAACCGATCGCCCCTGGCTCGATCCGGAGGCCGTGCCGCAGATCGTCATCGACAACGTCACCAAGACCTACGACCACGTCACCGCGGTGGATGGCGTCAGCCTCAAAATCTACAAGGGTGAAATGTTCGCCCTGGTCGGCGGATCGGGCTGCGGCAAAACCACACTGCTGCGCATGCTGGCCGGATTCACCGAACCCTCCACCGGCCGCATCACGATCGATGGCGCGGACATGAAAAACGTGCCGCCCCATACGCGGCCGGTCAACATGATGTTCCAGTCCTACGCGCTGTTCCCCCATATGAGCGTTGCAAAGAACGTGAGCTATGGCCTGCGCCGCCTCCCGCTCACCGACACGGAACGAAAGCGACGGGTAGAAGAGGCCCTGGAGATGGTGCAGCTTGCGCCGCTCGGCGGACGCAAGCCGCATCAGCTCTCCGGTGGCCAAAAGCAGCGTGTTGCACTGGCGCGCGCGCTGATCCGCCGCCCCAAAGTACTATTGCTGGACGAGCCGTTGAGCGCCCTGGATAAGAAATTGCGCGAACAAACGCAATTCGAATTGATGAATATCCAATACAAGGTCGGCATTACCTTCGTGATCGTAACGCACGACCAGGAAGAGGCGATGGCGCTGTCAACCCGCATCGCGGTTATGGATCGCGGCCGTGTCGCGCAGGTCGGCACGCCGGCAGAGGTTTATGAATTTCCGCAAAGCCGGTTCGTGGCAAACTTTGTCGGCACAATGAACCTGTTTGAGTCGACAATCACCGAGTGTACCACCAGCCGTATCAAAGTGCGGAGCACTGAGCTGGAACAGGAGCTTTTGGTCGACGATCGCGGGCGCTTTACGCTAGGTCAGCGTGTTTGCCTGGCGGTGCGCCCAGAGAAAATTGGGTTGAGCAAAACGCCCGCCACTCAGCCGGGAATAAATTGTGTCAAGGGCGTGGTGTGGGAGCTGGCCTATCTCGGCAACCACTCGGTCTACCGTGTGAAAACGGAAGGCGGGAAACTGATGACTGTAAGCGCGCAGAATGTTCAGCGCACCTCGGAATGGTCGATCGATTGGAGCGACGAAGTCTACGCCACCTGGAGCGCCGACTCCGCAATCCTGCTACTATCCTAATTCCAAGCCCGGGGCCGATGCGGCCGAGCCCTTTTCCATCGCGGAGCGTACACGTCACCCACGCTTTAGAGCGGATCGCGATCACGTGCGATCAACCATCGCGTTCAATCCGCTCGTCAAGACAAAGGACTAGAGCGGGATGCGCGGCAATGCCGATTCAACTTGATCGCATCTCGCTCTAGACAAGAAGCCGCGTTTCCCGCGGCGCCCGATTGGCGGCCATCGAACGGCTCGAAAACGAGCTCCACCTTGGGGAAATCCGGGGTGCGGCAGGGCGGGTTGCGCGAGCAACCCGCTCTGCCGTTTTCGTTGGATTCAGACAGCCGCAAAAAACTTACTTGAAGCCGTCCATGAGCGAGCGGCTCTGTGCCCTGGAGGTACGGCGGTCTTGCGCGTCTTCCATCTGCTTTGTCCAGGTGTCTTCGATCGAATTTCCATTGAATTTGACTGGCCCGCTGGCAACCGTGCAGCTGCCGCTCTCATACTTGAGCGTCGCCTTCACAGCCGGGCAGCCACTGCCCTTGGGCGGATGGCCAACAGCCTTCGCCGTGGTGGGCGAGGAACCACCAGACAACTTGATGGCAAGCTTGTAAACTGTCCCGGCGGCACTGCACACAACCGACGACGCGGTTGCGGTGCCCTTGGTCTCACTGGTGATTTTGGCCACCGAACCGTACTCGTCGTCCCAGGTTCCAATGATGTCCGAGGCCGGACAGGCCCGTGCCGCGGATACTGCGATCGAACTTATCATGAGCGCCGAAGCGCACAGGCCGACGCCCCGTGTGGTGTGTTTCATTTCACGTCCTCCGGTTTCTGGCTCTGACTTAGCCGCCGGATGAAACGGCGTTTATTGCCGCCGGGTTCCCGGCCACCATGCAGGTTTTTGCCGACGTTTGGATCACGCGATCGTGAGCGCTTGTGGCCGCAACGATTCTTAATGAATGGGGTCTGCGGCCGCCGTGGGCGCAGCACGCCAAGGGGTGACCGCCCCGTCGTGCGCCGCACGTCTCCGGCGTGACCGCTCCAGGGCAGAGCCCTCGTCTTTCATTCATTTCTTAACTTATTTCCATCGTGCGGCGGGGCAGCAAGGCTGAGTTAAGCAGTTTGAGTCACGCTGTACGCCGAGGCGGCGCATACGGCGCCGGCGACGACCCCCACCCCCCTGCCGGATGCCGTCAGAATGCGATTTAGCCCGACGATAGCGGCCAAGCTCACCATCGCCTACGCCTTGTTCCTCGCGCCAATCGGTTATTTGGGTTACCAAATGGTTTCCGACAAGCAAGCCAGTATCGGGTTTGCCGCGAAGGAAATTGCCGGATTGCGCTTTATCGCTGCCGTGCGCGAGGTGCAGGATGAAGTCGTGCGCGGCGGCGACATGGCCGCGCTTGCAGCGCGGATCGCCGGCAACGAAAGCACGCATGGCGCCGACCTCAAGACCGCGGACGCGACCGCGGCGCTGCTTAAGGTCCTCGCGACAACCGATCGCGCGGCCGCCGCGCAGGCCGCCGCGGACCTGATCGGCAAGGCGGCCGACGGATCCAACCTGACGCTCGATCCCGATCTCGACAGTTTTTACACGCAGGACGCGCTGACCGTAAAAGTGCCGGCCGCCGTGGCTGGCGTCGCGGCCCTTGTCGCGGCCGTCGCGGCCACTGCCGGGCACCCCACCGCGGTCGCTGACCAGGTCAACATGGGCGTTCAGGTCGGCGCGCTGCAGCCGACGCTGGACGGACTGTCGGCCGACATCGCTAACGCGGTGGGCGGCAACACCGACAAGACGGTCGAAGGCGCGGTGGGCGGGCCGGTCGCCCGGGTCGCAGACGCGGCCAAGACCGCCCTGGCCGCCCTGGCCGATCACGCGAGCGCCGGCAACGCCGCGCAGAGCGCCGCGCCCCTGCTGAATGCCCTGACAACGGCCGGCGCCGCCGACGCTGGCGTAGTGGAGCATCTTCTCAACGCGCGTATCGCGGGTTTCCGCTCGGCCGAGGCGGTCAGCGGCACCATTGCACTGGCGTTGTTCATGGCCGCGGTCGGCTACGTGCTGGTTGTTATTCAGCGCGGCGCGATCCGGCCGCTGCGCACGCTGACGGAAACGATGCGCCGATTGGCAGACCACGATTTGAGCATCGCCATTGGCGGTGCGGGCCGCGGCGACGAGGTCGGCAGCATGGCGCGAGCGGTGGGTGTGTTCAAAGACAACATGATCAAGGCAGCCGCGTTGGCGGTGGAACGCGACGTCACGCAGCAGGCGCGCAACCGGCGCCAGGCCGCAATGGAGCTTCACACGCGGGATTTCGGCGGCTCAATTTCCGGCGTGATGGCGTCCCTCGCGGAAGCCGCGGAACGAATGCGCCAGGCGTCGGAAACGATGGCCAACGCCGTAGGCGCGGTTAACCAGGAAGCGCGGGCGACGGCGGCGAGTGCGGATAAGTCCGCACACGATCTGCATACCGTTGCCGCCGCGGTGGCCGAGCTTACCGCCACGGTTGGCGAGATATCGCGCCAGGTCGCGGCCTCGAGCGATGTCGCGAGACAGGCCATGAATCGCGCCGAAGCGAGCCAGGGCACCATGCAAAGCCTGCTGCAAGCCACTGGACGGATTGGCGACGTGGTGCATCTGATCAGCAATATCGCCGCCCAAACGAACCTGCTGGCGCTGAACGCAACCATCGAAGCGGCACGCGCGGGCGACGCCGGCAAGGGCTTTTCGGTGGTGGCCGGCGAAGTAAAGGCACTTGCCACCCAAACCGCCAGGGCCACCGCGGAAATCGGTGCGCAGATCGGCACGGTACGTTGCGCGACGGATGAGGCGGTGTCCACGATGAGCGAAATCGCCACCATCATTCGCCGGCTCGACGAGGTCGCGGTCGCGATTTCCGCAGCCGTCGAACAGCAGAGCGCCACGACGCAAGCGATTGCCTTCAGCGTGCAAACGGTCTCCGCCGCGACCGCGCAATCCGCGCGGGCGATGGAGCATGTGGTGGCGGTCGCCGACGGCGCCGGCACGGTCAGCCGCGACGTGCTCTCTGGTACGGTCCATATCAGCCGAGAAGCGGACACGCTACGCTGCGAAGTCGATCAGTTCCTGGTCGCGATTCGCTCACACGACTCGTTCGAACATACCTGCACTACCTAATACCAACCCGCATAAGTACAGACACACAAGCGAAGCAAGGAAGTATTTCTTTTTTGAAAAAAAGAAACAAAAAACTTTTGTTCTCTTGGTTATCGCGGCCGATACGAGCAGCATGTACTCAAAATAAATAAAAGTTTTTTGGTTCTTTTTTTCAAAAAAGAACTGCTTTCTAGGTGCTTGCCTTACGTTGGCAGTCATTCCCTCTCCAAGCAGGTTAATTCTAGTTTTCAGCAAGCAGCTCAGCGAGATAATCCTTCCATACTGCTGCCCAAGTATGCGTGCCGTGCCCGTGAGTTTGCCCGCTGATAGGCAGCAGTACGAACTTCGCGTGCTGCAGACGCGGGGCCATTTTCTGGGCGATGCCGAGCTCGGGGGGATTGATGAAATCATCGGCGCTATTGATCCACATGACTTTCGCGGTGATCGTGCCGAGTTTCGCGGATGGATCGTAGTCGCGTGAGGCATTGACCTGATAGAGCAGATCGTTGGCGTCGAGCTGGGCGAAATCATCCGCGTGGTATTTGTTCAGGTACACGTCGGCGGCGTCGCGCGTCGGCAGCTTGGATTGGGCGACCAGCGGCGCGAAGCTCGCGAGCAGCAGAATGTTGCTTGCGTTGCGCAGGGCCTCGCGGGGCTCGGTCTTGTATTCGCCGCCTTGCCAGGCGGGGTCGTTGCGAATACCATCCATGATCATTTGGCGCCACAGCCGGTTGCGGCCGGCAATCTGCACCGGCAGGCAGGCAAGCGGCATCATTGCATCCATGAAGGTAGGGTGAGTCTCGCCCCAGACGAAACTATGCATGCAGCCCATCGAGGTGCCGAGGATCAGGCGCAAATGGTTGACGTGCAGGCCTAGCGTCAGCAGCATATATTGCGCCTGCACCATGTCGTCGTAGGTGTAGGCGGGGAATTTGGCGTGCAGCCGGTCGCTCGGCTTGCTGGATTTTCCGTGGCCTATCCCGTCCGGCAAAATAATGAAAAATTTAGCGGGATCGAGCAGGCCACCCGGAACGAACAGCACGCCGGCAAATTGCAGACGCAGGAATTGCTGGCCGGAGCCACCGGTGCCGTGCAGGATCAACACCGCATTGTCCACCTGGCCGTTGGCATCGCGATGCGGCGTGCCGAGCGTCGCATAGTGCAGCCGCAACGCCGGCAATGTGGCACCATCATGAAACCGGAAGTTTTCCACCGTGTAATCGGCCTCGGCCGGTGATGGCCAGGCCGTCTGCGGGCGCGCCGCAGGCTGCGCAAAGGCGGGGATGGCGGCCACGAGCATCGTCAACAGGGCGGCACGCAGGCGCATGGTCGGGGGCTCCTCTGGTCGGCGCGGCTTGCTGGCCGTGCAGCATGACCCGATTTGGGCGCGCTTGCCAGACGGGGAGACCGGCAGGCGGGAAAGATCGCGAATAGCGAGACGAACGCAAACGCCGCGTTAACCGAGCACCGATAATGTGCGCCCGAACAGTTTTGGGGGCTTCCCGTGTCGGTCAGCGAAACCAGCAGCGCAGCGGTGGTGGGCGGGGGGCAAACCCTGTCACTGTCGCAGTTCTTTAGCGTCACCGCGGCAGGCGCCAACCCGGGCTACCTGGTCGTCGATGGATTGGACCGCAACGAATATACCGTGGCCGCCAATCACGCCACCGGCAGCTTTGCCGGCAACGGTGCGACACTCGGCCTGTCCTCGATCGGCGGCGATGGGCGGGGCGCCGGCATTGTGTACACCTGGCAGGCGTCCACCGGCCAATATGTGAATGCGATTTTCGGCGCGCTGAGCCAGCTGACCTACACCGCATCTGGCAGTCTTTACGATGTGACGAACATTTCGCTGTTTGGCACCAACAGCGCCGCGATCGCGCAACAGGATGCGGCGAATGCCTATGCGTTGATGCAGGCCGATCCGGCGGGTTATCTGGGCTCGGCGACAGTGGCGACGGACCCCGGTGCAACCGGGGCCACGGCGATGCCGGCCACGCCGGACGGTGTGGCGGCGGTCGCGGAACACTTCGTCGGCCAGGCGTGGAACGATGAAGGCTGCTGGGTGTTGGCCAGCGCGATCGCGGCCGAGGCGGGGGCGGGGTTGCCGGTGCAAAGCACGGCGACCGGTGTCGCCGGGCAGGCGAATGGCGAATGGGCGGTGATCTACAATGGCCCGGCAGCCAGCCTCTCCAGCTGGCAGAACCTGGTGACCACGGGCGACATCGTGTGCATCGGCACGCCGGGCGGCGGCGGGCATATCACGACCTGCGTTTCCGGCAGCGGGAGCACGGCGATGCTGGTCGACAACATTACCTACGAAAACCAGCGTGGGCAGATCACCAACCTGGCGAACGATGGGTCGGCGAACGATGTGCTGATTGCACCGCCGCATCCCGCATCGCAGGAATGGAGCGGGGTCGCGGCGAACAGCGTGGTGATTTATGCGCTCGACACGCCGGACATCACCGACAAGATTGCGATCGATACGTTGACCATCGGTGCCTCGGTGGCGTTGTCGACGCTCTTTACCGAGAGCGATCCAACCGGCCGCGCGGCGAAGCTGTATCAGGTGTACAACACGAACGAAGCCGACAATATTCGGCTCGGAACCGTGCTGGAGACGGCAAACTCCGCCTCGTCGGCGTTGGCGGTGACGTCGCTGGCATCGGTTTCGCTGCAGGCGGGTGCCTCCGTGACAACCGATACGGTGGAGGCGCGCGCCTATAACGGCAGCTACT
>Ga0181531_10001110_pt1 | contig 17246 bp, 14 predicted proteins | sample PEATcosm2014_Bin_38_FD_119743 | JGI IMG/M metagenome (GOLD analysis project Ga0181531, IMG submission 119743) | Peatland microbial communities from MTU Mesocosm Facility, Houghton, MI, USA - PEATcosm2014_Bin11_10_metaG | ecosystem: Environmental > Terrestrial > Soil > Wetlands > Peat | place... | reverse complement strand
CTCGTCCCATCTTCATTCCTCTCTCCTTGAATGCAGTCTCGTTTAAAGCGTTCATTTGGCCTTCGTTGCCGCCGCCGTTGCCATCTTGTCGTTGCCCAATTTGAATGGGTGCCGCTCGAGCTTGGTGTAGCTCGTGGCAAATTCCTTGATTTCGATGTACTGGTTCTTCTCGATCCCGGTAAAGTGTTGCCGCGTGCGCGTGGTCGGCCACCAGATGTCCAACGCGATAGCGTGCGCGGCGGGTCCCAGCCCAATATGCTGCTCCATCGGATTGCCTCCGAATGAGCTGGTCTGTCCCACGGTTCGGTAGATAGACCGGGGCGCCAGGTTGCCGTCCTGAACCGTGACATGAATCTCCGCCCCCACGCCTGACCGATTCGTCTTTACGCCCACCAGCCGCACATTGAGCCAGTCGTTCGTGTTACCCGGATTCTCGAAGACCCGCACGTTGTGCTCGTCCGAAGGGATCGCTCCGCCGACCCTGGTGAGAATGTCTTCGCTGCCCTTGCGGGTCAGGTCGGCAAACACGACCGCATGTCCTTTGTGCAGTTCCCCAGTGCCTGTCGACTGGGTGATATCCACAAACGATTTGCCATCCTTGTTTCTCAGCAACGCATATGGAACCAAAGCTGTGAAATTTGGGTTTCCCGAGCCGAGATAGACATCCAGAAAACCGTCGTTGTCCACGTCGCCGAAGTTGGCGCCCATGGGCATGTACACCTTATCCAGACCCACCTGCTCCGTTACGTCCTCGAATGTGCCGTCGTGCTTGTTGCGGTAGAGCTTCAGCGTTTCGCCATTGTGCGGCATGCCCACGTATGTCCTCACCGTCTCGTCCATAACCATCAAGTAGCTGTCGACAAACAAGTCGGGCCATCCGTCGTTGTCGTAGTCGAAGAACCATGTGGCAAAGCTGAACATAGGAGCCTGTACGCCAGCCTGCCGTCCTATCTCTGTGAATGTGAGGTCGCCGTTGTTGTGATAGAGGAAATTCTTCCCTTGGAGGTTGGAGACATAGATATCCATAAAGCCATCGTGGTCGTAGTCTGCCGCGGTCACGCCCTTTGAAAAAGCCGTCTGGTCGATCCCCGCCGCGTGGCCAATCTCCTCAAACGTGCCGTCGCCTTTGTTATGGAAAAGTTGCGCGGGGGCGTTCTCATTGGCGAGGAACAGATCTATATTGCCGTCGTTGTCGAAGTCCGCCCACACAGCCTCCTGGGTCGCCGTCACCGTCGCTCCCAGCCCGCTGGCATCGGTCACGTCCGTGAATGTTCCGTCACAGTTGTTGCGTAAAAGCGATTTGCGCTGCGGATACTCCCAACCTCCGCGCGGAATAAATATGTCCATGCAGCCGTCGTTGTTGTAGTCCACCTGCATTAAGCTCAGGCCGCCCAACTGATCTTGCAGACCGGCTTCTTTGGTCCTGTCGCTGAAGGTTCCGTCGCCGTTATTGTGAAAGAAGTGCAGTGGCTCGCATACATTCATGCTGGTAATCACCACATCCAGCAGCCCGTCGTTGTCGAAGTCGTCCACAATGATGCCACCGGCTGCGCCAAAGACATTCAGCCCCGCAGCAGGCGCACGATCCACAAACCGCCCAATCTTTTCCTTCGACTGAAAATTACTCTCCGGGATCAGATAGGCGGCCGGTACACCGGAGGGGTATTCGCCCAGCGTCGCATACGCAAGGTTGAGCAGCCATCTCACCTCCAGGTTGTCGGGGCGCTGGTCCAGAAACTTCATGAAATACACAATCGCCTGCTTCGATTCGTCTCTCTTTTCAAAGCTCGCCTGGGGGTCCAGAGGCGGAAAGATATCCAGATCGCGCGAGCCGCTATAAGTCCCATTCTCCATTTCCGACCAATGCAGATAGGTGCCGCCAATGCTTTCAAGCAGGTTTGGCATGTACCGGGGATCTGCCGTCTCGGCGAGCTTGATCCCTGCCTTCCAAGCGTCGATGGACTCGGGCATCTCGCCGCTGAATGCGTAGAGCTGCGCAAGCGCGGTTTCGCCCTGTATCAGCGCCACCTGTTGCTCCGCGGTTGTCTGGGTGCCAAGAGTCGATTTGAGCGCGTCCCGCAACGCAAGCTTCGCGTTCTTGGCCGATTCGGTGCGGACCTGGCAAACCTGGCGCATGCCCCGGGGCCACCCTTCCGGCTTGGGATAGTCCCGCATCGCCGCGAGGGCTTCGGGATAGCCGCCGACGACCGCGCCTAGTTGGATCACGCCCGTCGCGATCAGAGCCGTTATTCGGTTCGTGTTCAAATCCTCCAATGCCGGCGCGTGTGCCAGCACCTTGAGAATCGCGAAGCCAGAGGGGAGACGCACCACATCGGTAAGTTGGCCGACCGTGCGGCCATTCAATGCCTGTTGCAACTCCTGGCGCAGGGTCTTCGGATCCATCTTGCCCAGGTAACCGCCATCCACCGATGTCGCGTCGGTTGATTTCTCCTTTGCCACCTCGGAGAAGTCGGCGCCCGCATTCAGTTGCTTCAGCACAGCTTCAGCGCTGGCCTGGGTCGGCATAACGATAATGCCCAGATCCAACTGGGGCGGCATTCCGCCTGCCTGTGCCGCGGCTGGCAACGCCGTTATGGACGTCAGCAACAGCAACGCCGATAGCGGAGCAATGCACCGGGTACAACGCAAGTATTCCTTCTTACAAAGAAGCAGCATTGACCACCATGAAAAAGAAATGTCCAGCACGGTACGTTCCTTGCGGACTTAACTCACAGTAGTGCAAGACTGCGCGCAATGCGCCCCCTAATAGTTGTAGCGCAGCAATCCATCGAAAGGATGACGGCAGCAGCAAGCGGGACTGCTCGCCAATCCGTCCGGATTGGACCATTCTTCTCTCAGCTATTGGCGTCTATGTTCGTAAACCATGAAACAACATTGAAGGAAAGCGGTCGCTTTCTTGCTTTCACCTCAGCCAGAAGGGTTCCTATCAGATTGGAGCGGGTTTTCACCACCGTTCCGGTTGCGGTCAAACTACACGCATCCACCTATCGATGGATGGCAGGAGTCCTCCGTTAGACCGAGGACACGAGTCCTGTGATCGGCGAAAATATTGCCGCAAGCATTTCATGGCTCGAAGCAGTGATCTGGAGAGACCGTTGTTCAGGTTTTCTGAATTAAGACCACCCGTCCTCCCGCGCTCACGACTGTCCAGTTTTGCTTATTGCGCAGGGGATTGCTTTTCACAAATTTTGGAGGCTTCATGAGAATTCCATTTCGATCTTTTGCAACAAGCTTGCTGACAATCGCAAGCGTATTTCTTTGGGCGATTCAAATCCAGGCGCAAGCCACCACGGCGTCCGTCCACGGCACGGTTACTGATCCAACCGGCGCAGTCCTGGCAAATGCTGCCGTAACGGTTGTAAACACGAGCACAGGGATCTCGAACACTCAAAGGACCGATAGCAGAGGCTACTACATCTTTCCCGCCCTCCACATTGGTGGCCCTTACACTGTCAGCGTCGAGGAGCAAGGCTTTCAGAAGTTTGTTTCAACTGGCATCATGCTCGATTTGAGCTCTGCCCGTGAATTGGACGCAAAGCTGCAGATCGGCACATCCGCGCAGACCATCCAGATAAACTCAGCAACGGTCCAGGTGGAGACCGCCGATGTCCAATTGAAGAATGTGGTCGGAGCTACCGAACTCGAAGAACTGCCAACGCTGGGCCGCGATGCCGTCCAGCTTCAGAAGACCGCACCTGGTGTTGTTGAGTCGCAGGACCGCAATGGCACGTTTTCAACCAATGGCAGCCAAACCGGGGAGAATGCATTTCTTCTGGACGGCACCGACATTAACGATATTTTCTTGAACCAGCCAGGCGTTACGGTTAACCCGGACGCGTTAGCGGAAGTCAATATCATCTCCAGCACGCTCGATCCGGAGTTCAGCCGCAACTCCGGCGCTATCGTTGACGAAGCCTTGAAAAGCGGTACGAATCAGTTCCACGGGGACGGCTTTGAATTCTATCGCGACACATTTCTGAACAACGGCAACTACTTCTCGACAACCAGACCCGTCTTTCACCAGAATGTCTTTGGAGGCACGCTGGGTGGACCTATCCTTCAACACCGTGCGTTTTTCTTCATGGCCTATCAAGGGTTGAGAAACCGTACTGCACAAACACAACTGACGCAGGTCTTCAGTGGCGACCAAAGGAATGGAAACTTCTCCGCAGATGGCGGCCTTTCGAGCAACCCGATTCCATTCCCCGGCGGTATGCAGGGACCAGGGGGCTTTTGTCCGCCGGGAACATCGTGGAACAAATGCTTCCCGAGCGGACAGATTCCAACGACGGACTTCAACCCGATAGCAGCGAGCTTGCTCAAGAAGTACGTTCCCGAATCCAACTACACAACCGGCGGCATCAACTACTACAATTTCAACGCGCCGAACACCGCTGGAGACGATCAAGGCATCATTCGCATCGACGATCAGCTGACTTCGAAAGACGCTCTCTGGGCCTCGACGATCTTCGACTCAAGCCCCAGCTCGAATACCTTGCCGCTGCCTGCAACTCAATCGACCGGCAACGGAGCCAACCTGCCCGGCTTTGCGGCAGACAACTCGGCCCACATCAAGGACTTCAACGCATCGTGGACCCATGTGTTCAATAGCAACACGCTGAATGAGCTGCGAGCCGGCTACTTCCGTAACAACTTCTCTGAACTCAATCCAGCGCCAGCAACAATAGCGCAGCCTTCCTCGTTCGGATTCGACATCGTACCTCAGGATACGGCTGCCGCGTCTCTGCCCTACATCAATGTGAATGGATATTTCGCATTGGGCTTCAGCACCAACGGGCCACAACCTCGCAAGGACGAAAACTACAACTACTTCGACAATTTCAGCAAAGTTGTCGGAAGCCACAGTTTGAAATTCGGAGCGAACATAGAGAGATTTGTTTTCAGCAATCCGTTCCATGTCAACAACAGCGGAGCGTTTTACTTCAATCCCTCTGGCGCGTATAGTTCCGGCGATCCGGCCGCGGACTTTCTGCTTGGCATTCCGGCAACCTATAGCCAGGGATCTGGCTTCTTTATCAACGTTAGAGCGTGGCAACATTATGCGTATGCGCAGGATCACTGGAGAGTATCGAATGCTCTGACACTCTCCTACGGCCTCGGATACGACGCCGAGACTCCGTTCGAAAACCTCCAATACAAGGGCATTGGAGTTACCTGCTGGGTGCCCACCAACCAGCAGTCGAAGGTATTTCCAGGCGCCGGTCCGGGCTTGCTCTACCCAGGTGATCCAGGGTGCAACAGAAACGGCAGCCCGACGACGCATTGGAATCATTTCTCTCCGAGAGTCGGGTTTGCGTGGTCTCCAGATCTGCCGGGTAACATCTCTGGCACGCCCGGTCAGCACGCGCTTGTAATTCGCGGAGGCTTCGGACTTTATTGGAATCGTGTTTCCGGCGAAGGGTCGCAGGTTAACCAGAACGATCCGCCATTCGCCCTGAGCAGTGTGGGTGCTTCGGGACTAGGGGGCAATCCAAGCTTTGCCAATCCGTTTCAGGATATTGCCGGAACTCCGGGCGCATCCTATGCGACAAATCCGTTTCCGTACGCCGTACCAACATCGGGTCAGAACGTGAACTTTTCCTCTCTCTACCCGTTGGAGATGGACAACCTCACTTCGACCTTCGATGTTCCTTACACCTATAACTTCAACCTGAATGTGCAGCGTTCCTTGCCGAGTAACATGGTGCTGGAAGTTGGCTATGTTGGTTCGCTTGGCCACAGGATGATTAGGGCTTACGACGGCAACCGGACTACTCAGGCAGGTCACGATGCCTGTTTGGCCGGCACCGGAACTGCCGCGCCGATTGTGCTGAATGGCCACTCGTTTTCGTGTGTGCAACTGGCGGGCGAGCAAACCCTCTACTTCCCGGGCGACAAGACGCAACCGGCGGTTCTCCCAGGGTCGCAGATGCAGGGAGTATTGCCCAACGGATTGCCTTATTACCTGTCGATCGGCGACATGCTCACCAACGGCTATTCCAACTACAATTCGCTTCAGGTCTCATTGACCAAAGCTCCCACGCACGGATTGTATTTCGGCCTCGCGTACACTTACAGTCACGCATTGGACAATGCCTCCAGTCTCGACGATTCCGTCGCGAACGCCTACGGCACCAACTATGTCCCTGGATTTCAGCATCTGAGTTATGGGAACTCTGCCTACGATGCGCGTCAGCGCCTGGTGGGGCGGTATAACTATGGGATCCCATTGCCGCACAGCCTGCGTGGAAATGCGTTTGCAAACTACGCCTTGGCTAACTGGCACCTCTCCGGAGTTACCGCGCTCCAGAGCGGTTTTCCCGTCCTCATCTACGACGCTGGGGTCTACAACTCGCTCTACTGCGACCAATTCAGCTTCGTCAATTGCCCGGACGTTCCCAACACATCAACCTTCAACATCAAGATGCTGAATCCAAGACGAGCCGGCCACTATGGGTTCGACACATCCACCTTTACGCAGGAGCCCATTGGCACCTTTGGGAATGTGGGCCGCAATTTCTTCCATGGCCCGGGCTTCAATTATTCCAACTTCGAGATCTACAAGAATATCCCGATTGGAGGATTGGAAAGCTCGCGCTACATTCAATTGCGTCTTGAAGCATACAACGCTTTTAACCATGCGAATTTCGCAAATCCAAATGGCAACTTTGGTGCCGGATCTCCTGCCTTCGGCTCTATCAACTCGGTCGATCAACCTGTCAGTACCAGTGGCGATCCGCAGCCTGCGCGGGCAATTCAACTTGCTGGGAAGTTCTATTTCTAGCGGTCCGGCCGTGCGCCAGATCGGTTCTGCCGAGTTTGCATGAAACGAACTCCATAGGCACTCTACCGTCGTCACAAAGATTCGGCGACGGTGGGGTGCCATCGTTTCATCGATTGAGGCAGCTAGGAAACGAGACACAGGGATTGGATTCAGAGGGCCGGCTATTGGTGACTCGACTTCGTCGAATATCGCAAATCGTATTCTCAATAGCGTTCGTGGGTTTACTATTCCGCACGAAGTTCTTTGACTTCTCTGGCACCGATAAGCAACTGTCGCTCCCGGTGAATCCCTTCTTCAAGCTGGATCCATTGGCTGCCCTGACCAATGCGCTGGCAGGGCACGCTCTCTACTACGGGCTGGCGTGGTCGCTGGTCATCCTGATTCCAACCTTCTTTTTTGGGCGCTTTTTTTGCGGCTGGATCTGCCCTCCGGGAAGCCTGAATCAGTTCCTTGGCGGCATTCGATCGGAGTCCGGGCGGCGCAAGACACTGATTGCGGCCAATCGCTATAAGAAATGGCAAGCGACAAAGTATGTTCTTCTGATTGCCGGGCTGCTTGCGGCACTTTGGCGCATCAACCTGGTGGGTTGGATCGACCCATTCAGCTTGCTGGTGCGATCGGCGGGGTTATCGATTCTCCCGGCTGCGGCCAGCAAGAAATACTATGTTGTCTACCAACCCCATTACTGGCTTAGTGTTCTGCTATGTGTGGCCTTCCTGGCGCTGCTGGCGATGAATCTGCGCGTGACTCGCTTCTGGTGCCGGGCGCTGTGTCCTCTGGGTGCGCTGTTGAGCATAGCGTCGCGATGGTCCCTTCTGGGGTTGCACAAGGACGCGGCCACCTGCAACAGGTGCAACCGTTGCCTGATTGCATGCCAGGGCGGCGACGATCCGATTGGTGGCGCGCCATGGCGAAAGGCGGAGTGTCACCTTTGCCTGAATTGCGTGGAGACCTGCCCGCACGGAAGCCTGCAATTTCGCTTCTTTCGTATCGCTCAAACGCCGCCCGAGATTGCGGGAACGAGTCTGACTCGACGGAGTGCGCTGTTCGCCCTGGTGACCGGGCTGGCGGCGGTGCCGCTGTTGGGCGCTGCAACCCTATTGGCCAAGAATCGCACTGATCGACTGATTCGGCCACCGGGGGTGGCGGATGAAGCTGATTTTCTCTCGCGTTGCATTCGCTGCGGCGAGTGCATCCGAGTATGCCCAAACGATGCGCTGCAGCCAGCGTTTACAGAGGCTGGCCTCAACGGCCTGTGGAGCCCGGTCGTGACCCCGAAGATCGGCTACTGCGAACCGAGTTGTGTGTTGTGTTCCGAAGTTTGTCCCACGGGCGCGATTCAAGAACTCACTCCTCACCGAAAGGGCTGGGTTGCGGGGGACGGTGGCCCGGACACGCCAGTGCGGCTGGGAACAGCAGTCTATGACCGGGGAATCTGCCTGCCTTGGGCCAAAGCTACCGATTGCGTCGTGTGCGTAGAGTGGTGCCCCGTAGCTCCGAAAGCCATTTACGTCGAAGACGCAAGGGTAGTGGACGCAGAGGGCAAGCCGCGGATGCTGAAGCAGCCACATGTGGACCTGAATCGTTGCGTGGGTTGCGGAGCGTGCGAGTACGCTTGTCCAATTCAGGGGCAACCGGGACTCTATGTGACCAGTTCCGGCGAGACTCGCTCAATCCAAAGTTGAGACGCTAGTGGGCTCCGATATTGAAGTCTCTTGTTGTTGCCCGCTCGAATGGCCGCGCTTGCGAGGCCCTCTCCGGCGCAGCCACGAAAAACAGCCGAAGGCGGCAAGCACGCAGACGACAGTCCAACAGATTGTAGCCGCGCGGTACTCGCCTTCCTGCACGCTTGCCAAAGCGGTTTGCACAAACAAGACTTCAAACAGCAGCCATAGTCCGGCAAGACCCCAGAACCACCCTGTCCGCTTGCGAATCGTGATCGTGAAGAAATCGGTGTCGCTCGTCATGGTCATCCTCTTCTATCGGACGGCGGATCCTTCGTCCACCATTGTTCCGGGTCGTGCTGTTTGCCATAGCCAAAGGCATTGTCCATGATGCGGAAGACAGGGTCCGCGGCCGGCGCAATCGAAGCTGTTGCTTTCACCCCTTCGTGGACCCATGCCTCGTTACCCTTCGTGTAAGGGCAACTTGCCAGACAGATGCCGCAAGCGGAATTGGACTTCTGCCAGTATTGCAAACACTTGTAAGAATCCTCGAACCAGGCTTTGTGTCCGGGATTGTTCCACGGGCCTCGGGTCTTGAAACTTGGCTCGTCGTCAAATGACAGTGCACGCGAAGGACAGGCATCAGCGCACTTCTTGCATCTCTTGCAGAACTCCACCAGGCCGAAATCGATCGGCTTGTCGCAGGCCATCGGGAGATCGGTGAAAACCTTGCACAGACGCACCGAGGGACCGAATTCAGGGGTGACCAGTTTGTTGAGGCGACCCAGTTCGCCAATGCCGGCGTCCAGCGCGAACGGCACGCTCTGCGCCGTGTCGTTGACGCAAGGTATTGCTTCATAGCCGAGACCGCGGATAAATTCAGCCAGCGATGACACGACGAAGGCCGAGTGGCTGTAGCCGAGCGCCGATGCTGCATCGCCCAATGCAGTGGGAACACGAGAGAGAAGGTCGAGATCCATCGGAATGGCGATGACGACCACCCATTTCATCTTCTTCGGGATCACGAATCTGGTGTCGGAAACCGAGGGTGCGTCGACATCTTCAAAGACAATCTCCTTGTCTTTCTCTTTTTCATTTTCCCGCGGCGCCTGCAAATTGACATAGGCCTCATTCATTGGCGCAATTCCAACCAGCCCGGCTCCGTAGAGTCGCGCAGCAGCCTTGACCGTCCGTGCCATCTCCTCCGGCGAAGCAGTGTGCCGCGGCGTTCCCAACTCCGCGGGCGTGCGCACGGAGATGCGCGTCCACGACAGCAAACCAGAACCAGGTTTGGTGCTATGCATTACCGTCCAGGCGCCTTCGCTCAACTGGATATCGGGCAGACTGTATCCGGGCTTTTTCTCGGCGATCCACGCTGTCACACGTTTGGCCATTGAGGCTTGCTCGGCTTCGAAGGAACCTGCTCCGTCGCGCTCGGTTTTCAACGGCCGATAGAGGGCAAACATGTCGTTGCCGGAAAAGCGATTGTAGTCGGCTGTTTTCTCGCTGAGGGTGGGCCGGTCCACAGTCCTGATCCACATCGCGCGTTTTCTCGTGTTGCTCTTGAAGCCAGCGCCGGTCACGCAAGCCCAAATCGACCCTAGAGCGCCGCTCGCCGCGACGAATCCGCCTGCCTTCAAAAGAGTGCGTCGTCCGGTCTGTCTGCGTCCTTCATCCACGTCAAAGAATCCCCTCGACGGAAGTGTATTCCGTCCTGCGAGGCTCGTCCTCGCCCTAAAGGTGGAATGACCCGAGTGATGGGGGACACTATTCTGAACTGAAGGGTCAGGTGATTCCGCGAAGTGCGACACGGCGGCAATGCAGGACATGGCGGAAGCGCGTGTGAGTCGAACACACCGTCGCCCGTTAAGGACGACCACCGGTTTTGAAGACCGGGAGGATCACCGGAGCCTAAGCACTTCCTGAATGCGAATGCAGTGTATTCAAACCTCTGCGTTCTGCTTAGTATGTTATCTGAAGATGGGGGTTCGGATTGGCTGGTTCCGTAGAAGTTAGGCTTACGCAGACGGTAAAGGCTGGTGGGTGTGCAAGCAAACTGGCGCCGGGATTGCTCGCAACTGTTCTATCCAGGCTTCCAAAGCAGAGCGATCCCAATGTCCTGGTTGGTTTCGATACCTCGGACGATGCCGGTATTTACCGGATCGCGGCGAACCTTGCACTGGTACAGACCGTCGACTTTTTCACTCCGCTGGTAGACGATCCATTCACGTTCGGTCAGATCGCAGCCACCAACGCGCTGAGCGACGTGTATGCCATGGGAGGTGAGCCGGCGACGGCTCTCTCGATTGTGTGCTTTCCTCAGGATGGCGATCTGGATGTGCTGGAACAGATCATGCGCGGCGGAATGGCAAAGATGGCGGAGGCCGGTTGTGCCGTGGTCGGCGGGCACAGTGTTCGCGATGCCGAGATCAAGTTTGGTTATGCGGTAACAGGCTTGATCGATCCGCAGCGGGTGCTTACGAATACGGGAGCGAAAGCGGGCGATGTTCTGATCCTCACCAAGCCGATCGGTACCGGAGTCATTACAACGGCACTCAAACAGGGAAAAGCAAAGCCGGCCTGGGTTGCGAATGCAGTTGAGTCCATGACGACGCTGAATCGCGCGGCTTCGCGGCTGGTGACGGCAGCCAGCGGCGTGCACGCGATGACCGATGTCACGGGTTTCGGGCTAATGGGACATGGTCGCGAGTTGGCATTGGGTAGTGGAATGAGGATCGAGATCGCGGTGGAGCAGATGCCTCGCATCGAGGGCGCGCTCGATGCCATTCATCTCGGCGCAATCCCGGCGGGCCTGCTGGCGAATCGCGAATTCGCTGAGTGCATCAGCGCGGACGCGCCGGGATCTCGAATCCCAGAAGATTTGCGCACCCTGCTGTACGATCCGCAGACCGCCGGCGGTCTGTTAGTCTCAGTTGCAGCCGATTACGCGGACGCGCTTATTGGATCGCTTCGCGGCGCAGGTTTGAATGGAGCAAGGATCGGCTCGGTGACTGGCCCATACACACCAGGCCGCGGAGAGCCTGCCATTCTATTGCGGTGAATTCGATTCAGAACAGCACATTCCCATTAACAGTGGTTGGCCTATGAAGAGTGTCGAACAACCGGACGACAGTTGCGAAGCAGGCAATCTCTACAGGCTTCTGCCTTCTGTGAACGATCTTTTGCTCACTCCCGGCTTTGCGGGCTTGCTCAAAATTCATTCGCGCGGCGCGACGACCGAAGCTGCCCGAACCGTACTTCTTCTTATTCGCAAAGAGATAGCCGAAGGACGACAAACTCATGCCAGCCTTGCCGATCAAGTGAATCGTCTCGATCATGCGGTCGCTGAGGAACTCAGGAACAACAGACGCTTTTCGTTGCGGCGAGTTATCAATGCGACCGGCGTCATCCTTCACACAAATCTCGGACGTGCGCCTCTCAGCGCATCTGCGCTTGAACACATTGCCGAGACCGCGAAGGGTTACTGCAACCTCGAGTTCGATCTGGAAAGCGGCGAGCGGAGTCGTCGCGACATTCATGCAGAAGAACTGATCTTGCGTCTGCTCAGAATCAAAGCCGGTGACCTCGACGCCCGTAATCCGAATACGCCGATAGGCGCGCTGGTGGTCAATAACTGCGCTGCGGCTACCTTTCTCGCACTCAATTCGCTTGCCGAGGGCGCTGCTGTGATTGTCTCTCGTGGCGAACTTGTCGAAATCGGCGGCGGGTTTCGCATCCCTGAAATTCTTGCCAAGTCCGGCGCGCGCATGCGGGAAGTTGGGACCACGAACCGTACCCGGGTTTCCGACTACGAGAACGAAATCCAACCGGAGACTGCGCTGATTCTTCGTGTGCACCAGTCCAACTTCAGCATGGAAGGCTTCACCGAGCGGCCGTCCCTTGATGAACTGGTCTCGCTCGGGAGGCGAACCAACATTCCTGTCTTCGAGGATCAAGGCACTGGCTTGAGTATTTCGCTCGACGACCTGGGCGTCGGCGCGCAACCAACTCTGCCCGAAAGTTTCCAGCTCGGCGCCGACCTGATTGCTGCAAGCGGAGACAAGTTGCTTGGTGGGCCGCAGTGCGGCCTCCTCGTTGGGCGAACTGACCTGATCGAGCGAATACGCAAGAACCCCCTATTGCGCACCTTCCGCGTCGACAAACTCACTTACGCAGCACTGCAAGCAACGCTGATGGATTATCTGGCGGACAGGGTAGAGTCCATCCCTGTCGTCAGAATGCTCAGAGCTTCGCCGGCTGAAATCCGTAGACGATGCGAGTGGATTGCCGGGCAGGTGAACAGCACCGGCCTTGTCGCGGATGTGATTTCCGCGCACAGCCTTATCGGTGGCGGCACCGCACCGGCTGCGCGCCTGGCAAGCTCAGCCGTAGTCCTTCGGCACAACGTGCTTCAGCCCCATGCCCTTCTTCAGATCCTTCGGCATTTGGATCCTGCGGTCATCGGCCGCGCCAGCGACGACAGTGTTCTTCTCGACCTTCGCACGGTTGAGCCTGAATTAGATGTTTCACTCGCGTCTCTGCTGCAGCGGGTTGCACAGAGCGACTCTGTTTCTCCTCCGTATCCGCTTGCAAAGGAGTAGGGGCCAGTCTGCTGTCCTATCAGGGCTCACCCGAATGAATATGCCGATCAGATCCATCGTTATCGGGACCGCCGGTCATATCGATCATGGCAAGACGACGTTGATTCGCGCTCTGACGGGGGTTGACACGGATCGCCTGCCGGAAGAGAAGCGGCGCGGCATCACCATCGATCTCGGCTTTGCTTCTTTCGAGATGAGTGCGCCGGACGGATCGCCGATTCGCATCAGCTTCGTGGATGTTCCAGGCCACAGCCTGTTTATCCGAAACATGCTTGCAGGCGCCGGCTGCGTTGCGGCGGCGATGCTTGTGATTGCCGCTGACGAGGGAGTGAAGCCACAGACAGTCGAGCATCTGGCCATCTGCGATTTGCTTGGCATTTCGACGGGCATCACGGTCATCACGAAGGCTGATGCTGTTGATGCAGTCCGTTTAGTCGAAGTGACAAACTCAATCGAGGAGTTCCTCCGGGGGACATTCTTGGGCAATGCGTGGGATCGCATTTTTCAAGTCAGTGCAATAACAGGTGAGGGGCTTGACGCTTTGCGCGCTGGGTTGTTGGAACTCGCGACGCGGGTGGAGAGGGGGAAGCCCGATGCGCCGGTGCGCATGCCGCTGGATCGATCATTCGTGATGAAGGGCTTTGGGACCGTAGTTACAGGCACGCTTCTGTCTGGACAAATCCACGAAGGGCAGACTCTCTACCTTGAGCCGGGAAGCAGAGCGGTTCGCGTGCGTGGCTTGCAAACGCACGGTCAGGGAAGTAAATCTGCTCAAGCCGGAACACGCGTGGCGTTGAATCTCGCGGGCATCGATGCAGATAAGATCCGCCGTGGCCAGACCTTGATTGAGGCGAAGACTCTCTCTCCCGTGGATGCGATCGATGTGGAGATAACACTTCTCCCAGAGGCGCACCCATTGAAACATCGTGCGCATGTTCACTTCCATGCCTTCACCGCGGAGACTATGGCCAGCGTGTCTCTATACGGGTATGAGGCGGTTCAGCCGGGGTCGGTCCGATTGGCGCGCATCAATCTTTCAGAACCGATGGTGCTCGTCCCTGGGGATCGATTCGTGCTCCGCCAACCGTCGCCCGCGGGCACCATTGGCGGGGGCCGGGTGGTCGATTCGCATCCGGAAGCGCACCAGCGGAAATCTGCGACGCTTGCATGGCTTGAGCAGTTGAGGACATGCTCCGTCGCGAGGCAGTTGGTTTTACGAACCCGGCGTCGTGGGGCGCACGGAATTAGCCTGGATGCGCTCGCCAAAGAGGTTGGTGTGACTGTGGAGGCGGTGTGCCGTGATGTCGATGCGGCAATTCAATGCGGCGATCTGCTACTTATCGCAAGCGAATTGCTTCTATCACGAGAGGCGTTCCAGGCAGCGTCCACTGCGATCCTTTCGCTTCTTCAGAGTGGTCAGTCTTTGAAGTCATCCGAGTTGCGCAGCCAGTTGTCGCTTAGTCAGCAGGTTTTCGACTTCGTGATGAGCAGTCTGGTAGTCGAGAAGAAAGTTGAGGTACACGGAGAGGCGGTATCGCTCTTCGGCGCGGGATTGGGGTCTTCCAACGTAGAAACCGAACGGCTGGCAGCGGTCTCTGGAGCATACAGGGCCGCCGGCCTTGCCTCGCCTTTCGTTCCCGAACTGGCGCTCAGACTCAACCTGAAAGAGGCAGATATGCGCCGCCTGGTAACTGCGCTGCAGCGCGATCAAACCATTGTGCGCATGGGCAGCGATGACCTGTTCATTCACTCTGACGCGCTCCAACAACTGGCCGCCAGGCTCGCTCCACTTCGGGGCAGCCTTATGGAAGTTGCCCGATTCAAAGAGCTCACCGGGCTGTCCCGCAAGTACGCAATCCCGCTGCTCGAGTATCTCGACCGCCAGCGCATCACGCGGAAGCAGGGCGACCATCGCCTGATTCTGTAACTTCCGCGCTCAACCTGGAGACTGATTCGCATCTATTTCATCCCGTGATATACTCCCGAAATAATTTGCTGGGAGATGCGTGCGGCCATGGCTGACCACGAAACCAAGATCAAGTTGATCGAAGATGCGGATGCGACCGGAGATGTGGCACAGGTCTACGACGAGTGGCGCGCAAAGTCCGGGCGGCAATTGATGCCGGGCATCCTGAAGTGCTTCAGTCATCGACCGGATTTTCTGCGGGACGTGATCAAATTTGGCGATACCGTGCATTTTTCCCATGGGCATCTGGATCGTAGGACCAAGGAAGCGGTAGCGAGCTGGGTGTCGTGGCTCAATCGCTGTCCCTATTGACTGGACGCGCATGCATACTTCCTGCGTGTTCAGGGAGCAGAACAAGGAACAGTCGAGGCGATTGCGGCTGGGAACCTGGAAGAAGCAGGTTTGACGCCCGCGGAACGTGCGTTGCTCGACTATGTAACAAAGGTGACGGAAGCTGCGTATCGAACCACCGGCGAGGATGTACAGAAGCTGCGCGATCACGGCTGGACCGAGCCTCAAATCGCTGAGGCCGTATACATAACCGCGATGTTTGCGTTTTTCAATCGAGTCGCAGATGCCTTCGGAATTGCTCCGCAGGGTTATCTTGAAATGAATGGGTTGACCAAGTAGGAGAAGCATGAACGGGACGACGAAGAAGCGAGTCCGCACGTGGGCTGTGAGCATAGCGGGCCTGTGCTTTGCCGGTTGGGTCAGCCTTGTTGGCTATGTGAACTGGGCCATGCACCAACCGCCCGAGGTATTCGGCCATGTGATGGCCAAGATGCCGATGCCCGCCTACTTCGTACTTCCTTTCGAGACTCTTTGGATGAGAGCGCGCAAGGGGCAGTTGAACGTTGGAGATACTGCGCCCGATTTTGCGGTCAAGAAACTGGTGGACAAAACTCCTGCCCAATTGGCATCCCTCTGGGCGGACCGGCCTGTAGTTCTGGTGTTTGGCAGCTATACCTGACCGCCATTTCGGCGGGAGGTTCCCGCCCTGAACAAGCTTGCCCAGCAGTACCAGGGCAAGGTCGACTTCTACGCCATCTATATCCTTGAGGCGCATCCCACCGACGTGTGGGCAATGCAGTCGAATGTGCGCGACAATGTCCTTTTCAGCAGTCCTAAGGATGAGGCCGAGCGCGCCGCGGTAGCAGGCACATGTGTACGGAAGCTTGGAATCAAGTTTCCCGCAATGGTGGATAGCTTTGATAACCAGGTAGAGAAGGCCTACACAGGCTGGCCCGACCGCCTCTATCTGATCGCGCCCAATAATCGTATCCTCTATAAGAGCAAACCCGGGCCGTTTGGCTTTCATCCTGAGGATCTGGCTGCCGCCCTTCAGAAGGCAGTGGGCAATCCGTGAGCAAGGTCGTCGAGCCGATTCACGACAACATTTCCCGGCCACTTGACCGACCGCTCGTTGTCCCAAGAAACGGATATTCGACGCTGCGGAAATAGACCCCTTTCAGGGAACGGCTTGGCCCTTCCAGCGCTTGATCGTCGCGCGCTGTTTGGCATTGAAGGTCAAACAGGCTGTCCTTCGCGCAACCGGTCGAATTCGATGACCAGATCACGGATGCGGCCGTCCGCGATCAACTCCTGTGGAGTCCTTCCGGCGAAAGCCTCAAGCGGCGTACTGAGCCAATGCTCCTCCTCGGGAGCAACGACATAATCGTCCATGCGAGAGAGCAATTCGCGGAGATCTCGCGTCTTCTTGTTCATCTGGCTGGTCCCCCTTCCGGCCCCCCCAATTCTGTACGGTTCGAGCAGTCACGGTCAGAGCATTCGCCAACTGCTCCTGGCTCAATCCCAGCCTTTGCCTGGCATCAAGGACGCCGAAGGAAGCTTCCTCGTCGATGCTGTGCCGGGGTTGGGTCCGGATGTTGCGAGCCTTCAAGAGTTGTCTCAGGTGCAGCCAATTGAAGGCTAACTGAGCCTCGACAAATCTTAGCCGCCCAACCATCGTTCCCACGCGGAATACGAAGTCCGAAGAATGGCGCGGCGTATAGACCAGCAACTTCGACACTCGGCATTGCCGTAGCGCGACAAGTGTGTTCTCGACTGTAGTTTCCTGTTCGGGGTTCGACAGATAGAGAACGCTCACAGTGGCCTTTGCGAGGGCTGTAATTTCGTTGCACGGGACGGTCTGGAATCTCGGTGAGTACGGAGCGAAAAGGGATTTCGCTTCCGCCAACGACTTTTGCGGT
>Ga0181531_10001109_pt1 | contig 17256 bp, 14 predicted proteins | sample PEATcosm2014_Bin_38_FD_119743 | JGI IMG/M metagenome (GOLD analysis project Ga0181531, IMG submission 119743) | Peatland microbial communities from MTU Mesocosm Facility, Houghton, MI, USA - PEATcosm2014_Bin11_10_metaG | ecosystem: Environmental > Terrestrial > Soil > Wetlands > Peat | place... | reverse complement strand
GTGGCTAAGGTCTCCAAGGATTCTGGCATAGGAATGTATCGTCCTCATTCGCGTCATTTGGCACTTTTTTCTCTTTTTGCGACTGTTGTCCTTCTGAATGGCTGCCTCTTCCGGACCCGCACCCTGGACCGACAATTCTCCGACCGCCCTCTGAAGACGGCGTCGCAGCAGGAATTGATCGACTACGTGAATGGCGAGGCGGCCAAAATACAGTCGATGCAGGCTACGGTCGACATCGACGCGTCTGCCGGAGACGTAAAAAATGGCCGGATTACCGACTACAAAGAGATTCGCGGTTACGTCCTCGTGCGCAAGCCGGCGATGCTGCGGATGAAAGGTCTCTTGCCCCTGGTGCGAAACACCGCATTTGACATGGTCAGCAATGGGCAGGACTTCAAGGTATGGATTCCGACCAAGAATAAGTTCGTGATCGGCACCAATGCTGCAGACAACTATGACCCGGATAAGCGGTTGGAGAACATGCGTCCGCAATATATCTATGACGCTCTTCTGATTCCGAGCATCAGTCCGGACGAGATTGCGGTGCTGGAGAACGGATATGAAACCGTTCTCGACGCGAAGAAACACCGAGTGGAGCAGCCCGACTATCGCTTGCTAGTGATCCGCAGGGGTCCGAATGGAAATTATCTTTCCCGCCGCATTGAATTCAGCCGGACCGACTTGCTGCCCTACCGGCAACTGATCTACGACCAACTAGGAAACGTGGCCACGGACGCTCACTACCAGGGATACAAGGACTTCGACGGAACCACTTTTCCGGGCACCATTCAGATTGAGCGGCCGCGCGAAAATTACGACATTACGCTGAATATGGTCAAACTGGAGATCAACAAGCCCCTGACCGATGACCAATTTGCTCTCGAGCAGCCAGCGGGTGCCGACGTTGTCCATCTCGGTCAATCCAACCCCAGTACAGCCAAAGCTTCGCATAGCCAGGGCAGCGGCTCCGACTAGCACCGGAAGACACTGATGATGAATCGCATGATCGTCGCGAACCTAGTCCACCGGCCGCTTCGGTCCCTGATCAGCGTGGTCGCCGTAGCGCTCGAAGTTACCCTGATTTTGCTGATCGTAGGGCTGTCGCTCGGCATGTTGAAGGACCAACGGACGCGAAACGCCGGCATCGGCGCGGACGTTATCGTATTGCCGCCCGGGTCCTCATTCCTCGCGGGACTTACGGGCGCGCCCATGCCCATCAAGATAAAGGATGTACTAGCGAAGTTACCGCATGTAAAAAGCGTGGCCCCGGTAGTGACAGCCGTCAGTTCGGCGGGCACGCTTGAGATCATCGCCGGAATCGATCTGCCAAGCTATGAAGGCCTGTCTTCGGGATTTCACTATCTGGAGGGCGGACCGTTTCAGGGACCTTATGACGCCATGGTCGACGATCTTTTCGCCAAGTCGAAGAATGCCAAGGTTGGGGATACGATCGAGATCCTAAATAACAAGTTTCGCATCTGCGGGATCGTCGAACGCGGTAAGGGAGCTCGTAAGTTTGTTCCGCTGAGCACCTTGCAGGATTTGATCGGAGCAAAGGACAAGGCGACCATCTTCTATCTGAAACTCGATGATCCAGAAAATGCGAACATCGTGGTGGACGAGATAAAACATGTTCCGGGCATGGAGCGATATGTTGTGAATTCGATGGCTTCATATCTAGCAGCTATGAGTGCGGGCAACGTTCCGATGCTGTCGACTTTCATCAATGTCGTGGTCGGGATCTCTGTGGTCATCGGTTTTATTGTGATCTTCCAGGCAATGTATACCGCGGTCATGGAGCGCACGCGGGAGATCGGCATCCTGAAGTCCATGGGCGCTTCGAAGCTTTATATCGTGAACGTGGTGCTGCGCGAGACGGTAGTGCTGGCTCTGGCTGGCATTGTGCTCGGCATTCTGGTGAGCCTGGTGGCAAAATCGGCCCTGGCGCACAGGTTTCCCCTGTTGCAAGTCATCGTGGACAACGGGTGGATCGTGCGAGCTACACTTATCGCCATCGCCGGAGCCATCGCAGGCGCCTTGTATCCGGCTTTCAAAGCGGCGCAAAAGGACCCAATCGACGCGCTGGCCTACGAGTAATCGGTTGTTTCAGTTTCGCTTTTGCTTCCCCTGATTCTCCGCAGGTCCTGACCCTATCAACAATTTTGCTCGCAAATCCGCGCTGGATGCATGATACTGCGCCGTGAAACTGTCCGTGCTATAATCACGCGCCGTTACGCGAGAAAGTCCAGTTTCGCAAAACTACTGGCCTAATTCCCTGGCCCCGTGTCGCAACACGCACGGTGACCGCAACTACTTAGGAGGAGATATGCGCTTCAATGATCCGACTCTGTACGGTCGGGACGATGAGACGGATGAATACAGCGACAGCGGCGCCTACGGCGAATCGCTGGAAGAAGACATGGAAGAAGAGGAAGAGGAGGAAGAAGAGCCCGTTCTTGTCGAAGAAGACGATGAGATTATCGAGCCCCCGGCGCCGGTGCGTACACCTGCTCCTATCATGCCTTCGGGCGGCGGGGGATCCTCAAGCGCACCTCCCAAAAAGAAAGCACCAGCCAAGAAGAAGGCAGCAAAGAAAAAGGCCGTGAAGAAAACCGCGAAAAAGAAAGCTGCACCAAAGAAAAAGGCGAGGAAGAAAACAGCGAAGAAGGCGGCCAAAAAACCAGCCAAGAAAACCGCAAAGAAAAAAGCACGAAAGAAAGGTCGCCGATAAGCTACGACGGCGAAGATCACTTGCAGCAGAACCAACCGCGGAAGACCGGAGTGCAGTCCGGCTTCCGCTGCTTTATTTATCGCCCGTCACCCACGATCGCCTCTGCTTCAATCTCCAGCAACATTTCTGGTGAAACCAGCGCGGTGATCGCCATCATGGTGCTTACGGGGCGAATATCGCGAAAAAATTCTCCATGGGCTTTTCCGACTTTCTCCCAGTCGGCGATGTTGGTCAGGAACACGCGTGTCCGGACTACATCTGGCAAGCCAGATCCAGCGCGCACCAAAGCGTTCTCAATATTTTTCAGGATTTGAATCGCCTGCGCATAAGCGTCCCCCGGCACAATCTTGCCGTCAACCCCGGTCGCGGTCGTGCCAGCTACGTGGATATACAGACCGACTCGGACCGCACGCGAGTAACCGACGATCGGCTCCCACGGTGTACCACTCGAAAGGTTGACTCGTTCCACGGCGCCTCCGGAGTTACTGAAATCACTGATCAAGTAGATTCATAAAACGATATTTTCGATCCATGCGATGCAGAAATTAGCAGCCGTCGCCTTTGTCTGCCAGCAGATACCATCGAACGCCGCGCCCAGCGCAGGCGTCTAAGTGAACAGTGGCTCAATGGTCACTTGCCTTGGACTGCTGATTCACGGTATCTAATGCGCACGAACACTTGTTCCGATGGGACAGGTGGAGGACGCAAGCGGGAGGGGCCATGGAGATTCCAGAGACGCACCCGTTACAGGAGTTGTTTGTTGAGTTGGTGGGGCGCCATTATGCGGAGGAAATTGGGATTCGCGATCCGCAGATCGTGAGCTACGTTGCGCATCTGCTTGCCGAATTTTGTGACACGGAACAATTGCTGAAGATCCGAAATACTGCCGGTAAGCCCCTCAATGATGTCGGCGAGATGCTCATCGAGTCGGATCCCATCTACGGACCGGCACCTTCATTTGATCGCGAGCGGCAAGTGAGAAAGCACATCGGCGACTACACACTTTTCTATGCCGGCATGTTTCCCGAGAGCATTAATCACTACCGGTTGCGCCGCCAGCGCGTCGAAAACTTCGTGGATTGGGTGCGCGCGGGAAAAGAGAGCTACTACATCGTTTCAAAGTTCGAGCACTTCGAGTATGCGCAAGTCGCACCCATGTTCGCGCAGCTCTCGCAGCGGTTTGAACAGTGCGTCTATGGGCTGAACCTGGTCAAGAATGAACTTGAGGTGATGCAGCATCCGATTGCGCGGATAAGCGATGAGCTCATTATGTAAATGGTAGGAAATGGTAAAGATTGAAGTTAGGTTGAGGAAGTGCGGCCACGCTCTTCCACAAACCGCCGTCCCACGTGCTTGTATTTTCCCTCGAGCACAATCCTGATCGCTTCGGTATATGCGACATGTTCCTGTTCCAGAATTCGTTCGGCCAACGTGTGCTCATCATCCGAAGCGAACACGGGCACCGCATTCTGCACGATAATGGCGCCGTGGTCGAGCTCTTCGTCGACAAAATGCACCGTACAGCCTGAAATCTTTACACCGTAGGCAAATGCTTGTTCCTGCGCTTCGAGTCCCGGAAACGCTGGTAGGAGTGAGGGGTGAATGTTGAGAATCTTGTGCGGAAACTGCTGCACAAACCAGGGCGAAAGCAGGCGCATGTATCCGGCGAGGCAAACCAGGTCGACGTGGTGGTGCAGGAGCGCGGAGACGACTTCGCGGTCGTGTTCTTCGCGGGTCTTACCCTTTGATGGAATGGCGAGCGCGTTGAAACCGCGCTGTCGGGCAGTCCCAAGACCGGGAGCATCGGAACGATTGGAAATTACGACGGCAACCCGCGCGCCGGGAATCCGGCCCGCCTCAATGCTATCGGCGATGGCCACGAAGTTCGAGCCGCGTCCGGAAAGTAGAATGCCAAGGTTTTTCATGCAGAGATCATGCTGGAATGCAAGCGGCAGCTTTAGCTAAACATTACCTTGCGATCGCCTTTGACGATGCGGCCGACGCTGTAGAATTTCTCTCCGGCTCGCTCCAGCAGTGTTTGCGCTTTCTTGAATTTCTTGGCCGGAACCACGATGAGCATGCCGAGACCCATATTAAAGGTTCGAAGCATCTCTTCCTCCGACACGTTGCCAAGTTTCTGGAGGTGTTCAAAAATCGGCAGCACCGGCCAGGTCCCGAGTTCAATGACCGCCGATGTGCCCTTGGGCAGAACGCGTGGCAGGTTTTCTGTAATCCCTCCACCGGTAATATGCGCCAGCGCAGCCACGCAATCTCCGGCGATCATCTTGCGAATGATCGACCAATAGCTGCGATGCGTGCGCATCAATTCATTGCCTACTTTGTTCTTCATTTCGCTAACAAAAGTTTCAGGAGAATATCCCGCGATTTCAAACAGGAGTTTGCGGGCAAGCGAATATCCATTGGTATGCAGGCCATTCGACGGTAAGCCAAGGACGCAGTCGCCGACCTGAACATCCTTGCCGTTGACGATCCGTTCACGCTCGACGACACCGACAATGAATCCTGCCAGGTCGTATTCACCCTCGGGATAGAACCCGGGCATCTCCGCCGTCTCACCACCGATGAGCGCACACCCGTTGTGCTTGCAAGCGTCTGCTAACCCGCCGACAATTTTTTCAGCTACTTCGGGCTCGAGCTTCCCCGTGGCGAGATAATCCATGAAAAAAAGCGGCGTCGCGCCCTGAACCGCGATGTCATTTACACAATGATTCACCAGGTCCGCACCGACCGTGTGGTGCAAATTCATTTCAAAAGCAACTTTCAACTTCGTGCCCACCCCGTCAACGCTCGATACCAGCACTGGATCCAGGTATTTCTTGTCGATCGAGAATAGGCCGCCAAAACCGCCGATTTCGCTGAGAACTCCTTTGGTAAAAGTCTTGTGAGCGAGATATTTGATGCGTTGCTTGGTGCGATTACCGCGATCGATGTTGACACCTGCGTCGGCGTAGGTGATAGAGCCGTTTTGGGCGTTGGAATTCTGAGCCACTTTTCAGTCCGTTTATTGCCAGGGTGGAGAGATCACGCGCACCACCAAGCGGTGGGATGATTTCAAGTGCATCAAATTCTAGCACGTCTACCGCGGCCTCAGGTGTGGCAGCAAGGGGAATGGCTCTCGGCCGACAGCGATGACCGGCTATAATTCACATCCAATTCTTTTTCTCCCGGAGACAGGCATGCGGATTCTGGCCATAGTGTTGCTCTGCGCGCTGACGATTTCAACAGCCGTCGCGCAGCAAGATCAGGTGCCCGACACGACCCCCGACAGCCCGAAGGCATCGGCTTCCAAAAAAGATAAGAAGGCTTCTACTCCACAGAATGCAACCTCCAGCGATAGACCTTCCGAAACGAGCAAGCCCGCAGAGACACCGAAAAGTGAGTCCCCCGAGGCCACAGATAAAGAAGAGCACTATGACGTCAGCGAAGTTCCGCCGGTCGTCACCCATCATCAGTTCTCGATGAACGGCAAAACCCTTAGCTACACCGCGACGACGGGACGGCTACCGATTAAGCGTGGTGACGGCAAAATCGAAGCGGAGATGTTTTTTGTTGCCTACACGCTCGACGGACAGGATGTGACAAAGCGTCCGTTGACTTTCGCCTTCAACGGTGGACCGGGCTCAGCCTCGGTATGGCTGCACATGGGGGCGCTCGGTCCGAAGCGGGTTATGCTGCAGGCCAATGGGTTCATGCCGGCGGCTCCATATCGTTTAGAAGATAATCCGGACACGCTACTTGACCGCAGTGACATCGTGATGATCGACGCGATGTCGACCGGGTATTCGCGGGCCGCCACAGCTGATCTCACCAGAAAATTCCTGGGTGTGAAAGGCGATGTGCAGGCGTTTGGGGAGTTTATCCGGCTTTATCTTTCCCGCTACGAACGGTGGAGTTCGCCACTGTTTCTGCTGGGAGAAAGCTACGGCACGACTCGCGCTGCCGGCATCTCAGGATACCTGGCCGATCATGGCGTCGCTTTTAACGGGGTGACACTGCTCTCGATGGCAGTCGACTTCCAGACGCTCGAGTGGAACAATTCGAATGATATGCCGTATTTCCTGCTGGTTCCGACCTTCAACATGATCGCCGCCTACCATCACAAATTGGCGACCGATCTCACACAGGATATGGCGAAAACGCGCGAAGAGGTCGTACGCTGGGCGACCAATGATTATGCGCTCGCTCTGGGGAAGGGCGACGCTATGACGCCGGAAGAACATCGCAAAATCGTCGACCAGTTGTCCCGCTATATCGGGTTGAAGCCCGATGTGATCGAAGCACATAACTTACGCATCGACGTGCCGACATTCACCCAAGAACTGTTGCTCGACCAGAAACTCATCGTCGGACGGCTCGATGGACGATTCACGAGTGCGAATCCCGACGGAGATCGCGAATTTGATCCGACCAGTGCGGCGATTCTGCCTCCTTACACGTCGGCCTTTTATAACTACATGCGGACGGAGTTGAACTACAAGTCCGACATGCCCTACCGGGTTTTTGCCTATGACGAGCCCGGCTTTCAAAAATGGGAGTGGGGAAATGCAGTCGAAGGCTTTCCTAGCACGGCCGGTGGACTACGATCGGCAATCATCAAGAATCCGTATATGAAGATTCTCGTGTTGGAGGGCTACTACGATCTGGCCACCCCTTTTACAGCAGCAAATTGGACAATGGATCACCTCGATCTCGATGCCAAAGCCCGCCAGAACATTTCTTACGCGACCTTTAACGCAGGACATATGGTGTACATCGATCGGGCCGAGCACGACAAGATGAAGAAGGACCTTGTTGATTTCATGGAGAAGTGCCTTCCGAAATAGTGTTCGCCGGTCACGATTCGTTTCTCGGTGGTGCGTGTGTTCTAATGCTGACGCCTCGCTCATGCGCGCCGCCGTCATTTTCGGGTTAGGGACATCACCCGCCGCCTTAGAGCCTTTTCAGTCAGGCTCACGATCAGAATGGGTGCAGGGATTACCCGCTTCTTCGAGCGAGGCCGACGTGATCCTAGTCTTCGGAGGAGACGGCACCATCCATCGTCATTTGGCCGCCCTGGTGCGGCTTCAGCTTCCCGTGCTTGTTGTTCCGGCGGGAAGCGGTAATGATTTTGCCCGAGCGCTGAAGTTGCGGTCGCCGAGTGACTCTTTGCGTCTGTGGCGAGACTTTGAATCAGGAAAAACGGAAGCGCATTCCATCGATCTCGGCATGGTCACACAAGCGGGTTCGCCACAGCGGGCTCATTATTTCTGCTGCGTCGCAGGGTGCGGACTGGATTCAGCCGCGGCGCGACGCGCGAACGAAATGCCACGCTGGTTGCGGGCGCGTGGCGGTTACGTGTTGGCGGCGGTATCGCTTTTACCCGATCTGCCCGCCTTTTGCGTGAGATTGATACAATTCAATGGCAATCGACGCACCGAAACCGAGACACCCGCCTTACTTGTCGCCTTCGCCAATACGCAGTTCTACGGAGACGGAATGCGTGTTGCGCCGGAAGCCAATTTTACGGACGGCAAACTCGACATCTGTCGCATTGCGACGATGAATCCTCTCCGCCTGCTCTACCTCTTTCCCACCGTGTATCTCGGACGACATCTGCTCTCATCAAAGGTCACGTATTCGAGAGCGGAGCGCGTAGTGGTTGAGACCGGCACTCCGATGGAGATTTACGCGGATGGGGAGCAAGTGTGCGAAACGCCAGTCGAGATTTCCGTTGAGGCGCGTGCGCTGCGCGTCATCTACGAGCCGTCATGAGCCCGTCCTCACAGGTGATGATCTGCCTGCTACCGGTTGCTGTATTCAATGAACACGGCCGTAGCGCTCATCGAGCGCGAGGTTCAGTTCGAGTACGTTGACCCTTGGTTCGCCAAGAAATCCCCACTGGCGGTTCTCAGAGTTCTCCTGCACGAGGTGCATTACCTCATCTTCCGGGATGTGTCGAGTTTCGGCCACGCGCCGAATCTGGAACTGTGCTGCCGCCGGCGTGATGTGCGGGTCCAATCCGGAGCCGGACGTCGTCACCAAATCAACTGGAATAGGAACACCCGGGTTTTCGGCTTGTAACCTGGCGACATCGCCACCGATGCGCGAGATGAGTTGTGCGTTGGTTGGACCGAGATTCGAACCACCGGAGGCGGTGGCATCATAGCCAGCGACACCAGCGGCCGAGGGACGCGAATGAAAGTATCCTGGTCCTGAAAAAGGTTGCCCGATAAGGTGGGCGCCAATGGTCACCCCGTCGCGCCGGATGAGCCTTCCGTTCGCTTGTGCAGGGAATAGGACTTGCGCAAGTCCGGTCACCAGGAGGGGATAAACGAGTCCCAGCAAAACCGTGGTCGCAATGGTCATAAGTACTGCGGTGATGAGATGTTTCTTCATGAGTGGTCCTAGACCAGCTTGATGCCAGTGATGAACACATCGATCAGCTTGATTCCGATGAACGGCACGATCAAGCCCCCGAATCCATAAACCAGCAGATTCTGCCGCAGCAGCGATTCCGCGCTCATCGCTTTGTATGCGACTCCACGTAACGCGAGCGGAATCAGCGCGACGATGATGAGCGCGTTAAAAATGACGGCCGAAAGCACCGCTGATTGTGGCGTTTGCAAATGCATGATATTCAGCGCGTTCAGAACCGGGAAGGTTCCGGCAAACATCGCCGGAATGATTGCGAAATACTTGGCCACATCATTGGCGATCGAGAAAGTGGTTAGAGCACCGCGCGTCATCAGCAACTGCTTGCCGATGGCGACAACTTCAATGAGTTTGGTGGGATTGGAATCGAGGTCCACCATGTTTCCAGCTTCTTTTGCCGCCTGTGTGCCGGTATTCATTGCCACTCCGACATCGGCCTGGGCCAAAGCCGGAGCGTCGTTCGTTCCGTCGCCGGTCATGGCAACCAGCTTGCCGTCACCCTGCTCACGGCGGATCAGATCCATTTTGTCCTTCGGAGTGGCTTCAGCCAGAAAGTCGTCCACACCCGCCTCGCGGGCGATGGCGGCCGCCGTCAGAGGATTGTCTCCGGTGATCATCACAGTTTTGATCCCCATCGCGCGCAGTTGATTGAAGCGTTCGCGCATGCCGCCCTTGACGACGTCCTTGAGGTAAATCACCCCGAGCGCACGCTGATTCTCGGCAACTACCAGCGGAGTGCCTCCCGAGCGCGCGATCTGTTCGACACTTGCTTGAATCTCGCGCGGCAGCGTCGTATCGAATTGATGCAGATATTTTGTAATGGCGTCGACGGAGCCCTTGCGAATCTCGCGGCCATCGAGATTGACTCCCGACATACGGGTTTGCGCTGTGAACGGAACAAATACCGCTTCGTGCGAAGCCAGTTCGCGCCCACGCAACTGGTAGCGCTCTTTGGCCAGCACAACGATAGACCGGCCTTCAGGCGTCTCGTCGGCGAGTGATGAGAGCTGGGCGGCATCTGCCATTTCTGCTTCGGTAATCCCGGGGGCCGGGATGAACTCAGCCGCCTGGCGATTACCCAAGGTGATCGTGCCCGTCTTGTCGAGCAGAAGCGTATTTACATCTCCGGCGGCTTCGACGGCGCGCCCGGACATTGCGAGGACGTTGTGCTGCACCAGGCGATCCATGCCGGCGATGCCGATTGCAGAGAGAAGACCTCCTATGGTCGTTGGAATTAGACATACCAGCAGCGACACGAGCACGAAAACGGTTTGCGGCGAGCCGGAATAAACGGCAAACGGCTGGAGGGTGATCACAGCCAGCAGAAAGATGATGGTCAGGCCTGCCAGCAGAATGTTGAGCGCAATCTCGTTCGGCGTCTTCTGGCGCTCCGCGCCTTCCACCAGCGCGATCATGCGGTCGAGGAAAGTCTCGCCGGGATTCGAGGTAATGCGTACCTTGATGATGTCGGAAAGGACGCGCGTACCACCTGTCACGGCCGAGCGATCTCCTCCAGCCTCGCGGATCACGGGAGCGGACTCGCCGGTAATAGCAGATTCGTCGACCGAAGCTACGCCCTCGATCACTTCGCCGTCGCCGGGCACAAGTTCACTCGCCGTAACCACGACGACGTCGCCAGAACGCAGTTTCGAACTAGGAATCGTTTCGGTCGTTCCGTTGGTCAGCAGGCGCTTGGCGATGGTTTCGGACCTGGCCTTGCGCAGCGTATCGGCCTGCGCCTTACCGCGACCCTCAGCGATTGCTTCTGCGAAATTCGCGAACAGCACAGTAAACCAGAGCCAGAGTGTAATCTGCAGGTTGAATGCGAAGTTCTGCTTATCGCGGAAGAGAAGCAACGTTGTCACGACGCTGCCTACCTCGACCACGAACATTACTGGGTTTTTCATCATGGTGCGCGGGTCGAGCTTCACCAAAGCGTCGACCAGCGCACGCCGGATGATTCTTGCGTCCCACAAGCTCTTGGTTTTCTTTTCAGCCATGGTCCCTTCTCGAAGACTTCCGCCTTAGAACGTCTTGCCTGCCATCATCTGCAGATGTTCCAGTAATGGTCCCAAGCTGAGAGCCGGGAAAAATGTCAACGCACCAACGATCACAATCACGGAGACCAGCAACAGGGCGAACAGCGGTGTGGTCACCGGAAACGTACCGGCCGACGCGGGCACTGTTTTCTTCTTCGCCAAGTTGCCCGCGATGGCGAGCATCGGAATGATCATGAAGAAGCGCCCGACCAGCATGGTCACGGCGCCGGCAGAGTTGTACCACGGCGTGTTGCCGTTCAGACCGGCGAACGCGGACCCGTTGTTGCCGGCCATCGATGTGAATGCGTAGAGAATTTCCGTCAGTCCATGCGGACCCGGGTTGGCGATGCTGGATGTCCCAAATCCTTCCACCGACGACACTGCTGTCAGAGTAAGAATGATGAGAGGAAAAACCAGTGTGACCAGCATGGCCATCTTCACGTCGTAGGCTTCGATCTTCTTGCCCAGATATTCGGGAGTGCGGCCGACCATGAGTCCGGCAATGAACACCGAAAGAACAACGTAAATGAGAATTCCGTACAGCCCCGCCCCCACTCCGCCGAACACAGTCTCGCTTAGCATGATGTTGACCAGGGGAACGAGGCCGCCCAACGGAGTAAATGAATCGTGGACACCGTTGATCGCGCCGCAACTGGCATCGGTGGTGACCGTCGCAAACAACGCGGAACTGGCGATCCCGAATCGTACCTCCTTGCCCTCCATATTCCCGCCGGACTGCAGGGCCGTTGCACGTTGATCGACTCCCCGAAGCAAGGGATTGCCTCGCGCTTCAGCCCAGTAGGCGGTCGCAACCCCACAAGCGAATAACACCGCCATCGCAGCCCATACGGCCCATCCGTGGCGCTGCGAACCTGTCATGCGACCTAGGGTGTAGGTCAATCCGGCGGGAATCGCGAAGATCGAGAGCATTTGCAGGAAGTTGCTCAGCGGCGTTGGATTTTCGAAAGGGTGCGAACTGTTGGCGTTAAAAAATCCGCCGCCGTTTGTGCCCAGCATTTTGATCGCTTCCTGTGAAGCGACGGGCCCTTGGGCAATGGTTTGATCGGTCACGGTATCCATGACGGCTTTTCCATCCGTTCCCATGAGTGGCTTGCCGTCGGTTCCCATTTTCTGGACTTGCTGCGGTTCGATCAATTTTGCTGTGTCGTAGGGGCGAAGGTTTTGCACTACTCCTTGAGAAACCAACAAGAGCGCATAGATGATGCAAGCGGGAAGCAATACCCAGAGGGTGGAGCGGGTCATATCTACCCAGAAGTTGCCAATCGTGTCTTTCTCTTTGCGCGCGATACCTCGAATGAACGCAACCGCCAGCGCGATTCCTACGGCTGCTGAAGCGAAGTTGTGGTAGGCGAGGCCCGCCATTTGCGTAAGGTAGCTCATGACCGATTCGCCAGAATAGTTTTGCCAGTTGGTGTTGGTGGTAAACGAAGCGGCAGTGTTGAATGCGAGGACGGGCGGAACGCCCGCGAATTTCTGCGGGTTCCACCATGGCAGTATTTGCTGCGCGCGCTCGATCAGGTAAAGCACGAACATCGAGGTGCCGCTGAAGATCAACATGACGAATGCATATTCCGTCCACGGCATCTCATGTTTTTCGTCAACGCCGGTGAGGCGATAAAGCAAGCGCTCTACCGGACGAACGAGAGGGTCGAGAAGCGTGCGCTCGCCACTGAATACCTTCGCCATGAACGCACCGAGCGGTTTGGTGATAGCAAGGATCAGGACCAGGAACATGCTGATCTGCAACCAGCCATTGGTGGTCATTTCAGAATTTCTCCGGTTTCAGCAGCGCGTACAGCAGGTAGACCATCAAGCCGGCGCTGATCACGAGCATGATGATGGACTCGGCATTCATAAAAAGGTCCTCAGCGAATTCGATCGCAGAATTTCACATAGGCTAATGACAACGCGAAGAACGCTATCGTCGCGCAAGTAATAATCACGTCGAGCATGCAGTCACCTCCGGATGCAGGCAGCCCTATTCACCGTCAGAATTTGACCATGATGTCGATATCGACGAGCGATTCGTCGCGTCGCAGATCAGGAAACCAGACGCTGCTTGTGCTGCCGGGACTACCGCAAGCCGTCTCCGCTGCGCTGAGAGTCGTAGACATCGAAGAATTTCCATTCAGGCATGCGTAGTACTGAGGAAATCCGTTGTTGGTATACGGAACTCCAGTGGCGCCCGGCGGCGTGACACCGCCCTGACCTGTCCAATAAGGAACGTTCGCGTGACGGTAGTCGTATTCCCAGCGAAACGTGAGCCACTGTTTGGGCATGTAGTCGAACGTCAGAGAAGTGTCCCAAGCCTTGAAGGGATCTCCCGGATTCTCGGTAAAGTAGGGCGAATTGATCGCCGCGGAGGAAGCTGTTTCCCCATTGATGGGGGGTAGCAGGACGAGATACCGCCCTGGGTTGTTGATTTTTCCCCCACCGATGGTGAGACCGAATGTGTCCCTCTTGAACCAGGTGCGGTCGTAGACCATAAAGCCAATGAAACTTTGCTTTGGACCGCCGGAGGTATTGCCATGACAACTGACGCCGCCGCCGAACTCGCAGCCTAAATCGCCGGTCAGCGTGAAGGCCATCTTGTCGATCGTGTTTGCCGGCTTGTCGAAATATTTAACCTCGACGCTATTGTCGGTGTGAATCCGACTGCGATTTGGCACGTACAGGTCGTCATGCCCGAGACCATAGTCGTTCGAAAGAATGTTTAACCACGGTTTCGGCGTCCATTTGACCTGCCCCCCGAGACCTTTTCTAGAGTTGGAAGAACCGTAAGATTGCCAACCGTTGATCAGCCACGGCTCAATCTTTAAGTGCGGGGTCGGAAAGATCTGAACGCGCAACCCTTCGAAGAACCATGGCGTATTTGAAGACACATACGACGGTTGGTAGGCCCAGTTATCGAAGTTGTAGTAACTAAATAGGCCTACATAGGACATGAAGATTCCGGCATCAATGTTGATTCCGTTCAGGGCGTTGATATGATAGCCACCATATGCTTCCGAGACATAGCGGTCGGCGTCGCTGATATTCCATTGGCCTTTGGAATAGCTGGCGTCGTTACGAACGGTCGCTGTGGAATACATACCGAACTGCGTCATGAATCGCGCGCGAACGTTGTCGTAATGAAAGTCTCCGCCGATTCCGAGCTGCTCAAGCTGAATTTCGTTAGAGCGAAACAGTTCGCTTGATCCACCCATCGAGTTGTCGATCGGCTTGTTGAAATCGTAGGTGTAGGTGACATCGGCGCGGATTTCTGGCGTAAAGAATTTCGAATCAAACGCCGTGTCTTTGTTGCGTGGGTTGCCGTTAAGCCAAGTCCAGTCCCAATCGGAAAAAGGCGCGATCTTTTCCTTCTTTGCCGGCGTGGTAGCGGCCGTGTCAACTTGCGGTTGAGCGATCACCGGCTGTGCGGTCGAAGCGGCGGCCAAACGCGGCTCCGGGGCACTTGGACCGGGAGATCCGATCTCCGCAGGAGATGCAGCGATTGGCTGTGCGTTGCGCTTTTGCAGCTGAAGCTCAAGTTGCTCGATCCGCTGCTTCATCGCCTCTAGTTCCTTCATGATTTCGGGAGGCACTGAAGCATCGCTCGCGCCACGATCCCCATCGCTATGACCTGCAGTATTCGTTGCCACAGAAGCCGTCTCTTGGGCGAGAACGCATCCTTCTAGCAGCGAGACGGCGAGGATCGCGACTGTTGTTCGTTTCCCTGCGCATCGAAGAACCATGCTGAAACTATCTCTATGTCGATTCATGAGAAACATTTCCCTTACGCAAGTTGCGGCGGACAGGCGCACGCCCGCTCAGGTAGCGCGTGATACAGGGTGCGAAATTGGATTACACACAATCGAGCATAAAGTTGGGATAAGCAGTTCGTAAGGGAGTCATAAAGAAGGGAGGGCGGTGGAATTCGGCGCGGGCGAACTGTTCAATTGCCAGGCTCGAAACGATAGCCGACCCAGGGATCAGTAATGATGTAACGAGGAGAATTGGGCGACGGCTCCAGTTTCTTTCGGAGTTGCGCTACGAACACTCGCAGATACTCGACCTGCTCCGTACTCTCGCCGCCCCAGACGGCTGCGAGCAGGGCGCGATGGGTGATCACTTTGCCGGGATGTCTGGCGAAATACAGGAGCAGATCGAACTCCTTGGGAGTGAGGTGGACGACACGTTCTTTCACCCAAATGGTGCGTGCCCCGATATCGATTTTGAAATTGCCGATGGCAATCGGACCGAGTTCTGAATCCTCTGTGCGTGAGCGCCGAAGATTGGCACGAACCCGGGCCAGAAGTTCCTCGATCCCAAAAGGCTTGGTAACGTAGTCGTCTGCGCCGGCATCTAGAGCCTTGACCTTGGACCGCTCCTCACCGCGAACGGAAAGAATGATGATCGGGATCTGCGTTCGAGTTCGGAGCTGGCGGCACAATTCCAGGCCGTCCATGTTCGGCATGGCGAGATCGGTGATGACCAGATCCGGCGACCAGTCTTTCATAATCTCAAGAGCGGTCTCTCCGTCATTGGCCACACGGATGTCATAGCCGTGGGCGGATAGCGACGTTCGCAGGACGCGCGTGATCTGAGGCTCGTCATCCACCACCAAGATGTGTTTTGGGTGCAATCCTACGCTCCAGAATTCCATTTTGCGCAACGATCAGCTCGGTTCCTGGGTGACGATGTGGACATCGACGGCCGGGGCATCGCGTAGGAACTGATGGATGGCAGACAGATAGAAATATCGCTTCCAGCCCCGCGTCGCTGAGCGTCCAAAGACGACCTGTGTGATGTGCTTCTCGTTGACGAATTCGGCGACCGCCGCGGCCACAGTCTTGCCTTTGAGGCGCACAACGGTGGCTCCGACGTTTTCGGCGAACCGTATGTTCGCATTCAAAGTGCGCTGATCGGCGTCGCTGCCGTCTTGACCCAGATCAGTGTAGACGACGAAGAGCTCGGCGTTCATCGCCTGCGCCATGCGCGCGCCACGCGCCACGAGGTATTGCGCTGCCGGGTTGGAACTGATACAGACCGCAATCCTTTCGCGGATAGCAACCGCTCCGCGATCCTTTTCTTCTTCGCCGCGATGCTGTTCCAGGCTCAGATCGACCTGCTGCGCCACCTGCCGGAGCGCCAGTTCGCGCAGAGCGATCAGATTCGTCTCGCGGAAGAAATTGCCGAGGGCGCGACCGACCCGTTCCTGTGGATACACATCGCCGCGCCGCATGCGATTCTGTAGCGCTTCGGGCGTCAGGTCGATCATCACTACTTCGTTGACCCGTTGCAGGACCCAGTCCGGTACCGTTTCTCGCACCTGAATTCCGGTGACACCCTGAACGGTCGGGGTCACACTCTCCAGGTGCTGGATGTTCATAGTGGAAAGAACGTCGATTCCCGCATCGAGAAGTTCGAGCACATCCTCGTAGCGCTTGCGATGCTTGCTGCCCTCGATGTTGGTGTGTGCCAGTTCATCGACGAGCACGACGCAGGGTCTGCGAGCGAGGATTGCATCCACATCCATCTCTTCAAAAAGCGCCCCCTTGTACTCGAGTTTTTTTCGGGGAACGACTTCCAGGTTCGTAACTAGCTCGCCGACCGCCTTTCGCCCATGGGTTTCGACGACGCCGATGACGACATCCTCGCCGCGCGTGTGGCGTCGAATCGCTTCGGTCAACATGGTGTGGGTTTTGCCCACACCGGGGGCATACCCAAGAAATAGCTTGAATCTGCCGCCTTTTGCGGTGGGCGAACATTCCTCCAGCCACTGGTCGGGAGTCTTTGGCATTGCGATTATTGTCGTTGAGACATTCAACTTTGTCGATGGAGTCCGGACAGTTCGGAAATCCGGGGGTGTATGTATGGAAGGCGGTGGCGACTTGTCACAGCCTAGCTGAACCTTGGGACTTCGAAGTTCCCGCGGCCTTGTCTTGCTACAATCGCCCTCGTGACCGCCGCCGCTAAATCCGTCTCCGGGTATGTGGTCGCTGCCGTCTCGGTCGCTGGAATCACCCTCGTTGGCTACCGTTGGCTTCATCT
>Ga0181531_10001107_pt1 | contig 17284 bp, 17 predicted proteins | sample PEATcosm2014_Bin_38_FD_119743 | JGI IMG/M metagenome (GOLD analysis project Ga0181531, IMG submission 119743) | Peatland microbial communities from MTU Mesocosm Facility, Houghton, MI, USA - PEATcosm2014_Bin11_10_metaG | ecosystem: Environmental > Terrestrial > Soil > Wetlands > Peat | place... | reverse complement strand
TGGAAAACTTTTGTAAGAACCTGGGAATTGTGGGAGGCTTCCTGCTGTTGTTCATTACCGGTGCGGGAAACTATTCTATCGATGTAGTGTGCGGTAGCGCCGCGCCATGACCTGCGTGCTATGGGTTCGAAAAACAGCCGAACCTGACGAGAAGGCGGCCGTATTCAGACCGGTTCTGCCCGAAGGCATCGAAGGAGACATCGAATGAAATGGACCCTGATGGATTTACTGTTCGCTGGTGTCGGGTGGACCGACCTGGCGATGACCCTGAACCGAATCGGGGTTGGGGCATTTTTTATGCTGTCGGGATATCACAAGCTGTTTAACGCGGAACGTCACCGCACAATCGTCGAGCAACTCAAGGCGCTCGGCGTTCCAGCCTTGGGCTTCAACCAATGGTGGGTGCCCTTCGTCGAGTTCGCCGCCGGTGGCGCCGTTCTTATCGGGCTCCTGGCGCCACTCGCGGCACTTGGCCTGCTTGTCATCATCCTCGTCGCCATCGCCACCTCCGGACGGCAGCGCATCAAACTCTACAAGCCGATCGATGAAGCGGATCGCATCGACGATTGGCTCTATTTACCGGAGACGCTTTACGCCATCATGTTGATCATTGTCGTCTCGGCTGGGGCCGGCCCTTACAGCCTCGATGCGTTGATCCTGGGTCTGATGAATAAAGCGGTTCTTCCTAATGAGCCGGGTTAGCTTGGTTTTCGAAGCGGATTGAGAATTTCGATGTCCGCAAAACCCCTCTCATTGTTCGTAACCACAACGCACCCATTAGCCTCCGCCATAGCCGCAATGATGGCATCAAGCGCGTTCCGAGGTTTTCCTGTCGCCGTCCCCTCCGCCACCAGGCGCACCCAAACAAACCCCGCGCTATCATCAAACGGCAGCACCCGCCCATCAAACAGCGCCGAAGGCCCCACCGGCCGGGACAACCATATTTCAAGTCATCCCGCTTCCGGCCCCGGCTTCCCCAGCACCCCGTGGCGGACTTCGGCCACGGTCAGCGAAGCGCGGCGGCCGCGGCGCCTTCATTTGCCGGAAGCACCGTGACGCCTTTTCATGCTAGCCTATGCCGGCCCGAGCACCTAGAGCATCATCGGACCAGACGGAATCGTCTGGGCCGATTGAGGTGCTCGTCAAAACAACGACTTAGAGCATTTTCGGCGCTTCTATCAGCGCCGAAAATGCTCTAAGGTCGCGCGACGCAGCGGATCATCAACCCCACGAAAAAGAGCGCCTAACCATGGATTGGCTTCACGACGTCTCCTACTTCTTCGGCGGCGCGTTTCTCGCCAACGCGGTTCCACATTTCGTCAGCGGCACGATGGGGCGGCCCTTTCAAAGCCCGTTCGCCAAACCACGAGGCAAAGGTCTTTCATCCTCGACCGTAAACGTGCTCTGGGGATTTGCCAACCTTGTCATTGCCTATCTTCTCATCGCCCGTGTCGGCAACTTCGATCTTCGCGCCACCGACAACGTCATTGCCTCGGGGCTGGGCGTTCTGCTCATGTCCGTAATCACCGCGCGCTTGTTCGGGCGGTTTCATGGCGGCAACGCACCAGTCGGCTCGTGACAGAACAGCCAGGAAGGAAGTATTTCTTTTTTGAAAAAAAGAAACAAAAAACTTTTGTTCTTTTAGGCGCTTTCAGCAGCCGCCCTTCTTCCCGACAACCATCTCCCCTGAGTCGAGCGGTTCGCCGCCCGCGATCAGCTGGGCCGCGCCGTTTCCAATGCTTCCGTTGCGGCCGTCAGCGGTGAACTCCAGAACTTCGTTCTGACCCTGCGCCGGTACCACGATGTCCACCAGGAACTTGCCCTTGATGACCTGAAAAAAGCCGTACGGCTCTTGCGCGATCGTGGCGGCGCCGCTGTGCGGCCACCCTTCGCTGCCATCGTCGGTCACCGTCAGGCAGTATGTGCCGTTCTCGAACAGCGACTTGGTCACGGTCAGCGGCCATTTGCCGCTAAAACTCTGCGCCATGGCGGCGCTGCACGAGACAACCAAAGGCGCGGCGGCGGCGATGGCAAGAAGCATTTTCATGGCTTGAGTCTCCTCCCGAAGTGAGCGTCCCCGGTGTCGCGGACGATCCTCATGCGGCAATGAGCATGCCGTAGACATTCGACGCTTGGGCGGTCCGCTTTATTCCAACATCTCCGGGGTTGTTGGTCTTCGGTTGGCTGTGGCCTGCGCCGCTTACCCTCAAACGCTTGATCTTATGGATTTATTTGTATATTGACTATGTTTGGATCAACATACGGGATCACCTCATGCCCCCCCAAATCGCCAACCCCAGCGTCGTCGCCAAGGTCGAGCGGGCGATCGATCGCCTCGGCGACGACATGCAGGGCGCGGCCGACCCCGGCCGCCTGGAGGCGATATTGGCCCAGTTGGACCGCATCCCTGACCGCGCGGATGCCTATAACCCGCTACAGTGGAACGAACTCGATGCTGCTGAACGACCTATTGCGGCTGCCCGCATTCGCAATGTTTAAAGCGCGCCGGCACCGTCTCCAATTAGTATTACCGAACAAGCAATAATTAACAAAAGTTTTTGCTTCTTTTTTCAAAAAGAAGCGCTTCTTCTTATTCTTTACCAAAATAACCAATCCCTCGGCTTTGCTACTTTGCTTTTCTCTCCCCCGGCCGATAGTCTTCCTCGATTTGCCCGGCCAGTTCAGCCTCGGTAAACAGTACCGGCTTGGTCTGCATCTTTACGAACATCGGTACCTGATCCGCGTAGTGCGGCGAGAAGGCGTTCTGCGTTGCCGAGCCGAACTGGTGCACGCTGTCCGAGTGCAGCCCGCCTTGCTTGTCCCAGCTCACGAACATGATCAGCGTATCGCCGGCCACCGCGGTCAATGTCCCGTCCGGCTGCGGGTCGCCGTAGACGGCGCGGTAGATGTCGGGGCCGCCGTCGATCGGCACGTCGATCGTGCCGCGGCGGAACCGGTTCACCTGGCCCCATTCGGGATCCAGCCGGCCGAAATGCGTTTTCAGGTTCGTGATCGCCTGATGCAACGTGTCCATCGGCGACGGCGGCACCTTGTGCATGATGCGCGCGACGATCACCGCCTCGCCCATCATGACCGCCAACGCGGTACCCCGATCCGCCACATTCGTGTTGCGATCCCAATGGCGCAGAATATCCTGGGCCGCACGCAGATCGGCGTCGTTGCCCGGATCGACCGCGGTCACCTGACGAATCATGTCGGCCAGCGCCGAGTGTTCGCTATAGGTGAGATCGTATTTGTCGGCGCGGAATTGCGCCTCGGATATCTTGTCCTGTGACCCATACGTTTCCAACGCGCGATAGGCGCGGTTGGTCATGTCGGTCTGGATGCCCATCCAGGCGGGATAGTCGGCCGGTTTCAGATCGTCCGCCGGCGCGCTGGCCTGGAACGGCGTGTTGTTGGAATTGAACAGCAAGCCGGAGGGTGGGTTCCACAGTTGCGGCAGCCGATCGAACGGCACGAAATCGTGCCAGATCAGGTCGGAGCGGTCGCCCGGCATGATGCCACCCCAGTCCACGCCCTCGCGGCGCACCGGGAACAGGCCGTTATAGACGTAGCCGATATTCCCGCGCTCGTCGGCATAGATGTAATTGATACTCGGCAGCGCCTGCAGCCGCATCGCCGCCTTCCATTCGTCCAGGTTGGACGCTTTGTTGAGCCGGTAATATTGCAGCGCGCCGCGCACCTCGCCCATGCCGGCAAATCGCACGGCGAACGTGCCGTGGTCGGTTTTCAGCACCGGCCCGTGCGCGGACCACAGCACTTGTTTGTGCACGGTCCAAATCAGCGGCCCAAAAATCTTTACGCGCAGCGCCGCGTCGCTGACTTCGAAATCGCGCCATTTGCCGTCCAGCATATATTGATTGTCGTTCGCCGGGTTCAGCGTCAGCCGGTACACATCCGCCAGCTTCGGCTCATTGACAGTATTGGCCCAGCCGAGATGCGCGTTATGCCCGTGCAACATGAACGGCGTGCCGGGAAAAAAGCCACCGGCTACATGCCAGCCTTCGTCGCTCTGCAGCACCGCCTCATACCACGCCACAGGCCCGGTATAAGGCTGATGCGAGTTCACCAGCAGCCGTGTGGCCCCATCGGTGGAGCGCGATGGCCCCACCGCCAGGCCGTTCGATCCGATATCGAGATGCGACGCGGTTACCAGAAAAGCTTCTTTGCCCGCTTTGGAGATATCAAGCCCCGCCCCAGGCTCGGTGATATTCAGCAGCGTCTTGTCGAGCGAATAGAAGAACGGTGTCTTGAACACGAAGCCGGCCGCGATGTCGCGGCCGGTAATCGGCAGCAGCCCCGGCGTTACCAGGTCCGGATGCAGCACCGCATAATAGTTGATGCCATCGGCGTAGGCCTGCAGCACGCGCCGCGTATCCTGCGGCAAATCGCGGTCATACTTCGCATCGACTGCCTCCCACACGCGAAACAGCCGCACCAGATAATCGGTGACGGCCGCGTGCCGCCCCTCGATCTCCGCCAGTTGCCCGCGCACCGCGAACGTCACCTGCCGCAGCGTGACAAAATCGTCCTCGGCCTGCGCATAGGCCAGGCCAAACGCTACATCCGCGTCCCGCTTGCCGAGAATATGCGGCACACCAAAATTGTCGCGCCTGATGTGCACGTCGTATTGTTTCGCCTGCGCGATCAGCCCTGCCGGGTCGGGCGGCGCGGGCTGGGCCAGGCGATCCGCCGCGATCACGCCGGCTAGGGCAATCACCGCCAACAGAACTAGGCCGGCGAGTCCGCGAAGCAGGTAACGCATTGGTTTCCCCCAAAAGTAAGGCCGGGGCTCTGCCCCTGGACCCCGCTGGGGCCGTAGGCCCCAGACCCCATTTTATTAGTTCCGTGCTCGCTACAAACACCAAATCCTTATGAATGGGGTCTGGGGCCTACGGCCCCAGCTTGTCCATGCAGAGCCCTGGCCTTCCTACCCTTCTGTGCATATCAGCCACCAGATCGCCGTTTTGCGCAAGAAAACCCCCCATTTTGCCACGCGACCCGCTTGTGCCCCCCGCCCGTGCGGCGATAAGCCAACGCCATGAAGCCGCCGCCCCTCGACAAGCGCATGACCATGGAGGCCATCGTCGGCCAACTCCGCGACGGCATGACGCTTGGCATCGGCGGCTGGGCCACGCGGCGCAAACCGATGGCCCTCGTGCGCGCCATTGTGCGGGCGGGCCTCAAGGACCTCACGTTGGTGGCCCCCTATGGCGGCCCGGACGTAGGCATGTTGGCCGCCGCCGGCGCCATTCGAAAACTGACCTTCGCGTTCGTCTCGCTCGACCACATCCCAATCGAGCCGCATTTCAAGACCGCGCGCCAGGCCGGCCTGCCGGTATGGGAGTTCGATGAGGGCATGGCGCACTGGGCGCTGCGCGCCGGCGCCATGCGGCTGCCGTTCCTGCCGACCCGCGTGGGCCTCGCCACCGACATCGCGCGCCAGCCCGGTTTCGCCAGCATTCGCAGCCCGTTTGCCGACGCCGAGGAACTGCTGGCCGTGCCTGCCATTCGGCTCGACGCCGCTCTGCTGCACGTTCACCGCTCCGACGAGAAGGGCAACACGCTGGTGTTCTCGCCCGACCTGTTTTTCGACGATTTGATCGCCCGCGCCGCCGACCGAGTGTTCATCACCGCCGAAAAGCTAGTGGCCACCGCCGCGCTCGACATGGTGGCCAACGCGCGCTTCAACCCATTCGAACGCAGCGTGGTGACCGGCGTGGCCGAGGCTCCGTTCGGCGCTCACCCGACGAGTGCCAGCCCCGACTACGAGATCGATCTTTCGCACCTGAAAACCTACGCGGCTGCCGCGGACACCGAAGCGGGCTGGGCCGACTACCGCACCCGCTTCGTCGAGATCGATCAATCCGCCTACGTCGACGCCATTGGCGGCGCGGACCGGCTGCGCGCACTGCCGAAACCGGTCTATTGAGCCCGCCGTGAGCACCGCCACCCTCGCCGAGCTGATTATCCACGCTGCTTCGAAGGCCTGGGAGAACGACGGCGAACTGCTGGCCACCGGCATTACCCCCCTGCCCCGCCTGGCCGCGAGCCTGGCGAAAACCACGCTGAACCCGGCGCTGATGATCACTGACGGCGAATGCTGGTTCGCCGAGGAGCCGGTGCCCCCCGGCCCGCGCGGCGATCGCGCAGTGCGTATCGAGGGCTGGGCGCCGTATGCCCGCACCTTCGAAAACCTTTGGTCCGGCAAGCGCCACGCGATGGTGGCCCCGGTGCAGCTCGACCGTTTTGGACAAACCAACATCAGCGTCATCGGCGACCACGCCAGGCCACGCGCGCAGATGCTCGGCGCCCGCGGCTTTCCGGGCAACACGTTGCATCATCCGAACAGCTACTTCTTCCCCGCGCACACGCGCCGCGCCCTGGTGCCGGGCGAAGTCGATTTTGTCTGTTCCGTCGGCTACAACCCGGCTCGCTGGCCAGGGGGCGTGCAGCCGCGCTGCCTCGATCTGCGGATGATCGTGACCAATTTGTGCGTGCTGGATTTCGGCGGGGATCGCCACGCAATCCGCCTGGTCTCCCTGCACCCCGGCGTGCCCCTCGCCGAAGTGCTCGACAATACCGGATTTGACCTGGCGGTGCCGGAAGGGCCGATCCCGGCAACGCCCGTGCCGTCGGCGGAAACGCTGGCGGAAATCGCCCGGCTTGACCCCAACAACATCCGCGCCACCATACTGAAGAACAACCCGCCGGCCGTGCGGGAAATTTAGGGAGAAGCGCCGATGGACGATTTGGTGCCGCCGCGCACGGCCTCTATCGACTACGAAACGGACACTCCGGTTACCTATACGGTGGAAAACCGCACCGCGTGGGTGATGATGAACCGGCCGCGGTTCAATAACGCGCAAAACAGCCAAATGACGTACGCGCTGGACGACGCATTCCGTCGCGCGGTGGACGACGACAACGTGCGCGTGATTGTGCTCGGCGGTGAAGGAAAGCATTTCTCCGCCGGCCACGATATCGGCACCCCCGGCCGCGATATCGGCAAGTCGTTTGAACGCCGCCTGCTGGTTCAGGATCACGTCAATAAGCCCAACGCGGAAATGCTCTACACAAGGGAACAAGAAGTCTATCTCGGCATGTGCCGGCGGTGGCGCGATATCCCGAAACCCACGATCGCCATGGTGCAAGGCGCCTGCATCGCCGGCGGCCTGATGCTGGCCTGGATCTGCGATGTGATCGTCGCCTCGGACGACGCATTCTTCCAGGATCCCGTCAGCCGCATGATGGGCATCCCCGGCGTGGAATATTCCGCTCATGGTTTCGAATTACCTCCCCGCATCGCCAAGGAATTCTTGCTGTTCGGCGAACGCATGTCCGCCGAACGGGCCGAGCGCTTCGGCATGGTGAACAAGATGGTCCCGCGCGAGGCGCTGCGCGCCACCGTCGCCGAAATGGCCGCAAAGCTGGAGGAACAAAGCCGGCTGGGCCTTTGGCTCACCAAGCAGGCGCTGAACCATGTCGAAGATCTGCGCGGCAAACGCACGGCCATGGATATGCATTACCAGATGCACCATTTCGCCCACGCCCAAAACGATCTGCGCACCGGTAGTGCGCTGGGGGGGATTGATGGGAAGGCTATGGCGCAGGCTAACAAGAAGCAGGCAAGGGAGTGACAAGGGAAGGTAAGGCCAGGGGCTCTGCCCCTGGACCCCGCTGGGGCCGTAGGCCCCAGACCCCAATTCTATTGGTTCCGACTTTGGGACGAACTTGGAAGCTCACTGTCAATATTACATCTGCCATCGACTATCGGTGCTTCGCTGGCGAAGCCATAAAATGGGATCTGGGGCCTACGGCCCCAGCGGGGTCCAGGGGCAGAGCCCCTGGCCTTTTTTCTTAATGCTCACGACAATCCTCACCGAACGCCTATCCTGCCGCGTCCCGGTCATCCAAACCGCCATGGGTTGGATCGCCGAGCCCCCCCTCGTAGCCGCCTCCTGCGACGCCGGCGCCTTCGGCTTCCTTGGCGCCGCCGTCATGACCCAAGCCGAAGCCGCGACAAAAATCGCCGATACGCGCCGTCGCACCACCCGCCCGTTCGGCGTCAATTTCCACATGTTCCAGCCCGGCGCTGCGGAAATCGTGGATCTGATTATCGCCAACCGCGATCAGATCCGCGCCGTTAGCTTCGGCCGCGGCCCGGACGCCGCCATGATCGGTCGCTTTCGCGACGCCGGCATTTTGTGTATCCCCACCGTCGGTGCCGTCAAACACGCGCAGAAAATGGCGCAGCTCGGCGTCGACATGGTGAACGTGCAAGGCGGCGAAGGCGGCGGCCACACCGGCGCGGTGCCCACCACCGTGCTGCTGCCCCAAGTTCTCGATGCAGTAAAAATCCCGGTCATCGCCTCCGGCGGCTTCGCCGACGGGCGGGGCCTTGCGGCGGCGCTGGCTTTTGGTGCCGTAGGCATCGCCATGGGCACGCGCTTTTTGCTCACGCGCGAAAGCCCCGTGCCACCACAAACAAAAGACAAATACCTCGCCGCCGGCACGGACGATATCGTCGTTACCGCCAAACTCGATGGCCTGCCGCAACGCATGATTCGCACCGCGCTGGTAAAGCGCATCGAATCCGCTAGCCCGATGGCCATGTGGCTGCGCGCGTTCGAGGGTGCGATGGCCATGAAGCGCCGCACCAACGCCACCTGGCCCGAACTGTTGCGTGCCGCGCGTGGCATGACCAGCCACGGGGGCCTGAGTTTCGCGCAGGCCATGATGGCGGCGGCCGCCCCCAGCCTGATCATGCGCGCCGTAGTGGACGGTAAACCCGACGAGGGCATCATGGCCACGGGCCTGGTAGGCGGACGCCTGAGTGATTTGCCTAGCTGCGCCGAACTTGTAGCCCGCATCGAGGCCGAAGCCGAGGCGCGCCTCGCTGCCCTGGCCAGCGGCCACACGCCTGCGCTGGCCTGAACCAGAATGGATTTGCAGTACACACCGGAACAAACAGCATTCCGCGCCGAGGTGCGCGCGTGGATGGCGGACCACGTGCCTTCGTTCCGCAACCTGCCTTCGCTCGAATCCCGCGCCGGCTACGATGCGCATGTTGCCTGGGAACGCGAATTGGCGGCCGGCAACTGGGGCATGGTCACCTGGCCCGAAAAATACGGCGGCCGCGATCTGGACCTGATCCGCTGGCTGATCTTCGAAGAGGAATATTACCGCGCCGACGCCCCCGCGCGCGCCAACCAGAACGGCATTTTCCTGCTCGGCCCGACCATCATGGAATATGGCACGGACGAGCAAAAGCAGCGCTTCCTGCCGCCCATGGCGCGCGGCGAAATTGTTTGGTGCCAGGGCTGGTCGGAACCCGATGCCGGCTCCGACATGGCCGCGATCCGCAGCAGGGCGATCCGCGACGGCGATCATTACGTCATCAGCGGGCAAAAAACCTGGTCAAGCCGCGCTGCCTATGCGGACTGGTGTTTTGGCTTGTTCCGCACCGACCCGGCTAGCCAGCGCCATAAGGGCCTCAGTTTTATTTTGCTGCCACTCGACGCGCCCGGCGTCACGGTGCGCCCCATCCGCCAGCTGCATGGCGACACCGGCTTTGCCGAAATCTTTTTCGACGAGGCGCGCGTCCCAATCGAAAACCGCATCGCGGCCGAGGGCGAGGGCTGGAACGTCGCCATGGCCACCGCCGGCTTTGAGCGCGGTTTGATGCTGCGCTCGCCCGCCCGCTTTCAGCGCACCGCGCAGCGCCTGGTAGAGTTGTTCCGTGCCCATCCGAACCCCGCGCCCGGTCTGCGCGAAACCGTGACGAAAAGCTGGATGGATGCCGAAGCCTACGCGCTCAATACCTACATGGTCGCCAGTACGATCGAGGCCGGCGGGCGTATCGGTGCCGAAGCGAGCATGAACAAGATTTTCTGGTCCGAGCTCGATCGTTCCATGCATCGCGCCGCGCTCAGCCTGCTGGGCGCCGCGGCGGAACTGCGCGGCGACCCGGCAACGACCGCCTGGCTCGACGGCTACATCTTTTCCCTCGCCGGCCCAATCTACGCCGGCTCGAACGAAATCCAGCGCAACATCGTGGCCGAGCGCGTGCTCGGCCTGCCGCGGTAGCGCCCGTGGATTTCCGCCTCACCGACGCCCAGCAAGCCCTGCGCGAATCCGTGCGCACCTATTTGGATGACGCGCACCCGGCCGCCCTGTTGCGTCGGCTCGACCGTGACGGGCCCGATCCATCCATCTGGTACGGGCTGGCGAAGATGGGGCTGCCCGCAGCGCTGGTGCCCGAGCGCGCCGGCGGCCTCGGGCTCACCCTGGCGGAAGGCGTTCTGATCGCGATCGAGCTCGGCCGCGCCAATGTCGGCAGCGCGCTGGTCGATACCGCACTGGTCGCCGCTCCCTGGCTCGCGCGCCACGGCGACATTGGCGCGCTGGCCGACATCGCCGCCGGCACGCGCCGCATCGCGCTCGCCCACCCGATCAATCCGTGGATCGCCGATCTCGACCAGGCCGACGCGGTGCTGACCGATTCCGGCCTGATGCCGCCACCGGCGGAAAGAGTGCGCCTGCAGAGCATCGACCCGTTGCGCGAGCTGTTCGCGCCGCTGGCCATCGCGCAGGCGAACGATCTGCTGTTGAACCTCGCCGCCCTGATGGCGGCTGCACAAATGCTTGGCGCGGCCGAGCGCATGTTGGCGATCGCCACCGACTACGCCAAGATTCGAAAACAATTCGGCCAGCCGATCGGTGCCTTTCAGGCGATCAAACACATGTTGGCCAACGTGGCGGTGCGGCTGGAATTCGCCCGCCCGGTGGTTTGGCGCGCGGCCTACGCGCTGCAGCATGAATACAAGCAGGCGCCCGCGCATGTCAGCCATGCCAAGCTGGCCGCCACGGATGCCGCTATGTTGGCCGCGGAAACCGCCATTCAGGTGCACGGCGCGATGGGCTACACCTACGAGGTCGATTTGCATTACTGGATGAAGCGCACCTGGGCGCTGGCCGGCGCCTGGGGCGATGCGAGCTTTCACCAGCACCGGCTGGACCAGGCCATCGTCGGCGGTTTAATGCCGGTCAGCCCGGCTGCCACTTTTCTGAGCGAGGACAAACATGCCTGAAGCCTACATCGTGGATGCCATCCGCACGCCGATTGGCCGCAAGAAAGGAACGCTCTCGGGCATGCACCCGGCCGACCTCGGCGCGGTGCCGCTGCGCGCCATCATCGAGCGCAACGGCATCGATCCGATGCTGATCGATGACGTGGTGTTCGGCGTGCTGGAACCGATCGGGCCCAACGCCGGCAACCTGGCCCGCACCGCCTGGCTTGCCGCCGGGCTGCCCGAAGCGATCCCCGCCGTGTGCATCGACCGCCAGTGCGGCAGTGCCCAGCAGGCGGTGCATTTCGCCGCGTTGGGGGTCATGAGCGGCACCCAGGACCTGGTCATTGCGGGCGGCATTCAGCAAATGAACGCCATCCCGATCATGGCCAGCATGCAGGCGGGCAAGCATTTCGGCTTTGACGATCCGTTCTCCGGCTCGCATGGTTTTGTCGAGCGCTACGGGGTTCAGGAAGTTTCGCAATATCGCTCGGCCGAGATGATCGCTGAAAAATGGCAAATCACACGCCGCGAAATGGAGGCGTTCGCGCTCGCCTCCCATCAGCGCGCCGGCCGCGCGGTTTCGGAGGGGCGCTTTGAGCGCGAAATCGTGCCCGTTGGCGATTTTAGCGCCGACGAAACCGTGCGCGCGGATACCTCCCTGGAAAAAATGGCATCGCTGAAAACGCTGATGGAGGGCGGGCGCATTCATGCCGGCATCGCCAGCCAGAACGCCGACGCGGCGGCCGCCATGCTGTTGGCATCGGAAAAAGCGGTGGCCGAACATGGGCTGAAACCCCGCGCCCGCATTCATTACATGACGGTGCGCGGTGCCGACCCGGTATGGATGCTGACGGCCCCGATTCCCGCTACGCAATACGCATTGGAAAAAACCGGCCTTTCGGTCGGCGACATCGATTTGTTCGAATGCAACGAAGCTTTCGCTTCCGTTCCGATGGCCTGGATGAAAGAGCTCGGCATTCCGCACGAGAAGGTAAACGTGAACGGAGGGGCCATTGCGTTAGGCCATCCACTTGGCGCCACCGGCGCGCGCCTGATGACGACCTTGCTGCACGAACTGGAACGCACAGGTGGCCGCTACGGCCTGCAAACCATGTGCGAGGGCGGTGGTTTGGCCAATGTCACGATCATCGAAAGGCTGAATTGATGGCGGGGGTTGCCGCGGGCCGCGTGGTGATCGTTACCGGCGCCGGCAACGGTTTGGGCCGCGCCTACGCGCTCGGCCTGGCCGCCGAGGGCGCGCGCGTGGTGGTGAACGATCTGGGTGTCGGCATCCATGGGGAGGACGGTATTTCACGCGGCGCGGCGGAGCGCGTCGTCGACGAAATCTTGGCCGCCGGCGGCGAGGCGGTGGCCAACACCGACGATGTCGGCGACTGGGACGCGGCGCACCGCATCGTGCAAACGGCGCTCGATCATTTTGGTACATTGCACGCGGTCGTCAACAACGCCGGTTTCGTGCGCGATCGCATGTTCGTTTCGGCCACGCCAGAGGAATGGGATGCGGTGATGCGGGTACATCTGCGCGGTCACTTCTGCACCAGCCGCCATGCGGTGGATTATTGGCGCGCGCAGCAAAAAGCCGGCAGCGCGATCGACGCGCGCATCGTCAACACCTCCTCCGGTGCCGGGCTGCAAGGCAGTGTGGGCCAATCCGCCTACTCGACCGCAAAAGCCGGGATCGCCGCGCTGACCTTGGTACAGGCAGCCGAATTGCGCCGTTACGGCATCACCGCCAACGCGTTGGCGCCGAACGCCCGCACGCGCATGACGGATACGGCCGCGTTCGGTGCGGCCATGCGCCCGAAGGAAGGCGAATTCGACAAATACGCGCCCGCCAACACAGCGCCGCTGGTGGCCTGGCTGGTCAGCGAACATTCCCGCGGGGTTACCGGCCAGGTGTTTGAATTGTTGGGCGGGCGCCTATCGGTTTCCGAAGGTTGGGTGGACGGACCGGCCGAAGATGTTGGCCGCACCTTGCGGGCTGACGAGGTTGGCGACATCGTGGGGCGCCTGGTGGCAGCGCGTCGGCCCGCCAAACCCGTTTACGGCACGCAGTAGAGCCGTGTCACAGCGCCTTACCGCGGACCAGGAATCGATTCGCGATACGGTGCGCGCCTTCCTGCGCCAGTCATGTGATTTTGCCAGCCTGCGCCGCACGATAGACAGTGACGCCGGTTGGGACGCCGACTTATGGCATCGTTTTGCCGCCGAGTTGGGATTTGCCGGCGTGGCGCTTCCCGAAGTGCACGGTGGCAGCTCTCTTGGGGCCCTCGAGTTGGCGCTCATCGCCGAAGAATTGGGCGCCGTTTTGGCACCGATTCCCTGGTTCGAAACCGCCGTGCTGGCGGCTTATGTGTTGATGCAAGCCGGCGCCATTGCCCATCTCGCCGATATCGCCGCTGGTCGGCTGACCGCTACGCTGGCGCTGCGCGACGCGCAGGCGACGCCGCTACCGGATGGCATTGGCCCACGCATCGATAACGGCGTGCTTCACGGCACCGCATATTATGTTCCGTTCGGTGCTATCGCCGATTTGTTCGTCGTTGCCGCTTGTGAGATCGACATCAGCCTGTGCGCTGTTCCGCGCGCTACGCCGGGCGTGCGCGTGGAGAAGCTGGTCCGCATGGATCTTACACGCCCGCTCGCGCATGTTCATTTTGATAATGTCGAGATTGCGGCGCTGCGTGTTGGCGCGCCGGGTCAAGGGCGGGCCGCGCTGGAGAAGACGCTTGCGGTTGCCGCAGCGATCCTGGCCGCGGAACAGGTCGGTGCCATGCGGCGCACGCTCGACGAGGTTGTTGCGTATTCCCTGCAGCGCGTCCAGTTCGGGCGGGTGGTCGGTTCGTTCCAGGCGTTGAAGCACCGAATGGCGGATATGAAACTGAAGCTGGAGGCGGCACGCTCCGCCGTCGGGTGGGCCGCTATGCTGCTTTCGGAGGATGCTGCGGACGCCTCTACCGCCTGCGCCGCGGCACGCGCCTATTGTACCGATGCCTATCTGGACATTGCATCGGAGGGCATTCAGTTACATGGTGGAATTGGCTTCACATGGGATCACCACGCGCATTTGTTTTTCAAACGTGCCCGCAGCAGTGCCACGTTGCTTGATTACCCCACGGTGCATCGCGAGCGCGTTGCGTTTGCCCTGTTAGGCGCCGCATGACGGCCCCTATGAATGGGGGTCTGGGGCCTCAGGCCCCAGCGGGTCCAGGGCAGAGCCCTGGCCTTCCTCCCTATCCTTTGCCACGAGAGTTGTTGTTAGACCGCACCGTTGTCGTTACCGCCGCCGCCGGTACCGGGATTGGTTTCGCGGTGGCCCGCCGTGCCGCCGAGGAAGGTGCGACACTGCTGATCAGCGACATTCACGAGCGCCGGTTGAACGACGCCGCCGATCGGATCGCGGCCGCGGCGGGCAAGCGCCCGTTCGTGCAGCTGTGCGATGTAACCGCGGAGGACCAGGTTCAGGCCCTGCACGATGCGGCGTGCGCGTCATTGGGGCGCGTGGACGTACTGATCAACAATGCTGGCCTCGGCGGTGAGGCATCGGTTGTGGACATGACCGATGCGCAGTGGCATCGCGTGCTCGATGTAACGCTCACCAGCGTATTCCGCATGACGCGCGCTTTTCTGCCCGGCATGTATGCAAGGCGCAGCGGCGCGATCGTCAACAACGCTTCAGTTCTCGCTTGGCGTGCGCAGAAAGGCCAGGCGCACTATGCGGCCGCGAAGGCAGGTGTAATGGCATTCACCAGATGCGCCGCACTTGAAGCGGCCGAGTATGGCGTGCGCATCAACGCGGTGGCGCCCAGCCTGGCGATGCACCCATTCCTTGCCAAGGTGACCACGGAGGAAACATTGGCGCGCTTGACCGAAAAGGAAGCCTTCGGCCGCCCGGCTGAGGTTTGGGAGGTGGCCAACGTGATGATTTTTCTGGCGTGTGATCTTTCCAGCTACATGACCGGCGAAATCGTTTCCGTCTCCAGCCAGAGGGCCTGAGGCATGGCGCAAATCTATGCATCGCCACGCGACATGTTGGGTCAGGAGGGTCAAAAACTCGGCCCGACACCGTCCGTGCTGATCGACCAGGAGCGCATCGATTTGTTTGCGCGTGCGACGCTCGATCACCAATGGATTCACGTCGATCCGGAGCGAGCGAAGACCGGACCGTATGGCGCGACGATCGCGCACGGCTACCTTACCTTGAGCCTGGCCGCGTATTTCCTGTCCCAGCTCGTCGAAGTGCGCGGCATGAAATTCGGCATCAATGTCGGCTCCGATCGGCTGCGCTTCATCAATCCGGTGCGCGTCGGATCCCGACTGCACGCGGTCGGCGAAATCCTCAAGGCCGAGGAAATCAAGGGCGCCATCCAGACGGTGGTGCGGGTCACGATCGAAATTGAAGGCGAAGAGAAGCCGGCGTGCGTGATCGACAAGATCAGCCGCTACTTTCTCAATTAGAACATAAGCGCCCTACGAAAGGCGCAACAGGAGCGAGCCATGCGTGAAGCCGTCATCGTATCAACCGCCCGCACCGGCGTGGGCCGCGCCTACCGCGGTGCCTTCAACGATACGGAAGCACCGGTACTGTCATCGCACGCCGTGAATGCGGCGCTCGATCGCGCTGGTATCGATCCCGCCCGTGTGGATGACCTGTTCTGGGGCGTCGGCAACCAATGGCACACTCAAGGCTTCAATCTCGGCCGCCTGACCGTTCAGGCCTCCCGCCTGCCGATCACCGTTCCCGGCTTCTCGCTCGACCGCAAATGCAGTTCCGGCTTGAACACGATCGCGCTGGCCGCCCGCGCCATCATGGTCGACGAAATCGATGTCGCGGTAGCCGGCGGCTCGGAAAGCATATCCATGACCATTACCAAGAACGCTCCGCGCTACCAGAACAAATCAGTCCTCGAGCACGTGCCGGCTGCCTACATCGCCATGATCGAAACGGCCGAAATTGTCGCCGATCGCTATCATATCAATCGCGAAGCCCAAGACGAATTCGGGGCTACCAGCCAGCAGCGTGCCGCCGCCGGCCAATCTGCTGGCCGGTTCGCTGCGGAAATCGTGCCTATCACCGTGCAAAAAGCCATGCTCGACAAGGAAGGCAACGTGGTGGGCCATGAAGCCGTTACGCTGGACCGTGACGAAGGCGTGCGCGCGGACACAACAGCCGAGGGCCTCGCAAAACTCAAACCGGTCTGGAAAGACGGCCAATTTGTGCGCGAAGGCAAATACATCACCGCCGGAAACGCCAGCCAACTTTCCGATGGCGCCAGCGCCCAGGTGCTCATGGACCGCGCCACCGCGGAACGCGAAGGCCTGCCCATCCTCGGCATTTATCGCGGCTTCCAGGTCGCCGGCTGCGAGCCCGACGAAATGGGCATCGGCCCGGTATTCGCTGTCCCCAAACTCCTGGCCCGGGCAGGCCTGAAAATCGACGACATCGATCTGTGGGAAATCAACGAAGCATTTGCCAGTCAGGCGCTTTATTGCCGCGACAAGCTGGGCATCGACCCCGCAAAACTCAACGTGAACGGCGGCGCCATCGCCATCGGCCACCCGTTCGGCATGACCGGGTCGCGCCTCGTCGGGCACGCGCTCATTGAGGGCAAACGCCGCGGGGCGAAACGGGTAGTTGTATCAATGTGCGTGGCGGGGGGTATGGGGGCTGCGGAGTTGTTTGAGATTCCTTAGGCAAGGAAGGCCGGGGCTCTGCCCCTGGACCCCGCTGGGGCCGTAGGCCCCAGACCCCGATTCTAAGCTATAACCATAACGCGTGCACTCGGTACTGGATGCTCCACAGCCCCTGTCCATCGCCACAGCATCGTGCCATGTTTATGCGCCGCCGTATCGATCCAATTGCCAAATCCTGGATCACGCGCCGCGACCACAACGGTTACGGTGCCATCCGCATTCAGCTGAGCCGAAGTCCCGCTCACATGAATCCGATGCGCCCGATAGTCCAGCGACTCCATCCAGTAATTATTGAGTTGAAAATTCCACGCCCGGCACTCCGGTATCGAAGTCTCAATCACCAGCGCCTCATCGGCCCCCAACTGCCAATAGCCGTGCAGGTAGAAAATCATCGGGTCCCCACCCGCACGCCAAAACATCTCCTGCTCAATCGTCGCGAGGCGATCGAATTCCTCGGCCCTGACCATCCCCCC
>Ga0181531_10001106_pt1 | contig 17291 bp, 14 predicted proteins | sample PEATcosm2014_Bin_38_FD_119743 | JGI IMG/M metagenome (GOLD analysis project Ga0181531, IMG submission 119743) | Peatland microbial communities from MTU Mesocosm Facility, Houghton, MI, USA - PEATcosm2014_Bin11_10_metaG | ecosystem: Environmental > Terrestrial > Soil > Wetlands > Peat | place... | reverse complement strand
GGGTGAGCGACCAGAATGGGCAAAACGCCATCCAGTTGACGGCCCTGGGAACGGCGGGCGCTCCGCAGTGGTCGCCGGACGGGAAACAGATCGCTTTCGATGTGGGTTTGGCCCGCGACTGGAGAGAACCTCGAGCGATTTTCGTAGTGGATGCCGACGGTGGAACGCCGCGTCCGCTGGTGCAGGATAGTTTCAGTAATAACGTACCAAGCTGGTCGATTGATGGCGAATGGATCTTCTTCGCGTCCAATCGCTCGGGCGAATGGCAGGTGTGGAAAGTAAAAAAATCGGGTGGCGATCCGGTGCAGGTGACGAAGCAAGGCGGGTTTGCGGCGACTCAATCGCGGGATGGGGAATACCTCTACTATGCGAAGCACAACAATGAGTCTCCAGACATCTGGCGGGTGCCTGTTGGCGGAGGCTACGAGACGCCCATCTATCCGGGTATTCGGCCGCTTGATTGGGCGGCGTGGACGGTCTTGCACAACGGCATTCTGTTTGTGGACTCGGGCAATGATCAGGCGTGGAAGGTGAACTTGTACGATTTCTCGACGCAGAGCGTCAAGACAGTGGCGGAAGTAAATCGGCAGCCCTTCTGGGTAACAAGCACGCCCGACGGCAAGTCCGTGATCTTTGATCAGCCGGGGCAGGAAGAAAGTCATGTCATGCTGCTTGAGAACTTCCGCTAAGTGTCGAACGCAAGAAAAGGGCCGCCAAGGATGGCGGCCTTTTTTGTGCAAAGGAGACTGATTCTTAGTTGCTGATGCCGGCACTCTGCGGAGCCTGCGGAACTGCTGCCGCTGCCGTCGCCGCCGCCGCTTCGTTCAAGATGCGGTGGTGGATGGTGAACAGCGCCAGTTCCAAGCGGTCGGAGACGCCGATCTTGTCATAAACGTTGCGCAGGTAATTCTTGATGACCTGTTCAGTCGTTCCGAGTTGGGTGGCGATTTCCTTATTCTTGTAGCCCTGAACAATGAGGGCGACGATGCGGAGTTCCTTGGCCGTGAGACGATCGCGGACGCGCAGACCTACCATATCGTTCTCGGTCAACTCGCTGGGGACCGCCATATCCTGGACCCAGTTTTCGCCTCGGGCAATTTTGCGCACGCAGTCGACGAGAGCGGGACTGGTGACGTTGCGATAGACAACGCCGTGCGCGCCCGCTGCCATGTAGCGCTGCGCGCTCTCGCCGGTATCGGCGAGGACGACGACGCGCGTTTTGTTCTTGGTGGCGGCAGAGAGAACGGAGTTGAAATCGGAGTGAAATCCGCCGGCGATGATGAGGACGGCCGCGCGAAATTTGTCGAGCGCCATGAACATCTGCTCGGCGGTCTGGGCCTGAGCGACGATGCGCATTTCGTCTTCTACGGCGAGAACTTTGGCGATGCCGGCGCGAAAAATTGCCTGATTGTCGGCCAGAATAAGCTTCAGCATGGATTGCTCCCTAACTGTTGCGAACGAATTCGTAAGAATCGATGACGCAAGCGACGCCCCGGTTCTCTCCGGGGGCGGCACTCGCACTGGGCTCGTCGGTTCGGACCACGCGGCCGCGGCACTGAATCACGACGTCGTCTTTGCCACCCGTGACCTCTGGCGGCAGAGTAATTTCAAACTCGACAGGCGAGCCGACTTCCAAGGATGCATCGGCCCGGATATATACACCGGCGGCACTGAGATTGCCGGTCATGCCGCTGGCGTCAACCGTGGCATCTTCCCCATGGATCTTAATCGGCAAATGCAGCGGAAATCTTTTCCCGGTACGTGCTTCGGACACGATGCCTCCTCTACTCGCGCTCTGCGATTCACGCTTCATATCAGAAATCATGGAGACTCCCACAACCAGAGCTTTGCAAGCAGCTATAGTCGGGTTATACCACGGAAAATAGCCCAAAAGAAGCTCAGATTACCTTCGTAATCCCAGTAGGAACTAGGTACCTCCGAGGGTAAAAACGTGCAAATTTCGACGGAAAAACGCAGAAAAACGCGGCAATTGACAGCAGAAATCGCAAAAAACATGAACGAAACGCAGCAAAAAGCCACTCATTTTCTGAGTGGCCTTCGTCTTAAATGATCCGGTGGTTCTCGCGCTTATTTCTTCATGTCGTCTTTCTTCATGTCATCTTTCTTCTTGCCCATGTCTTCTTCCTTGGCTTCTTTGTAGCCGGCTTTGGTGGCATCGGCTTCGGTCATGTACTGACCGTGTTTGGTCTTGCCGTACCAGGGATCGCCTTCCTTGTGGAAGACCTTGGTGGAAGTGTTGACCCACACCTTACCGCCGCCGCCGCCCGGTGCCTGAGGAATGGTGGACGGATCGACGGGCTTCTGCTTCGTCTTCTTGGACATCGTGTCGGACTTGCTGGTGTCGGTGGAGGTGGTGGACGCCGCCTGCGCCCACACCATGCTGCATGCCGCTGCAAGCAGTATTGCCAGGGTCATTAATTTCAATTTCATGTTCATGCTCTCTCCTTGGCTCAATTTGAAGTCTGTGATCGGGTCCCGCGATGCGAAAGCTGTACGGCTGAGGATTATACAGATGCAGCGCTGGGTTCATGGTCCAGTTTGTGCAGGATGGACTTGTATAGGTCCTGCAGATTGAAGTTGGAGGCGGCTGGTCTAACATGAGAACTTCATCGATTCTGAGTTGAGCGGAGACCGGGGTGGTCATTTTGCTGATGGGAGTGTCGGGAGCGGGGAAGACGCTGATCGGGAAACAACTCGCGTCGGAGTTGCAATGGGAATTTGCCGATGCCGATGATTACCACGAGCGGGCGAATGTGGAGAAGATGCGGAGTGGCATTCCGCTGACCGACGCCGATCGAGCATCGTGGCTCCAAAAACTGCATGATCTGATCGCAACATGGATTGCGGCGAATCGGGATGGGGTGCTGGCGTGTTCCGCACTGAAAGAGGCATACCGAAAAAAGCTGGTCGTGGGGCCGGAGGTGCGCGTCGTGTATTTGCGCGGATCGCGGCAAGTACTCCAGGAGAGATTGCGTGGTCGCAAAGGGCATTTCATGACCGATCAATTGCTCGACAGTCAACTGGCGACGCTGGAAGAGCCAAGGGATGCGGTCGTCGTGGATGTGGAGGGTACGCCGGGCGAGATGGTGACGGAAATCCGGTCGAAACTGGAGTTCCCATACAATGCGAGGACATAAAATGCCGTGACGTAGAATGCGCCGACGGCATTTGCACCGAAGATTCAAGGCGCGCCCGCAACGTGGAAGAGGAGACGAGTGAGCCAGATCGAAACGACGGTGGTGGGCAAACTCACGTGGCGACTGATTCCGTTTCTCTTTCTGCTCTATATCGTCGCTTACCTGGACCGCATTAATGTGGGATTCGCAGCGCTGCAGATGAAGCAGCAACTGGCGCTGAGCGACGCGGTATACGGGCTGGGCGCGGGGATGTTTTTCGCGGGCTACTTCCTGTTTCAGGTTCCGAGCAACCTGGTTCTGCAGAAAGTGGGCGCACGCCGCTGGATCGCGTTCCTGATGGCGGTGTGGGGAATTGTTTCGGCGGCGATGGTGGTGGTTTCGGGCGCGCGCAGTTTTTATGCATTGCGATTTCTGCTAGGCGCCGCGGAAGCCGGGTTCTTTCCGGGAGTCATTCTCTATCTCAAGAACTGGTTTCCGGCGCAGGCGCGGGCGCGCACGGTGGCGCGTTTCATGACAGCTGCGCCGCTTTCGGGAGTGGTCGGCGGGCCATTGTCGGGGGCGTTGCTCGGATTGCATCTGGCGGGCGGTTTTGCCGGATGGCAGTGGATGTTTCTCATGGAGGGGATTCCGGCGGTGCTGCTGGGGGGAGTGACGCTGGTGTTCCTCGTTGATCGTCCGGAGGAAGCAAGCTGGTTATCGTCCGAGGAAAAGGATTGGCTGGTGGCAACGTTGCAGCGCGAGCGTGAAGAACTGACGGTCGTCAGCAACGCGTTCGGCGCCTTTTTCAGCGCGCCGATCTGGATGCTGGCGCTGGTTTATTTCGGCCTGAACACGGTCTCGTACGGCGTGAGTTTGTGGCTGCCGACGCTGATCCGAAGCCTGTCGGGCGTGAGTAATTTTATGATCGGGATGCTCTCGGCGATTCCTTATATTGCTGCCGCAGTAGCCATGGTGGCGGTGGGCCTGCATTCAGACCGTTCGGGAGAGAGACGATGGCATACGGCGGTGCCCGCGTTTATGGGCGCACTGGCATTGATTGTCGCGGCGTATTCGACGTCAGTCACTCCCGCAATCGTGGCAATCAGCGTGGCGACGGTGGGAGTGTTCTCGATGATGGGGCCGTTCTGGGCGACGCCGACGAGTTTGCTTTCGGGCGCAGCGGCAGCGGCGGGGATTGCTTTGATTAATTCGGTAGGAAACCTTGGAGGATTTGTGGGGCCCTACGTCATCGGACTGGTGCGGACCTCGACCGGGCAATTCAAAGGCGGCCTGCTGCTGGTGGGCGCGGCGCTGGCGACGAGCGGAGCGGTGGCGCTGCTGGTGAAAGGCAAGAGAGACGCGCCGCGATAACCCAGAACCCAAAGAAGTGTCATCCGCATTGTTCCCGCCAGCTGCTCCCGCCTTCGTTCCCTTCAATGCGCGACCCGTGTGTCGCATTTAGCTCGACACTCAGAACACCGCTTTCAGGAAATGCTCCATTTCCGCCACAAAGTTTAGCGTGCGCCTGTCGTCTTTTTCTCCTCGTTTCCGATATCCCAAACAGAGCCCGAATACGTGGCGACTTGGGCTGGAAGAAGGGGCGAAGGTTTAAGGAGGAGAGTATGAAACGCGAATTGATGGAGACGAAGCCGGAAAGGAATCAAAGGAAAAACTTTGGCAAAACGCGATCGAACCAGCTTGTGATGGCGATTCCAGTACTTTTACTGGCTGCGATCTTCGCGGTTTCCGCCCAGGCACAGAATGACGCGATCGACCAGATCTACCTGAGCGCGGGCACCGTGACGACCAATATCGCCACGGTCCATGCCTATCCCGACCCGCCTCAGGGATTCAATCCCCTGAAGGCGAACGATCAAGAGCTGGCGAGCTATGGTTTCCCAACCCGACCCGACCAGCAGGCCGATCCTGACCATTACGCCATGTGGGAACGAGCGATGTTGGCAGCCAAGATCCGTTGGCACGGTGATCTGACAACCATAAAGGCGACGGAACACCGGAGCGCGCCGACGGCAATGCCAAACCGGGAGCCGGAGAGTGTACAGCCTTTAGCCGGACCATCGCAGTGGTCAAACATCAATGCTGCCGGCGTGATTTTGAATAACACTTCCAAGAAATTCGGCAAGACATCATTCAACGACATCTGGACCTCGATCACGGTTCCCACGGTCCAACTGCCATTCGATAACACTGAGGGATGCACGGCCAGTGACTACTTTAGCGTCAGCTATGCGGGATTCGACGGTGGGCTCTATTTCGGCGAGACGCCATATTTCTACCCGGGCGAAATGGCGGGCGTTGCAGAATATGTTATCTGCAGTTCCGGGCACAGCTACTATCCAGCCGTCGTCGGATGGGGGGACATCTTCAATACGGTGTTCTACCTTAACCCCGGTGACGTTTTCTACACCGAGCTCCATGCTTTTGGAGGATGCAACAGCGGCACGGCATTTGTGGAAGATCTGACGACGCTGACCTATAACTCATATACGATCAGCAATCCGTGCACGACGCCGCAAGTCGGCAAAAGCGCGAACTGGGTTGTCGACCGTATCTGCTGTGATGGGCCCGCTCCTTACGGTGCGTGGCCGTTAGCCAACACGATTTCCACCTCGTTCGAAGGGGCGGAGGTCCTGAACGGCAGCGGCAAAGCCTTCTATCCGGGATCGCAGGCGACCACAACGCAGGTTCTGACGATGACTGATGACGGCGGCGATCAGGCCATCGAATTGGTGAGTCAGGGGAGCACGGGAAGTCAGGGCTTGCATTCGCTCTCATTCGTGACTACGGGCTGTGCCTATACGGGGGGGTGCGTCCCGTAGAGGCTAGCGTGACATGCCAACTCACCCTAACGCCGCATCGAGTGCGGCGTTAGGGTTGTACGGCGGACCGATTCGAGCGAAACAGAAGACTCAAAGCGGTTCCCCAGCGACTCGAGCTAATACGGGGATTTACTCTCGCTTGCTAGCACATAACCCACATTGCATCCGATCTCTGCGATTGACACCTGGGGCCGTTCGTAATTCTCTCTCCGAGGCTCGACTATGGCTATGCGGGCCGGATACCAATCCGTGCTGCCAGCCCGGATAGGCTATAAAGCCAGACCACGAGCGAGATGATGGAAAGCAGGGTTGTCATCGAAACGGTGGAGGCTACCATCATCTCCTCGCAGCGATACTCCCCTGCAAGAATGTAGACCGTCTTGGCGGTAGGCACAGCGGCGCAGATCACGGCCGCAATGGTGTAGAGGGGATCGAGTCCGAGGGACCTGCTCAAACCGTAAACAATAAGAGGCATGATGACGAGCTTGACGACGGAAAGCAGCGAAGCTCGCTTGATGTTGGCGTGCAATCCCTCCATCGACAGGCCCAGTCCAATGGCGAAGAGCGCACAAGGAGTGAGGGCATCGGCCAAGATGCCAAGATAAGCGGTGACCGGCGCGGGCATGCGGAGACCAAGGACCGACAAAAACATACCGATCAGGGTTGATATGACCAGCGGGTTCAGCACGACGTGCTTCACTGTGACCATTGGCGGCGTATGCGAGCCGTTTGCGTCCCGCTCACCAAGTTCGAGCAGGATCACAGCTATGGGAAACATCACAACGGCCACGAATACCGTGGCGATCGCCGCCGGCAACACAGCGCGTTGACCGTAGATCGCCTGCAGTACGGGTAAGGCGACGAAGCCGGTATTGGTCATCGATGCGGTCATTCCATACATGGTTCGGCTGGCGAGACTCCGCGAACCTGAAATGCTCATGATGCCGAACACGAGGACGAAGCACAGAAGCGAGCCACCGCCAAAAGCGATAAGAAAGCGCCAATTGATCAGTGAATGACCCGGCTCTTGCGCAATCGTTACGATCAGCAATGCCGGCATGGCGATGTTGTAGGCAAAGTGAATCAGCGCGTCAGACAAGGCTCGTGAAAGATAGCCGGTATAGCCAACGATCAGGCCGGTCACGATTACCGCAAGGACAGGGAGGATAAGATCAGCGACTTGCATGGAAGATATCTCAGATGGACTCTGTAACGATTGCATGGAGAGCAAAAGCAGTCAATTGAGTTACGCTCTTGGTTCGCCTGGCATGTCGCCGAGTATCCATGGACCGCGCAACGACTGGAATGCGCTTTGCAGTTCGTGCCGAGCCTGGTGCTGTTGATTTCTCAGAAAGTGGATGGGGTGCCGTCTTCGGCGGGGAGGGGTGGGGCGACTCCGAGGCTGCGACGGCGGAGGACTTTGCGGCGCTGCGATTCCGCGAGAGGCGCGAGCGCGGCGATGGCGCAGAGGACATAGAACAATGCAGCGTTGGCGGGGATCTGCAGGTTGAAATCAAGAAAGCTGTGAACCAGGATTCCGATGCAGCCGACGAGCGCAGACACGGTCAGGGCGCCGCTGGCGGTTTCAGTCCAGTTCTGCAGTTTTGAGGCAGCGCGACGGAAGACCATGACCAGGAACCAGATCGCGATTCCGAATCCGGCGAGACCTGTTTCTACGAGCAACTGCAGATAGTCGTTGTGGGCCTGATTCACGAAGAAGGTTGTGTAGAAGCTGCGAAACCCGGGATACACAACCGGGAACGTGCCCAGTCCCCAGCCGAGGACAGGTTTTTTCAGGAGCATGTGAAGGCAGTCACGATCGATGGTGAAGCGAAGGCCGCCGCCAATCTCTTCCCGGGCTTCAGCGTGAATGCTCATTAAGCGGCGAGTGAGTTCATTGCCGCCGATCCAAACAAGGAACACGATGACGACGGCGAGAAAACCGCCGAGCATCATGGGTTGTTTCCAGTTGGTCTGGCGTTTGCGGAGGAGGAGCACGCCGAGGACGAGGATCTGGACGGCGAAGGCGGTCATTCCGCCGCGCGAGCCGGAAAGGAAAATGCTGCCGGCCATGAGGGCAGCGATGCCGGCGACCCAGACCTTGCGGGCTCCGTCGGTGAAGCGAGTGGCGGCGAGCACGAGGGGAAACGGTGTGAGCATTTCCATCAAGCCGGCGTAGTGATTGTGATTGACGTAGGGACCGTAGATCCATCCACCCTGATCGGACCCGAACAGCCAGTAGAGCTTTCCGTTGGGCGCCATCCCCTGGGCCACGGCGAAGGCGGCGACCAACGCGCCATAGCCGGTAAAGAGATTGGCGATGAGTTCATACTGCGAGGACCGCGTGAGGGTTTGCGTGACCACGAAAACCAGCATGCCGAAAGCGGCGTAGAGCAAGAGGTGGGTATAGGTAATCTGACGGTAGACGGTGGTACCGATCGTCCACTGGAGCAAGACGAGTCCGAAAAACGCGGCCATCGGGCGGTAGAGGACGTTATCGACGACGTTGATCTCACGGTTGACCCACTGGCGATAGGCCCAGAGCGCGAACACCAGCGCAGAGCAAGCTTCGAGAGCGAAAATCGCCCAGGGCTCGACGGCGCCGAAGAAGAGAGCGGCGAGGAGAATTACGATGCAAGCGGAGAGCAGCAAGCCGTTGTTGGTAAGGCGCGGACGGACGGCGCGGGCGACGGGCGCGGGTTCGGGTTGGGTGGCGAGGGCGGAGCTCACGGTTTGTCCTTCGCGCTGTCGGCAGCCTCATCGGAAGGGCTGTCGGAAGCACTGGGAGAGAGTTCGAAATCATCAACCCACAATTTGCCGCGCATCGGCAATCCCTGAGGAAACCGCTCAATGGCCAGTACTAACAAAGTGGTGGTGGCAGGGGTCGTCACCTTGGAATGAACTTCTTTCCAGAAATCGGAGTCGTTGAGGTTGTCGCTGGCAAATAAAGGAGCGCCGGTATAGGCATCGCGCAGGACGATCTGGGGACCGCCGGCTCCCTCAAAATCCGCCGATTTGTAATATGCGGAGAAATCGTAGGTGGTGGAGGGATGCACGGGAATCAGTTGCTGAACGCCGGCATCGTTAATGCCGGGGCCATCGAAGGTGAGCGAAAGGGAGCGATGCCCCTCGCGGAAGGTGCTGGGATCGAGCACGGGGCGGACGCCGACGCGGTTGCTGTAGGTCCAATCGAAGCCGCCGTTCAAAATGTCGAGGCTGAAATCTCCGTTGACGACGAGATTGTCGTCGTTGGGGAGGTAGGCGGAAAGGCCCAGAACGTCCGCTGTTTGTTCCCAGGCGGCCATGGCGGCATCTGTACGCTTAAGGCCAATCAGATAGTGGATGTAATCGTAGAGATAGCGGTTTTCGAATTTCTGATGAAGGCGGCCCAACCGATCCCAAGTCTTGATGGCGCCGTCGGTTTCCTGTTTGGACATCATGATGGCCAAAAACTGAAGGAGAGTATCGGTGCGCGGGGGCACCACCTCGTTCAGCAGACTTTCGGCGTCGGGGCGCACGCGCCAACAGGTTTGCAGCGCGCTGGAGACGAGGGAGACATCGTTTTCGATGACGACGCGAAATTCCTTCAAGGCGCGGTCGGTGTCGCCATCGATCAAAAAGCGGTTCGCGGCTTCCCAGGCGACGCTGGGCGCGGTCGGTTCGGCTTGGAGCGCGCGTTCGAGGGAGGCGCGCTGCCCGTTGCTGTCTCCGGTAACCTGATAGGCAGCAGCCAAATCAAGCCAGTAGCCGGCGTTGTAGGGATTGAGCGCGACGGCTTCGCGGAAACTATCGATGGCGGCTTGAGGATTGCCGGCGACAAAGGCGGAGTAGCGTCCAACGCGGTTGCGATAGTCGGCATTGCCGGGTGAAAGCAACACGGCGCGGCGGAGAGAAGGAAGCTCGGCGCGAGCAGCGAAGACGCTGGCGGCGAATTCCTTGGCGGCCAAGATGAGAAAGACGCCGGTCACGCAGACGACTGCCGTCGAGAACTGCCAACGACGCCGGTCGGACAATGGAATCACCATGATGATTTGGACCCGGGAAGCTTGCGCTTCGCCGCGCAATCCCGAGCGACAGTGTAACTAAAAATCGTCAGCGACAGCCGACGTTTGCAAGCGTCATTAAACCGCTTTCGGTTCCGCAGCATCCGGGCCGCCGGGCGGTTCTTCGAGATAATACGCGCCGTACTTTCCCTGGTATTCGTAATAGTAGTAATAGTCGGGAGAGGTGAGATCGACGGCATTGAGCAAGACGCCGGCGACGTGAGCGTTGACCTGGGTCAAAATGTCTCGGGAGCGGCGGAGCGCCTGCTTGGTGGTCTGGCCGGAACGGATGACGAGGATCGTAGCATCGGCGCGCGGCGAAAGAACGACCGCATCGGTGACGGAGAGCGTGGGCGGCGTATCGATGACGATGTGGTCGTACTGCTCGCGCAGCTGGAGTATGAGATCCCGCATATTCGCGGATGCCAACAACTCGGCCGGATTCGGGGGCGGGGTTCCAGCCGGCATGATGTAAAGATTCGGCAAAATGGGAGACGTGGTAATGGTCTGCTGGACGGTGGCGCTTCCGGTGAGCACGTTGCTGAGACCGCTGCGCGGGCCCATGCCGAGGGTCTTGTGAACGCTGGGGCGGCGCAGGTCGGCATCGATGAGTAGAACGCGCACGCCTTTCTGCGCCAGCACGATGGCAGTATTGATGCTGGTGGTGGTCTTACCCTCTTGCGGACGGGCGCTGGTGACCATGATGACTTTCGGCGGCGCTCCCAGGTTGGAGAGCAGCAGAGAGGTGCGAAGGGCGCGGTAGGACTCGGCCATCTGCGACTGGGGCCGCACCTGGGTGACGGTTTCGACAAATTCCTTTGAAGCGGTGAGGACCAGACGCTTGCCGTTGGGGCCGTGACTGCCGGATTTCGATCCGAGGGGGATCATTCCGAGTGAAGGCAGAGCGGAGATGGCTTGTGCCTGCTCGGGGGTGCGAACGGTGTTGTCCATGTTCTCGAGCAAAAAGGCGAGGCCGAGACCGGAAATTACGCCGAGCACAAGAGCGAAGGAGAGATTCCGCGGGATATTGGGTTCGCTTGGAGCGGTAGGAACGCGAGCGGCATCGATGATGCGAAAGTTATTGGATTTCAGTCCGGCGGTGACGCCAGCTTCTTTCAGCTTTTCGAGCAGTCCTTCGTAGAGGGTGCGATTGCTGTCGAGATCGCGCTTGAGGATGCTGTACTCGATGGCGCTTTCATTGAGCTTGTTGGCTTCCTGCTTCTGTTTGTCGAAAGAGGCGCGAAGCATGGTTTCGCGCTGCAGGGAGGCCAGGTACTGCTCCTTGAGATGGTCGACAGCCTTATTGGTTTCGGTCTGAAGCTGGCGATCGATTTCCTTGAGCTGGCTGTTGAGCTGAGCAATTTTTGGATAGGAAGGTCCGAACTGCGTGCTGAGTTCGGCAACCTGAATGCGCAATCCCGCCTGTTGCTCGCGCAACTTGTCGAGCAGGCCAGAGCCAGCGAGAGATCCGCTGCTGCCGGTGTCGGAAATGATGGCGGCGGCGATGGCATCCGGATCACTCGACAGGGTCTGGCGATAGACGGCCTCTTTCTGCATGCGATCGGACTCGGCGGCAGTCATCTCCTTATTCAACTCGTCGAGCTTTTCGGTGATGATGTTCTGCTTGTCGTCGATTCCGAGAATTTCGTGTTCTTTCTGGTAGCGAACCAGTTTTTCCTGGGAAGTCTCGACTTTCATCTGCAGGTCGATGAGCTGCTTTTGCAGCCAGTCGGAGGCCTGCATGGTGGATTCGAACTTAGTCTTGAAGTTTTGCTCGACGTAGGTACTGGCGAGCGTATTGACGGCAGAGGCGGCGAGCTGGGGATCGGTACTGGTAAAGTGAATTTCAATGATGCGTGTATTGGGGATGAGGGCGACGCGAAGGCTGGAATGAAATTTCGCCAACAGAGCTGAGGTACGGCTGGAATCGGACTGCAACTGATCGGCGACGAGGTTCCCCTGCTTCTGATCGGGATGGCCTCCGAACTCGGGACGTTTGTCGAGATTGAGCAGGCGGATGACCTGGAGCGCCATGAGGTCGCTCTGGAGAATGCGGACTTCGGTATCGAGATCGGCGGGATCGTAGTAATCCATGACCGGGCCGGAGTCTTTGAAGCTGATGAGGTTCGGATCATTCTTGTTGATGGCGATGCGTCCGACGGCCTCGTAAATCGGGGTCTGGCGAAGGCTGGCGACGGCGACCGCGAGGAAAATGCCGACGATGACGCTGATGACGAGCCACTTGCGCTTGATGAGGACGCGCATGTACTCGCGCAAAGTCGATTCCTGAGCGGGCAGCGCATTGTAGAGAGCTGAACCGATCGGTCTGAGGAATTCAGGCGCTCCGCTGGGCTGCAGTTCGCGGGATCCATCATTTTGAGGAACCAAGGGTCCCAAGGACATCGTTACTCCTTAAACCAGACTCGATAAACCAGACTCGATGCACTACGCGCTACGATCGGTGGCGCAAGTCTTCGCTCCGGCCGGACTGCGATCGACAAGCCCTGAAATAGGGAGCGAGATGTTATGCGGAATTTGCCTGATTTTAGCATTCCCGCCGCAAGAACCAGTGAAGAATTAGGGCCAATCGATACTGTTTTGGGTACACGGTTTGCCGGATTCGGGGATTTCCCAGGATGTGCCGCGCCATGGTATCTCGGCGGCAATTCGTCAGCTATACTATCGGGCACAGCAACTTACCCCAATTGCGGACGCTTTTCTTCATCGACCATCGAACTCGGCGTGAGGTTATCGGCGCGGAAACTAGACAGATAGAGAGGCTTGAAGAGGGCCACGAATGGTGAATTGGTCGCAGGAATCGATACTGGTCACGGGCGGGACGGGATCTTTCGGCAAGAAATTTGTGGAGATGATGTTGCGGGAGTATCGTCCGCAAAGGCTGGTGGTGTTCAGCCGCGACGAGTTGAAGCAACATGAGATGCGGACCTCGGGTTTCGATCATCCGAGCCTGCGGTATTTCATCGGCGATGTCCGCGACGTGGAGCGGCTGAAGCGAGCGTTGTCAGGCGTGACGGTGGTGGTGCACGCAGCCGCGCTCAAGCAAGTGCCGGCCTGCGAATACAATCCCTTCGAAGCGATCCAGACCAACATTATGGGCGGCCGCAACGTGATCGATGCGGCAATCGACCAGGGCGTGCGGCGCATTCTGGCGCTGAGCACAGATAAAGCCGTGAATCCGATCAATCTTTATGGGGCCACCAAGCTGTGCGCGGAGAAGGTGTTTGTGCAAGCGAACGCCTACGCCGGCGCGCGGGATACGCGGTTCAGTTGCGCCCGCTACGGCAACGTGGTGGGCAGCCGCGGCAGCGTAATTCCAGTTTTTCTCGAGCAGCGACGGCGGGGAAAGATCACGATTACGGATCCGCGGATGACGCGTTTCTGGCTCACGCTGGAACAGGGTGTGAAATTTGTGATTCGGTGCCTGGAGCAGATGCATGGCGGCGAGATTTTTGTGCCGAAGATTCCCAGCATGCGGCTGGTGGACCTGGCCGAAACGATTGCTCCGGGATGTCGCGTGGAACACATTGGAATCCGTCCAGGGGAAAAACTTCACGAAGTGCTGGTGTCAGAGGATGAGTCGCGACAAACTGTGGAAACGGACGAGATGTACGTGATTCAGCCGTCGCATCCATGGTGGAAGGCGGAAAACTGGGTGAACGCCCGGCCGCTGGCGGAGGGCTTCCGCTACTCGAGCGATACGAACGAGCGCTGGCTGACGCGCCGCGAACTGGAAGAACTCGTCGCACCGGAGACTGGCGCGGCAGAGGCACTCCCCACCGCGGTCTAACAATTTCTCGGATTTTGATTGCCAGAATGAGCGGCTCACTCACCCGATTCGAAACTCTCGCCATCGACGGGGGCACCCCCGTCCGGGAAAAACTGTTGCCCTACGGACGGCAGAGTCTCGACGAGCGGGACATCGAGGCTGTGGTTGACGTACTCAAGTCCGATTGGCTCACGACCGGACCGAAGGTGGAAGAGTTTGAAAAGGCATTCGCAGCGCGGGTTGACGCGAAGTTCGCGGTGAGCTTCAGTTCGGGGACGGCCGCACTGCATGGTGCCGCTTTCGCGGCGGGACTTGGGCCGGGTGATGAAGCCATCACTACCCCAATGACATTTTGCGCGACCGCGAACTGCATCCTGTATCAAGGGGCGACGCCGGTATTCGCGGATGTCAGCGAAGATACGCTCAATCTTGATCCGGCCGAAGTGGCGAAGAAGATATCGCCTCGTACGAAGGCCATATTTGCGGTTGACTACGCAGGGCATCCGGCAGACCTGGGCGCGCTGCGGAGTCTTGCTCGCGAGCATCATTTGGTGATGGTGGAAGATGCCTGCCACGCATTAGGCGCCGAATACGAAGGCAAGCAGGTCGGAAGTATCGCCGACATGACCGTGTTCAGCTTCCATCCCGTGAAACATCTGGCCACGGGCGAGGGCGGCATGGTGACGACGGATGATGCGAAGCTGGCCGAGACCCTGCGGCGCTTCCGGAACCACGGCATCAGCAGTGAAGCGCGGCAACGGCATGAAGCGGGGCAATGGTTTTACGAGATGGTCCTGCTGGGATTCAATTACCGGCTGACCGACATTGCCTGTGCATTAGGACTGACGCAACTGGAGAAGCTGGACGCAAATCTGGCGCGGCGACGGGAAATTGCGGGGCAGTATGGGCGGGCGTTCCGCGAGGAAGCGGACTTGATGGTGCCGACGGTGCGTGCGCAGGCGAATCCGGCGTGGCATCTGTATCCGATTCGGGTTGATGGGGCACGGCTGGGCGCGAACCGGGGCAAAATCTTTGCGGCGCTACGAGCGGAAAACATCGGCGTGAACGTGCACTACGTTCCGGTGCACCTGCACCCGTTTTATCGCGACCGCTTCGGAGACCGGCGTGGAGAGTTTCCGCGAGCGGAGCGAGCCTACGAGCAGCTAATTAGTCTCCCGATGTTTCATTCCATGCAAGATTCCGATGTCGAAGACGTCATCCACGCTGTGAAGAAAGTTCTATCGCATTATGCCAAGTAAGAGGGCAGCTTTGGAGACCGCGGCTCCGCGGTTTGTGGCGGAGGTTTCGAGCAACCACCACAGTGATCTGGATCGGTGTCTGCAGTTCATACAGACGTCTGCTGCCATTGGATGCGATGCGGTGAAATTCCAACTTTTTCGCGTCCGAGAATTGTTTGCTCCGGAAGCATTGCGCTATAAACCTGAATTGCTGGCGCGTGAGGATTGGGAATTACCGGTCGCGTTCTTACCCGAGATGGCGGCGTGCTGCCGGGAAAACAAGATTGAGTTTTCGTGCACTCCGTTTTATCTGGAGGCGGTCGAGCAATTACGGGAGTTTGTCAATTTTTACAAAGTGGCATCTTACGAATTGTTGTGGGACGATCTACTGATTGCATGTGCGCGAACGGGGAAGCCGGTGGTACTTTCGACTGGAATGGCGACTCTGGAAGAGACCCAGCACGCATGCGGCGTGTTGCGCGACGCCGGATGTGGGGATCTGACGCTTCTGCACTGCGTTTCGGCTTATCCAGCGCGGCCGGAGGAGTGCAATCTGGCTGCGATCGGGTCGTTGCGAGAAAGTTGCGGGTGCCCGGCGGGTTGGTCCGATCATAGCGTTCAGCCGGGAGTGATTCATCGCGCAGTCCATCGCTGGAACGCGGCGATGATCGAATTCCACCTTGACCTCGATGGCACGGGTGCTGAATTCAAAGCGGGACACTGCTGGTTGCCGGAGGCGATGCGAGAAGTGATCGCGTCGGTCCGGACGGGGCTTCTGGCAGAAGGCTTGGGGGAGATAGGGGCGGCACCGAGTGAACTGAAAGAGCGGGAGTGGCGGGCGGACCCGAAAGACGGGCTTCGACCGCTTCGGCTCACGCGGGCTTGTCTTTGATCTCAAAGGGGACACATGAAGACCGTTGCTGTGATTCAGGCTCGCGTGGGTTCGAGCCGTCTACCAGGAAAGGTGTTAAAACCGATTGTCGGTCGACCGATGCTGGGACACATCGTGAAGCGGGTACGCTCGGTACCGGTGATCGATGAAGTTGTGGTGGCGGTGCCCGACGACGGGGCCAACGAGCCATTAAGGCAGTTCTGCCGACAGGAAGGAATTCCGTTCTTTGCCGGGAGTGAGATGGATGTACTGGACCGGTTCTATAGGGCCGCAAAATTGCACGAGGGCGATCCCGTGATGCGCATCACGGCAGATTGCCCGTTAGTGGATCCAGTATTGATCGGAAAACTTATTAGTCAGTATAACTCGGGCAACTATGACTACTTTGCGGTAGCGGCGGGAGCCGACGCAGGCAGGCTAGAAAGCGGACGGTTCCCGGATGGACTCGATACGGAATGCCTGAGTTTCGGGGCGCTAGAGCAGGCGTGGCATGAAGCGACCGACACGCGCGACCGGGAGCACGTAACTCGTTTCATCTGGCGACAAAAGCAAAGGTTTCGCTGCGGCCAGTTATTTTCCGAGACCGACTATGGCCATTTGCGGCTGACGGTCGATCATCCGCACGACTTTGAGCTGGTGGAACGGATTTTTGAGGAGCTCTACCGGGAAGACAGGATATTTCTGTTGCCGGAGGTGATCGATCTGCTCAAGCGGAGAGACGAGCTAAGACGACTGAACGCGCATGTGTCGCACGCCGAACATTATCGAGCTGTGGTAGAAGATTAAAAGAGGTTGATATTTGAGTAATAAGGGATGGGAGTTATTCGATCGCGCCCGCAAGGTTATACCCGGCGGAACGCAGCTGCTTTCCAAGCGTCCTACCTTGTATCTTCCCGAGCGGTGGCCGTCTTATTACACCAAGGCACGCGGCATTGAAGTCACGGGCGTGGATGGAGTGACTTATCTCGACATGAGCATGATGGGGATTGGCGCCTGCGTGCTGGGTTATGCAGATCCGGACGTGGATCGGGCGGTGAAGGCAGCGATTGACAACGGAGTGGCGAGCACGCTGAACGCACCGGAAGAGATCGAACTTGCGCAGTTGCTGGTGGAGTTACATCCCTGGGCGGAGATGGTGCGGTATTCGCGCGGCGGCGGAGAAGCGATGTCGATGGCGGTGCGCATCGCTCGGGCTCACACGGGACGGGACAATGTCGCGTTCTGCGGCTATCACGGGTGGACCGACTGGTATCGGGCGGCCAATCTCGAAGAGGATGCAGCACGCGATGCGCACCTGCTGCCGGGATTGGAACCACGAGGAGTGCTTCGCGGGCTGATGGGAACGGCGTTGCCG
>Ga0181531_10001104_pt1 | contig 17308 bp, 15 predicted proteins | sample PEATcosm2014_Bin_38_FD_119743 | JGI IMG/M metagenome (GOLD analysis project Ga0181531, IMG submission 119743) | Peatland microbial communities from MTU Mesocosm Facility, Houghton, MI, USA - PEATcosm2014_Bin11_10_metaG | ecosystem: Environmental > Terrestrial > Soil > Wetlands > Peat | place... | reverse complement strand
GGTAGCAGGCTCGTCCTCACTGCCCACAGGCAGCTCGAACTGCGGATCGATCTCTCCCAGCGAGCGCAGCTGCGCCAGGGGCGGCAGGCTATCCAGGCTCTTGAGACCGAAGTAATCGAGGAAGTCACGCGTGGTGCCGAGCAGCTCGGGCCGGCCGGGCAGATCGCGATGGCCCACCACGCGGATCCACTGCCGCTCCAGCAGCGTGCCGATGATGCTGGAATTGACCGCCACCCCGCGCACCGCCTCGATCTCCGCCCGCGTGATGGGCTGGCGATAGGCAATCAGCGCCAGCGTCTCCAGCAGCGCGCGCGAATAGCGCTGCGGCCGCTCCGGCCATAGCTTTGCCACGGCGGCCGCGTACTGGCGGCGCACCTGGATGCGAAAGCCCGCCGCGGTCTCCTGGATTTCGATCGGCCGGCAGGCGTAATCCTGGCTCAGCGACTCGATCGCCTCACGCAGCGCCGAGGGAGGCGGTCGTCCCCTGTCCTCGAACAGCTGCGCGATCTCGGCCAGGCTCAGCGACCGGCCAGCCGCCAGCAGCGCCGCTTCGATGATATTCCTGATGTCCGATTCGCTCATGAGGGCAGTTCCTCATCGACTGGATCGTTGTCGGCGACCAGATGAAGTGTACGGTGTGGAGAGGCGCTGCGCACGTGCAGCGGCGCGTACGGCTCGGTCTGCGTGAATTCGATCAGCCCTTCGCGCACCAGTTCCAGGATCGCGATGAAGGCCACCGTGACGCCGGCGCGGCCTTCATCGGCCGTGAACAGCCGCGAGAATTCTATGAAGCTGCCCTGCTCCAGTGCGGCCAGGATATTGCTCATGCGCTCGCGCACCGACAGCGGCTCGCGCTGCACATGGTGGTGCGCGAACATCTCGGCGCGCTGGGCCACCTCGTTGAAGGCCGCCAGCATTTCCTGCAGCGTCACCTGCGGCACGGCGCGCACCGCCGGGCGGTCGCGCAGCTCGGCGCTGGCCTGCCACACATCGCGCTCCAGCCGCGGGATCAGGTCGATGTCGGCCGCGGCGCGCTTGAAACGCTCGTATTCCTGCAGGCGCCGCACCAGCTCGGCACGCGGGTCTTCCTCGCCCAGGTCGCCGGCACCGGGTGGCCGCGGCAGCAGCATGCGCGATTTGATTTCGGCCAGGGTCGCCGCCATGACCAGGTATTCCCCGGCCAGCTCGAGCTGCAGGTCCTGCATGAGCTCGATGTAATGCGTGTACTGGCGAGTGATCTCGGCGATCGGGATATTCAGGATGTCGACGTTCTGGCGCCGGATCAGGTACAGCAGCAGGTCCAGGGGTCCCTCGAATGCCTCGAGGAAAATCTCCAGTGCCTGGGGCGGAATGTACAGATCGCGCGGCAGTTGCGTCATCGGCTCGCCATTGACCACGGCGAACGGCATCTCGGCCTGCTCGGGCGCCGCGATGAGCTCGGGCTCCGGCGGCGGATTGGACACCACGATCTTCAAATCCGGTTTCATACCCTGAGCCTAACTCGTTAGCTGCGCAGATGCATCGCGCGTCGAACATCATCGAGCGTCTCGCGCGCCGCTTCGCGCGCCTTCTCGCCGCCCTGATGGACCAGATTGGGGATCAGCTCGGGGTTCTCCTGGAACTCCTGTGCGCGCTTGCGCATGCCCTTGACCTCCTCCACCACGCGCTCGATCAGCGGCGCCTTGCAGTCCAGGCAGCCGATGCTGGCCGAGCGGCAGCCCGCGGCGGCCCATGCCCGCGTGGCCTCATCCGTATACAGCTTGTGCAGTTCGAACACCGGGCAGATGTCCGGATTGCCCGGATCGGTGCGCCGCACCCGCGCCGGGTCGGTCTGCATGGTCTTGAGCTTGGCGGCCACGACGTCCGGATCCTCGCGCATGGCAATCGTATTGCCATAGGACTTGGACATCTTGCGCCCATCCAGCCCCGGCACCTTGGGCGAGGCGGTCAGCAGGGCCTGGGGCTCGGCCAGGATGCTGACCGAGGAGCCTTCCAGGTAGCCGAGCAGCCGCTCGCGGTCGGCGACCGTAATGCGCGTATTGCTGCCCACCAGCGCGCGGGCCCGCTCCAGGGCCGCGGCATCGCCGGTTTCCTGAAAGCGGCGGCGCAGCTGGCGATAGAGCGTGATGTTGCGGCCGCCCAGCTCCTTGATGGCGCGCTCGGCCTTCTGCTCGAAGTCCGGCTCGCGCCCGTAGAGATGGTTGAAGCGGCGCGCGACCTCGCGCGTGATCTCCACGTGCGCCACCTGGTCCTCGCCCACGGGAACGAAGGCGGCGCGATAGAGCAGGATGTCGGCGCTCTGCAGCAGCGGATAGCCGAGGAACCCGTAGGTCGCCAGGTCCTTGTCCTTGAGCTGTTCCTGCTGGTCCTTGTAGCTGGGCACGCGCTCGAGCCAGCCCAAGGGTGTGATCATCGACAGCAGCAGCTGCAGTTCGGCGTGCTCGGGCACATGCGACTGCACGAACAGCGTCGCGACACCCGGATTCAATCCCGCGGCCAGCCAGTCGATCAGTACCTCGTGGATCGCGGCCGGGATACCGGCGGTGTCTTCGTAGCCGGTGGTGAGCGCGTGCCAGTCAGCGACGAAGAAAAAACACTCGTACTGATATTGCAGCTCTACCCAATTGCGCAAAGCGCCGTGGTAGTTGCCCAGATGCAGCGCGCCGGTGGGGCGCATGCCTGACAGCACACGCTTGCCTGGGGGAACAGCACTCACCGTGGTCGTTTACCCGCGTCGCTGACGGGCCTTAAGCCGATACAGAGATGATTATACGGCGTTCGCGCCAACTTCCCACTCGACACCGGCGAGTTTCCCGCGGCCCTGGCGCACCACCACCGGCGGCGATACGGCCAGATCCACCACGGTCGTGGGCTCGATGCCGCAGTGGCCGCCGTCGAGAATTGCATCGAGCTGATGCTCGAGCCGAGCCCGGATCTGTTCGCCATCGGTAAGCGGCATTTCATCGCCCGGCAGCAGCAGCGTCGAGCTCATGAGCGGCTCGTTGAGTTCGGTCAGCAGCATGCGCGGCACGATGTGATCGGGCACGCGGATGCCGATCGTGCGGCGCTTGGGGTGCTGCAGGCGGCGCGGGGTTTCCCGGGTGGCGGGCAGCAGAAAGGTGAATGGTCCGGGAGTCGCCGATTTGAGCAGGCGGAATTGCCAGGTATCGATGCGCGCGTAGCGTCCGATCTCGCGCAGGTCGCGGCATACGAGCGTGAAATGATGGTGCTTGTCGGCGCCGCGGATGCGCCGCAGACGCTCGAGCGCATCGGCATCGCCGATATGACACCCCAGCGCATAGCAGGAATCGGTTGGGTACGCTATGACGCCGCCCTCACGCACGATTTCGGCTGCGCGCCGTATCAGGCGCAGCTGCGGATTGACCTCATGCAGATGAAAGTATTGGCTCATTTCCGGCAGTCACAGGGCGGTTTCGTTATCATAGCGGGATGCAAGCGTTGTTCGATCTGGCGCCGGTGGCGGCTTTTTTCGTGGCCTATTGGCTCGGCGGCATCTATGTGGCCACCGCGGTGCTGATGATCGCCATGGTGCTGCTGCTGGTGGTGGATCGGCTGCGCCTGGGCCGCATCCCGCCGCTGCATCTTTTGAGCGCGGCACTGGTGCTGGTGCTGGGCGCCGCGACGCTGATCCTGCGCGATGTGCGTTTCCTCAAATGGAAACCGACGATTTTCCTCTGGCTCGTGGCGGTGGTGGCATTCGGAAGCGCCTGGTTCAGTGCGGTGCCGCTGGCGCAGCGGCTGCTGCAGCCGATGATCGCGCACGCCGAAGCGCTGCCGCGCGCACTATGGCTGAAGCTCAACTGGGTGTGGGTGGTTTTCTACGCACTGCTGGGCGGGCTGAATCTGTGGATCGCCTACCACCGCAGCGAGCGGGACTGGGTCAATTTCAAATTCTTCGGCCTCACCGTGGCCTTTGCGCTGTTCGCAGTGGCGCAGGCGGCCTGGCTGGCCTCGCGCCCCGAAATACGCGCGGCCCAAGCTTCGTGAACAGCACGCTCGCCTCGACGGCGCGCCGGATCGAACACCTGCTGCAGCAGCGCCTGGCGCCCACGCACCTGGAGGTGCGCGATGAATCGGCCGCACACATCGGGCACGCCAACGCGGGCAAAGGGCACTTCCGGGTCAAAGTAGTGTCTACGTGCTTCGCGGGGCTCAAGCCCCTGCAGCGTCACCGCCTGGTCAATGAAGCATTGTCAGCGTTGCTCGTGAACGATGTGCACGCCCTGGCCATGGAAACCCTGACTCCTGATGAGTTTATTAAGTAGTTGTTCTAACTAACTGAGAGATCTGATGAAAACCTTATGGAAATTGCCACTGATTGGCGTCCTCGCACTGGTCGGCTGTGCCAAGAATGGTTCCACGACCGATACCAAGACCACGGCTGAGAAGCCCGTGGCCACCGTCAATGGCGTGGCCATCAGCCGCCCGATGTTCGAGTTCTACGCCAAGAACACCGCGGGCAAGGCGGCCTCAGAGCTCACGGTGGATCAACGCAATCAGCTGCTCGACAACCTCGTGCGCGGGGAAGTGGTGGCGCAGGAAGCGGAGAAGCAGGGACTGGACAAGACCGGGGACACCGCCTCGCTGCTGCAGCTCTCGCGGCTGCAGATCCTCGAGCAGGCCGACGCCGAGCAGTACCTCAAGGATAAGAAGGCGACCGATGCGGAGCGCCAGGCCGAGTACGACTCCCAGGTCGCATTGATGCCCAAGACGCAATACCACGCGCGGCACATCCTCGTGACCAGCCCGGAGGCTGCGCAGAAGGTGCTCGAGGAACTCAAGAAGGGCGCCAAGTTCGAGGATGTGGCCAAGAAGGAATCCATCGACTCCTCCAAGGAGCAGGGTGGCGATCTGGGCTGGTTCTCGCCCTCGAGCATGGTGAAGCCCTTTGCGGACGCCGTGGCGGGACTCAAAAAGGGCGAGATCACCCCGAGCCCGGTGCAGACCCAGTACGGCTGGCATGTCATCCAGCTGATCGATACGCGCGAGACGCCGGTTCCGCCCATCGATTCGGTCAAGGACCGCCTGGATCAGTACGTGCAGAACAAGAAGTTCAAGGCGTACCAGGATGAGCTCATGAAGACCGCCAAGGTCGAGAAGAGTCTCTGAGCCCTCAGGCTGTCGAAGACCCAGGGGGCGGTGCCTGGCCCGCAAGCAATTGCGCCAGGCCCGCCTCATCCAGCACCGTCACGCCCAGCGCCTGCGCGCGCGTGAGCTTGGAGCCGGCATCGCTGCCAGCGATCACATAGCTGGTTTTCTTTGATACCGAGCCGCTGACCTTGGCGCCGAGGGCGGCCAGGCGCTCACCGGCCTGCTCCCGTGTCAGTCCCGACAGCGTCCCGGTCAGCACCACCGTAATGCCCGCCAGCGGCTTGGGCGAGCCGTCGCCCGGCGCGCCCGCGCCGGCCGGCGGCCCCTCCTCCCAGGTAAGCCCGCGCTCGCGCAGCCGTTTGAGCTCGCGCGCGTGACGCGCATCGGCCAGGAATTCGTGCACGCTCTCGGCAATCACCGGACCCACATCGGGCACTTCGAGAATCAGCGTAGGCGATGCCGCCTGCAACGCCGCCAGCGATCCGAAATGATCGGCGAGCGCCTTGGCGGTGCTCTCTCCCACCCCGGGAATGCCGAGGCCGTTGAGCAGCCGCGGCAGCGTGGTCTTGCGGCTGTGATCGATCGCGGCCAGCAGGTTTGCCGCCGACTTCTCGCCCATGCGTTCCAGGCCCGTCAGGGTTGCCGCGTCCAGCGCGAAGATATCGCTAGGCCCCTGCAGCAGGTCCTGGTCGACCATCTGCTCGATGAGTTTATCGCCCAGTCCCTCGATATCGAGCGCGCGGCGGCTGGCGAAGTGCCGCAGTGATTCCTTGCGCTGCGCGGGGCAGACGAAACCACCGGTGCAGCGTGCGGCGGCTTCCCCAGGGGTGCGCACCACCGGCGATGCGCACACCGGGCAGCGCTCGGGAAGCTTGACGGGGTGCGGTGCATGTTTGCCGGTCGGGCGCTGCTCCAGGACCACCCGCACCACTTCCGGGATCACATCGCCCGCCCGCCGCACCACCACGGTGTCGCCGCGCCGCACATCCTTGCGCTCGACCTCATCCATGTTGTGCAGCGTCGCGTTGCTGACGACCACGCCGGCGACATTGACCGGGTCGAGGCGTGCCACCGGCGTCAGCACGCCGGTGCGGCCCACCTGGAATTCGATCTCGCGCACCACCGTGAGCGCCTCGTCGGCGGGAAACTTGTGCGCAATGGCCCAGCGCGGCGCGCGCGAGACGAAACCCAGCGTCTCCTGCTGCTGCCGGGAATTGACCTTATAGACCACGCCGTCGATCTGGTAGGGCAACTCACCGCGACGCGCGCCGATCGAGCGGTAGTAGGCAAGGCAGCCCTCGACGCCCCGCACCAGTTTGATCTCGGGACAGGTGCGCAGGCCCCAGCTACCGAGCTGCGCGATCAGCGCGCCCTGGCTCGGCGGCCGCTCCCCACCCTGCCACTGTCCAACCGCATAGAAGAACGCGGCCAGCGGACGCTTCGCGGTGATACGCGCATCGAGCTGACGCAGGCTCCCGGCCGCGGCGTTGCGGGGATTGGCGAACACCTTCTCGCCGCTGGCGGCGGCCGCGGCATTCATCTTGCGAAATCCCGCGAGCGGCATGTAGACCTCGCCGCGCGCCTCGAGCAGCGCGGGTGCCGGGCCGCGCAGGCGCAGCGGAATCGCCCTGATGGTGCGGATGTTCGCCGTGATGTCCTCACCGGTGGCGCCATCGCCGCGCGTGGCCGCCTGCATGAGGTTGCCGTCCCGATAAGTCAGCGAGACCGCCAGCCCATCGAGCTTGGGCTCGGCGTCGTACTCGAGTGTGTCGGTCTCGATTTCGAGCCTGGCGCGCACGCGGCGGTCGAAGCTGCGGATGTCCTCATCGCTGAAGGCATTGTCCAGCGACAGCATGGCCACGCCGTGGCGCACCTCCTCGAAGCCCGCGGCCGGCTGGCCGCTGACGCGCTGGGTGGGGGAATCGGGCGTAACCAGCTCGGGATGCGCGCTCTCGAGCCCGCGCAGTTCCAGCATCAGCCGATCGTACTCGGCATCGGGTACCGAGGGCTCATCGAGCACGTAGTAGCGGTAGTCGTGCTGGGCTATTTTTTCGCGCAACTCGGCGACGCGCCGGCGCGGCGCCGCGGTCATGCGAGATTTTGCATGCGCTCGCGCAGGTCCTCGAGCCGTTCGGCATCGAGTGGATGGCCCGTTTCATCCTGCACGCGCGCCGGCAGGCGCTGCGAGAGCTCGCGCGCCGTGTCGAGCAGATGATCGAGCGCCGCGCCCGGGGAGAGCGGTCCGGGCAGCACCGTGAACAGATTGATACCGGCGAGGCGCTGGAAATCCATGTTGATCGGATCGAGCACGCCCGGCTTGCTGAGGCTGGCCACGCTGAGCAGCGCGCGGCCCTCGCCGTCGGCCTGGTGATAGATGCCGAAGCGGCCGTGCACGAAGCCGCAGGCCGTGATGGCCAGGCGCACCGCGCGGCCCGAGAGCCGCTCATTCGCCGCCGGCACGATGCGCAAGGCGACGATGTGCCGCTCGCCTTCCGGTGGCCAGTCCAGCACCACGGGTGGTTGATTGCCCGCTGGCGCCGGCACTGCCGCCTCGGGCACGCTGATCCTGGCCTCGGCCGTGCCCGCGGTACTCGCGGTGCTCGGAGTCGCCGGCGACGGGCTCAGCGGGGCCGCTTCGTCCGCCCGGGCCGCCACCGCGTCGGTCGCGCCGTCGTTCAGTGCGTCGAAGGCGTGCATGGCATCGGCGTCGGCAAGAATGGATTCGGCGCACATGGCTTCCATCGACGGCAGGTCCGGCAGGTCGATGCGCTGCGGAGCGGCGACGGGACGGCGACCCTCGTGCACCTCAGCGGGCGCGTCGCCCATCGAGCCCATCTGCGGCTCACTGCGCTCGTTGCGGTCGTTACGGTCGTTGCGCCGCGCGCCGCGGGGCGCCGCCGCGTCCCGGGTGGCCGCATCGCCCTGGGCCTGGCGCGGCTTGCGCAATTCCCAGGCCGCCAGCGCCACCAGGAACACCAGGCCGGCCAACAGCAGAATGAAGCGCAGTTCTCCCATAAGGATTACACGGCCGCTAGCTTGACGGCCTCATCGATATCGACCGCGACCAGGCGCGACACGCCCGGCTCGTTCATGGTCACACCGATGAGCTGCGATGCCAGCTCCATCGTGACCTTGTTGTGCGTGATGAAAATGAACTGCACGCGCCCGGACATCTCGCGCACGATATCGCAGAAGCGGCCGACATTGTGCTCATCCAGCGGCGCATCGACCTCATCCAGCAGGCAGAAGGGCGCCGGGTTCAGATCGAAGATGGAGAACACCAGTGCCACGGCCGTGAGTGCTTTCTCACCGCCCGAGAGCTGCGAGATGGTGCTGTTGCGCTTGCCGGGCGGGCGCGCCATGACCGCCACGCCGGCTGCCAGCGGATCCTCGCCGACCAGCTCGAGGTAGGCGTGACCACCGCCGAAGAGACGCGGAAACTTCTCCTTCAGGCCGGCATTGATGCGGTTGAAGGTGTCATCGAAGCGCGAGCGCGTTTCCTTGTCCATGCGCCGCATGGCCTGCTCGAGAGTAGTGAGCGCGTCGCTGACATCGGTGAACTGCCGGTCCAGGTACAGCTTGCGCTCGCTCTGCTCGGCGAGCTCGTCGATAGCCGCAAGATTCACCTGCCCGAGCTTCTCGAGGTCGGTGCGCAGCTCGGTGAGCCGCAGCTCGTGCTGCTCGATGCCGGCCGCAGGATCGAGCGCCGCGAGCACCGCGGCAAGATCGCACTGCGTGGCCGTGAACTGATCGACCAGCGCTTCGCGCCGCACGCGGGATTCCTGCGCCGCCAGCCGCGCCTGCTCCATGGTTTCGCGCGCCGTGGTCACGCGCGACTGCGCGGACAGCCGCCGCTCATCGAGTGATCGCAGCGCGTTGTCGCTGTCTTCCTGTGAGCGCCTTGCATCGGCGAGCTCGGACTCGACTTCCAGGCGCCGCGCCAGGTGATGCTGCAGGCTGGCCTCGTGGGCCGCGATCGGCGCATCGGCACTGGCCAGGGTCGCCTCGAGCGTCTCGCGCTGCGATTCCAGTTGCGTGCGCTGCTCGTGCAGGCGGCCGAGGGCCGAGTCCACCGAACTGTGGGCCGCGCGGCGGCTCTCGAGCCGGATCAGGCTGTCGCGCAGTTCCAGCTGGCGCGCCTGCGCATTGGCGCGCGCGGCGGCGGTCTGATCGCGCCGCTGCTCCCGTTCGGCTTCGAGCTCCAGCCGCGAATCGTCCAGCCGTGCCATCGCCTCGGTGGCCGCTTCATGCGCCTCGCGGGCGCGATTCAGGCTCGACTGCGTGCGCTCGCGCTCGATCTCCACTTCCGCCTGCTCGGACTCGATGCGCGCGCGTCTCAGCGAGCCTTCCTCGAAGCGGGCGCGGCGCGCCTCGAGGCGCCCGCGAAGCTCCGCGTGTTCGCGATGCGCGGCCTGGATGCGACCCTGGATGGCATCGCGTTGCTGTTCGGCCGCGCCGACCTGTGCGCGCAGCGCCAGGATTTCCTGTTCGAGAGTGCGCACGCTCTGATCGGCCGCAGCAAAGCGCTCGCGCAGACCCTTGGCGCGCTGCTCGCGTTCGATGACGCCGGCATGATGGTCGCCGCCGCGATTGATGCGCAGCCAGTCGCGGCCAATCCACTCTCCCTGGACCGTGATCAGCGACTCGCCCGGCCCCAGCTGACGGCGCTGCTCGAGCGCGCGTGCCAGCGAAGGACTGGTCCGCACGCCGTTGAGCAGCGTCAGGATGCCCTCGGGACCCTTGACGTGCGCGGCCAGTGCGCCGACCGCGGCAGAGCTGCTCGCGGCGGCCGATTCGAAGAAGCCGACGCTGCCGCCGGCCAGCGTGCGCAGCGAGGATTCCAGCTGCTCGAGCGAATCGACGCGCACGGCCTCCAGGTAGTCCCCGAGCACCGTCTCCACGGCGCGCTCCCAACCCGCCTCCACCTCCAGCAATTGCGCCAGGCGGGGTGCTTCGACAATCGATCGGATGCCGGCAATCCAGTTGGCCGCCGGCGGGTGTTTCTCGCCCAGCGCCGCCTTCTGCAAGGCTTCGAGCGATAGCAGCTCGGCCCGGATCTGATCGCGCTCGTGACGCTGCCGCTCGAGCCGGCCGTCGTTGAGCTGCTGGGTTGAACGCAGCGCCTGCAGCTGCGAGAGCACTCCGCTCAACTCGCCGGCCAGGGCTTCACCCACGGCGCGAGCCTGCGCCTCCTCGTCACTGAGGGCCTCGAGCGGCGAGTCGGCCTGCGCGGCCCCCAGTTCGTCGAACTCGAGACTCAGGCGGTCGGCCTGCGCATTCAGCCGCAGCGCCTGGTTCTCGAGCTGCTCGATGCGGGCGGCCTCGACCTGGGCGCTCTGCCCGGCGGCCCCCAGATCGCGATTGAAATTCTCCCAGCGCTGCTGCCAGGCGATCAGCTGTTCCTCGGCCGCCGCCAGCGCAGCGCTGGCCAGCGCATCGGCGCGCGTGCGGGCCGCAGCTTGCGGTTCCAGCTCGGCAAGCTCCGCCGCGACGGCGCCAAGCTGCTGTTCGTCGTGGGCGATCTGCTGGGCGTTGCTGGCCAGGTTGGCGGCGACCTGTGCGAGATCGTTACGCGCCCGGTCGCGCAGTTCCCGGCCGAAGCGGATGCTCTCCTCCGCGCGGGTGACCTCGGCGCCATGCTCGTAATAGCGGCCCTGCACGCGCGTGACGTTTTCGCTGAGCTCGGTGTGGAACTCGCGCTGCCGCTCCAGTGCCGCCTCGGCCGAACGCTGGTCGGCCAGTGCCTGCTGCATTGCTATGTCGCAGGCGCGCACCGCGCTGTCCTGCAGTTCCGCCCCGCTGTCGAGCTCCCGCAGCTTCAGCGCGATCAGCTCGGCCGTCAACGTGCGCTCCTGTGCCTTCAGGTCCTGGTAGCGCCGCGCCACATTCGCCTGGCGCTGCAGGTGGCGAATCTGTTTATCGACCTCATCCCGCAGGTCCTGCACGCGGGCCAGGTTCTCGCGGGTGTCGGCGATGCGCGATTCGGTTTCACGCCGGCGCTCCTTATAGAGGGAGATGCCGGCCGCCTCCTCGATGAAGGCGCGCATGTCGTCGCTGCGCGCTTCGATGACGCGCGAAATCATGCCCTGCTCGATGATGGCGTAGCTGCGCGAGCCTAAGCCCGTGCCCAGGAACAGCTGCGTGATGTCCTTGCGGCGGCAGCGCCCGCCATTGATGTAATAGTTGGAGGTGCCGTCGCGCGAGACCGAGCGCTTGAGCGAGATCTCGTTGTAGCCGGCGTAGGCGCCGGCGATCTTGCCGTCGCTATTATCGAATATCAGCTCGACCGACGCGGTGCCGATGGGCTTGCGCGCGCTCGAGCCGTTGAAAATGACATCCGCCATCGAATCGCCGCGCAGGTGGCGTGCCGACAGCTCGCCCATGACCCAGCGAACCGCGTCGATGATGTTGGATTTACCGCCGCCGTTGGGGCCGACGACGCCGATGAGATTCCCGGGCAGGGTGATGGCAGTGGGATCGACGAAGGATTTGAAGCCGGCGAGCTTGACCTTGTTGAGCCGCATTGATCCCGTCCTGGTTTGCCGGACGCTAGTGTAGATTATTCGAGCGCCGCTTTCGATGCGGCTCCACCAAAGAATTCAGCCATGCCGAGTGAACCCGCCGACACGATCGAGACTTTCGCCAATCCGGCGCCCGATCACGACTACACCATACGCATGACGATTCCGGAATTCACCTGTCTGTGCCCGCGCACAGGGCAGCCGGACTTCGCGACACTGGAACTCGAGTACGTGCCCGATCGGCTGTGCGTGGAACTGAAGGCGCTGAAGCTCTATATCTGGTCGTTCCGGGATCGCGGCGCTTTTCACGAGGCCGTGACCAACGAGATCATCGACTATCTTGCGCGCGCCGTAACGCCGCGCTTCATGCGCCTGACCGCGCGCTTCAACATTCGCGGCGGCATCGGCACCCAGGTGATCGCCGAACGCCGCGCCGGGAACTGGCGCGCCAGCGAGCCGGTGCTGCTGCCCTGACGGGAGCCGCTCGAGCGGCCTGTTTCGTAACATTTTCAGCGCTCTGTACAGCTGAAATCGCGCCGGTATAATCGCGCGTTCTTTAAACGACCCGCGATCAAGCCAGGAGCGAGGCGATGCCCGCCAAGAAGCCCGTATCCAAGGCTGCAAAGCCTAAAAAAGCCGCGCCGGCCAAGCTGGCGCCGCGCCGGCCCGAGCCGCACCGCGCGGCTGCCGCCAGCCGCAAATCGGTGGCGGCCAGCACCGCGAAGCCTGCCGCTAAGGCTGTCCCCAAGCCCGCGGCCGAGCGCAAGCCCGAAGCCGCAGCCGCAACGCACGCGCCGCGCGCCGCACAGGCCGCGCATGCGCCGCCGTCCAAGCCCTCGCACACCCCCTCCCGGGCCGCCCCGGTCGCCCATGCCGTGCCCGCAGCGGCGAGCACATCGCTGAGTGGGCGCGTCGTCGCGCTGCCGGACGCGGACGAGGCCGAGGGCCCGGAGGCCAGCAGCCTTCTGGCGGGCCCGCGCAACGTCAAGCCCTACGTCGCCAAGCGCGGCGAGCAGTACATGAGCAAGGAGCAGCTCACGCACTTCCAGCAGATTCTGAGCAACTGGAAGCGCGATCTGATGGAGGAAGTCGATCGCACCGTCTCGCATATGAAGGACGAGGCCGCCAATTTCCCCGACCCGAACGACCGCGCCACCCAGGAAGAGGAATTCAGCCTGGAACTGCGCACGCGCGACCGCGAGCGCAAGCTGATCCGCAAAATCGAGGAAGCCCTCAAGCGCATCGAAGACGGCACCTACGGGTACTGCCTGGAGACCGGCGAGGAGATCGGCATCAAGCGGCTCGAGGCGCGCCCCGTGGCGACGCTGTCGATCGAGGCACAGGAGCGTCGCGAACGCCGGGAACGCCAATACGGGGACCGGGACGACCGCTATCGGTAAGACGGGCGCTTAAGTTCGCTTAAGTTAAAGATTTGGGGTTCTGGGGGCGCTTGTACTATGGTAGGCGGAAGGTGCACCAGAGGACTTCCGCATGAGCGAGATTCGCGTCATCAAGAAGTACCCGAATCGGCGACTCTACGACACGGTGGAGAGCCGCTACATCACACTGGACGATGTCCGGCGGCTGGTGCTGGACGGGGTTGAATTCAGCGTTGTCGATAAACGCAGCCAGCAGGATATTACCCGCCCCGTTCTGCTCCAGGTCATCGCCGAACTCGAGCAACGCAGCGGCACGGTACTCAGCCAGGACTTCCTGGCGCAATTGATCCGCAGTCACGATGCCGGCCTGGAAGGGGTGCTCTCGATGTACCTCGAGCAGAGCCTGCGGCTGTTCCTGCGGGAAAAGCCGCCCGCCGGGGATTCAGCCGCCGCGGCCACCCAGCTGGCCGCCCAGAACCATCAGCGCTGGCACAGCGCCCAGGAAGAGATCTTCCGCACCCTGATCCGCAGCACCGGCGCCGCGACCGGCTGAGCCGGTCAGGGCCCCTCGACGTTGCGCATCGACAGGCGCACGCGCCCCTGCCGATCCACTTCCAGCACCTTGACGCGGATCTGATCGCCTTCCTTGAGCTTGTCGGAGACGCGCTCGACGCGCTCGTCCGAGATCTGCGAGATATGCACCAGGCCATCGCGGCCCGGCAGGATGGTCACGAAGGCACCGAAGTCCATGAGCTTGGCGACCCGGCCCTCGTAGATGCGCCCGACTTCGACATCGGCCGTGATCAGCTCAATCCGGCGCTGGGCTTCGCGCCCCGCGGTGCCGAGTACCGAGGCAATTTTGACTGTGCCATCGTTCTCGATGTCGATCGTGGTGCCGGTCTCCTCGGTGATCTGGCGGATCACCGCACCACCCTTGCCGATGACGTCGCGAATCTTCTCCGGGTCGATCTTCAGCGTGATGATCGAAGGTGCCCACTCGGACATCTTCTCGCGCGCCGTGCGGATGACCTTGCCCATCTCCTCGAGAATGTGCAGCCGGCCTTCGCGCGCCTGCGCCAGGGCGACCTTCATGATCTCGGGAGTGATGCCCTCGACCTTGATATCCATCTGCAGCGCGGTGACGCCCTCGCGGGTGCCCGCCACCTTGAAATCCATGTCGCCCAGGTGATCCTCATCGCCGAGGATGTCGGTCAGCACCTTGAAACGTGAGCCCTCCAGCACCAGGCCCATGGCCACGCCGGCGACGGCGGCCTTGATGGGCACGCCCGCGTCCATCATCGCCAGACTGCTGCCGCACACGCTCGCCATGGAGCTCGAGCCATTGGACTCGAGGATCTCCGAGACGATGCGGATGACGTAGGGGAATTTCTCCATGTCCGGCATCACCGCGTGCACGCCGCGGCGCGCGAGATTGCCGTGGCCGATTTCGCGGCGCTTGGGCGAGCCCATCATGCCGGTCTCACCCACCGAGAACGGCGGGAAGTTGTAATGCAGCATGAACGGTTCGCGGCGCTCGCCCTCGAGCGCATCGATGATCTGTGCATCGCGCGTGGTGCCCAGCGTGGTCGCTACCAGCGCCTGGGTCTCGCCGCGGGTGAACAGCGCCGAGCCATGCGCCCGCGGCAGTACGCCGACCTTGACGCTGATCGGCCGCACGGTGGTCAGATCGCGCCCGTCGATGCGCGGCTGGCCTTCCAGGATGCGCTCGCGGACGATCTTGCTTTCCAGCTTGAACAGTTCGTTGACCACGGCGTCGGACTTCCACTTGCCCGCCTCGCCGGTGGTCGTGGCCAGTGCGGCGACCAGGTCCTTCTTGATCTCTGACAGGCGCGCGGTGCGCTGGGTCTTCTCGGTGATGCGATAGGCCGCCGACAGCGCGGACTCGCAGTGTGCGGCCACGGCCTCGGCCAGCGGCGCCTCGAAATCGGGGGCCTTCCAGTCCCAGCGCGGCTTGCCGGCCTCGGCGGCCAGCTCGCGGATGTTCTTGATCGCGATCTGCATCTGCTCGTGACCAAACACCACGGCGCCGAGCATCGCCTCCTCGGACAGGATCTGCGCTTCCGACTCCACCATCAGCACGGCAGGCGCCGTGCCGGCGACCACCAGCTCGAGCTGCGAATCCTTCTGCTCGGTGCGCGTCGGGTTCAGCAGGTATTTGCCGTCCTTGTAACCCACGCGCGCGGCACCGATCGGTCCGTTGAAGGGCAGACCCGAAATCGACAGTGCGGCCGAGGCGCCCAGCAGCGCCGGGATGTCGGCGTCGATATCCGGGTCCAGCGACACCACGGTGGCCACGACCTGTACGTCGTTGTTGAAGCCGTCCGGGAACAGCGGCCGTATCGGGCGATCGATCAGCCGCGAGGTCAATGTTTCGCGCTCGGTCGGCCGGCCTTCACGCTTGAAGAATCCGCCCGGGATGCGTCCCGCAGCGTAGGTCTTCTCGATGTAGTTCACGGTCAGCGGAAAGAAATCGCGGCCCGGAACGGCGGATTTCGCCGCGCAGGCGGTCACGAGCACCACGGTCTGGCCCATCGAGGCCAGCACGGCCCCATTGGCCTGGCGCGCAAGCTCGCCGGTTTCGAGCGTCACGGAATGCGAGCCATACGGAAAAGTCTTCTTGAAGACAGTCACACTTCAGTCCTCGGAATTTATCGGTTCGGAATGAAAAGGGCCGCGCATTCCAGTCAGGAGGTGCGCGGCCCGTGCACTCAGCGGCGGAGCCCCAGGCGCTCGACCACTTCTTGGTATTTGGTGGGCCGGGTCGCTTTCAGGTAGTCCAGCAGCTTCCGGCGTTGGTTGACGAGCTTGACCAGCCCGCGACGCGAAGAATGATCGCGCTTATGCGTCCCGAAGTGTTCTCCGAGGCCATTGATGCGCTCCGAGAGAAGTGCAATCTGCACTTCCGGCGACCCGGTATCTTTGGGGTCGCGGCGATACTGTGTCAGCACCGCGCTTTTCTGTTCCGTCGACAAAGCCATTCGTGGGAAACCTCTAAACTACTCGAACTTGTAAAGCGACCGTCATTTTGAAGGCCGCGCATTCTAACCGCAGACCCCGCCTGCCTCAAGCGGAACAGGGAGTTACACCGGCAGCGGGGCACTGAACAGGCGTTGCACCCGCAGCTCACCGGCGCTGGAACTCACGCCCAGTCCGAGAAAACCGCCCTCTTCGTCATACAGCCGCCAGCGCCCCTCGGCGGGTGGCTGCGGTCCGGCCGCCAGCGGGACGATTTTCCCGCAGCGCAGTGCCAGCGCATCCGCGGCCCCCAGACGCAGCGGCGGCAGGTGCGCCACCGCCCGATCCGCATGCAAAAGCGGCCAGCCGGCGATGCCCCCGGCGCTGGCCTCGAGCTGCTCCAGGCTCACCATGGGCTCGTCGGCAAACGGCTCGACATAGTCGCGCCGCAGGCTTACCAGGTGCCCGCAGCTACCCAGGGCCGCGGCGACCTCCTCACCCAGTACGCGCACGTAGGTGCCCTTGGAGCACAGCACCCGCAGATCCAGCCGGTCCGCCTCGATCGCGCGCAGCGCCAGCGTCTCGATGGTGATCGCCCGGGCCTCGCGCGGCACGCTGATCCCGGCGCGCGCCAGCCGATACAGCGGCGTGCCCTCGCGCTTGAGCGCCGAGTACATCGGCGGCACCTGGCTCTGCGCGCCCCGGAAGCGCCCGAGCGCGGCATCGACGATATTCGGGTCCAGCACCGGCACCGGGCAGCGCTCGACCACCTCGCCCTCGGCATCCCCGGTGGTGGTGCGCTCGCCGAGCTTGAGCACGAACCGGTAAGCCTTGCGGCCGATGAGCAGCTCGCCGGCCAGCCGCGTGGCCTCCCCCAGGCAGATGGGCAGCATGCCGCTGGCCAGTGGATCGAGGCTGCCGCAGTGCCCGGCCTTGATGCCGCCGCCCAGTCGTCGGACTCTCTGCAGGGCGGCATTCGAGGAGAGGCCTACCGGTTTGTCGAGCAGCAGCAGGCCCGCCGGCGGCGGCGTCACGACTCCTCGTCGTCGGCCGGTCCGCGGGCGCGATCGGATTTGATCGCGCGATCGATCAGCTGCGTCAGGTGCGCAGCCTGCTCGATGTTGGTATCGAGTTCGAAGTCCAGCCGCGGCGCATGCCGCAACTTCAGCTCGCGCGCGACCTCGCCGCGCAGGAAGCCCGAGGCGCTGCGCAGGCCCGCCAATACCTCATCGGCCGGATGGCCGGAGGCAAAGGGCAGGAAATGCACGCGTGCCACCGAGCGATCGGCGGACAGATCGACCGCCGTGATGGTGACGTTGC
>Ga0181531_10001103_pt1 | contig 17310 bp, 15 predicted proteins | sample PEATcosm2014_Bin_38_FD_119743 | JGI IMG/M metagenome (GOLD analysis project Ga0181531, IMG submission 119743) | Peatland microbial communities from MTU Mesocosm Facility, Houghton, MI, USA - PEATcosm2014_Bin11_10_metaG | ecosystem: Environmental > Terrestrial > Soil > Wetlands > Peat | place... | reverse complement strand
TTACCGGCATTGGATTGCGACAACGCCGGAGCCGCTGCCCCAGCCCCCAGGCTCAGGACCGCCGTCACGAGCACGAACCGAAACGCTGCCTGCCCGAAGCCGAGGTTATACCCCCGCATGGCACGCTCCCCTGTATCCGCGTGTTGGGCGGAATCTAGTCCGGTGTGGGAAGCTTGCCAAGACGGGCGAGCCGGTGGCGAGGCCGCGCCTGGAAGGCTAGTCTCCGGGCGGTTTCACCGGCTTCCTGGAGCGAATGATGGGCGCGATTTCACGGATCCTGATCGTGGGTTATGGCGTAATGGGCCGGGGCATCGCCGCCAGCTTCGCGTCCGCCGGATTCGAAACGGCCGTGTTAAGCCGCCATCCGGATCAGGCCAAGGACGCGCCTCCGGGAGTGACGGTAATCGGCGCTTGGCCCAAGGCGCCGCCCGACTTGATCATCGAGAGCGTATCCGAGGATGTCGAGACCAAGCGGCGGACTTATGCCGCGATCGAGTCTGAATATGGCGGCCGCACAATCATTGCCACCAACAGTTCGGGCCTGCCGCTCCCAGAGCTGGAAAAGGATCTCAAGCATCCAGAGAAATTCCTCGGCACGCATTATTTCATGCCGGCCGAATCCTCGGCAGCGGTTGAGGTGATGGCGGGAACCGGTACCGATGTTGCGGCGCTCGAAGACGTGGCCGCCGTCATCCGCAAGACCGGCAAATATGCCTTCGTACTGTACCGGCCGATCACCGGCTGGCTCGTCAACCGCCTGCAGCACGCGTTGCTGCACGAGACCTATCATCTGCTGTCGAGTGGCATCGCTTCGGCTGATGAGATCGACCAAGCGGCCCGGCTCGTCATCGGCCCGCGTCTTTGCATCGGCGGGCTGCTGGAGCAGAAAGACATCGGCGGGCTTGAAATTCACGCCGATGCGCAACGATCGATCGTACCGGCGCTGGAACATAGCGGCGTTCCGAACCGTTACGTGCAGGAGATGGTGAAGCGCGGCGAGAATGGAATCGCTTCGGGCCTCGGCTTCTACGACTGGCGTGGCGTCGATCGTATTCACGCGAAGCAAGACGCCAATCAGCGGCTCAAGCAGCTGCTTGCCTTTCTGCAATCGCTCGGTCCGCGAGATGCAAAAATTTTGCCCAAGCCGCGCAAGGTCCATATTAAAACTTCTTAACTTGGTGACCATAAGCGCCGCCACGCGGCGCGCGGGCTATCGGCCCCAGCGCCGCGCGGTGGCATATCCGCCGGCAGTTGCGATGGCGGTCAAGACCACGCCCCAGGCGATGTCGGCAAGCGTGATTGCGACCGGCCAGCCGCTCAGCGTCGCCTGGTTGGTAAGATCGTAGGTGGCATAGGCAACCAAACCCAGAATCGCGCCGCGGCGGAGGGCGCCGACCCAAGAATTCGAACCCATGGCGGGCGCCACCGCCAACGCCACCACCCCCGCGGCATAGACCAGATAGAAGGACGCAGCGGCCCACCACACCGGCCGGTCGAGCAACGGCAGATATCCCAGCAACGGGCGGTATAAATTCGGCCCTGTCAGGCTTAGCCAAACGAAATCGAGCGTCCCGAGGACGATGAGAACCGAGACATAAGCGATGACGCAGCGGCGCATGATTCTTGCAAGCCTAACGCGAAAAACATTGCGATACGAGCCGCACTGATCCCGCCGCCGACACTGGCAAAACCCGTCTCGCCGGGCGTTGAGGGCAAGGCCATGACCTCGGGGATTGGGCATTCCCAGGGTGGACGGCGGCGGAGAGACCAGTCATCTTCGTCTTCGTTCAGGGCGGGACGCGGATTGGAACTTATGAAGTCGGAAGCGGTGAACCGATCAGAGCCGGACGATAAGGCACAGGATGTGGCCTATTCCGGCTACGACTTGTTGAACACGCCGCTACTCAACAAGGGTACGGCCTTCACCGAGGCCGAGCGCGACGCTTTCGATTTGCACGGCCTGTTGCCGCCGACCGTCGCCACGCTCGACGAACAGGTCAAACGGCGCTTGGCCGAATTCCGCGCGATCCAGGACGATCTCGACCGCTACATCTTCCTGCGCGGTCTGCAGGACACTAACGAGACCCTGTTCTACGCGCTGCTCTCGGCCAATCTCGAGGAGATGATGCCCATCGTCTACACGCCGACGGTGGGGCTCGGCTGCCAGCAATTCAGCCGAATCTTCCACAAGCCGCGCGGCTTGTTCCTCAGCATCCCCTACAAGGATCGCATCCGTCGCATTCTGGCACGGTCGCAATTCGACGGCGTTGAGGCAATCGTCGTCACCGACGGCGAGCGCATCCTCGGCCTCGGCGACCAGGGCGCCGGCGGCATGGGGATATCGATCGGCAAGCTGTCGCTCTATACCGCCTGCGCCGGTCTTCATCCGGCAACCACCCTGCCGGTGCTGCTCGATGTCGGCACTGACAACGCCGAGCGTCTCGCCGACCCGATCTATGTCGGTTGGCGCCACGGACGGGTGCGGGGCGCCGACTATGACGAGTTCGTCGAGGCGTTCGTTTCTGCGGTTGTTGAGCGCTGGCCGCATATTCTGCTGCATTGGGAGGATTTCGCGACATCCAACGCCAACGGCCTGCTGGCCCGCTATCGCCGCCGTCTCTGCACCTTCAACGACGACATCCAGGGCACCGCCGCGGTTGCGGTCGGCACGCTGCTGGCGGCCATCACCGTAACCGGCGTACCCCTGTCGCAGCAGCGCATCGCCGTATTCGGCGCGGGTTCGGCCGGTTCCGGCATCAGCGCCTTCATCTTGCGGGCGATGGTGGAAGACGGCTTGTCTGACGCCGAGGCGCGTAGTCGCTTCTTTCTGGTCGATCACGACGGTTTGCTAGTCGAAGGCATGTCGGGCATCCAGCCATTCCAGGCGCCCTTCTTGCAAAAACGCGCGAATCTCGCGGATTGGCAATTGCCGAACCCGAACCGTATCGGTCTTGCCGAGGTCGTCGCCAATGCCCACCCCACCGTGTTGATCGGTTGTTCGGGTCAGCCGGGCGCTTTCACCCGCGATATCGTCACCACCATGGCGGCTCATGCCAGGCGGCCGGTGATTTTCCCCCTGTCGAACCCGACGCTGCTGAGCGAGGCGACGCCGCTCGACCTGCTCGCCTGGACCGAGGGCCGGGCCGTGATCGGCACCGGCAGCCCATTCCCGCCGGTGATGCGCGACGGCAAGACGTTTCGCATTGATCAGACCAACAACGCTTATGTCTATCCGGGCATCGGCCTGGGAGCGCTCGCCGTGCAGGCGCGACATATCAGCGACGGCATGTTCATGGCCGCGGCCCGCGCACTTGCCGTCACCTCGCCGGCGCGCCGCGATCCGCGCGCCAATCTGCTGCCGCCGCTCGGTGATTCGCGTGCGATTTCGCTCGGTGTTGCGCGCACCGTCGCCAAACAGGCGCAGGCCGAGAATCTCGCCGCGCCTTGCGACGAGGTTACGCTCGAACTCCGCCTTCGCGCCAAGATCTGGGATCCGGTCTATCGCCCCTACCGGCGGCGGCGATAAGCGCGATGACAACGGCGAAGTAGCCATCGCGAGCCAGAACGGGGTGGTATCGACGCCCTCAGGCAGCGAGGCCGAAGGCGCCCGCGGTGGTGATCCGAGCCTCGGCGAGCGCCGTTTTGAGACGCGCGATTTCGCCGGCCGGGAGCTTCATCAGCGGCGGCCGGACCACCGCTCGCTTCAAGCGCCCGAGCAGCACCAGCGCCTCCTTCATACGGTTGTGCATGTCGAGGAAGGGAGGAGCGTAGAAGGCCTGAACCATCGGATAGATCCGGTCGTTTAGCCCCTGCGCCGCGGCGAGATCCTTGGCCGCAACCGCCTGCCAGAGCGCCACCTGAAGATCGGCGATCACGCTGCCAGCGCCTGACAGCAGGCCATCGCAACCCAGCACCAGCGAACTCATTAGCCACGAACTGTGCGTGCTCAGCACCTTGACCGGCCGGCGCCGCTCGTGCAGCGCGTGGATGTGCCGCTCATGCAGCATCGGATCGTTGCACCAGTCCTTGATTGACCGCACGCTTGGCACCTCGTCGATGATTCGGAGGAGGGTCTCGAACGGGTAGCCGAGCCCGGATCCCATCGGATACTGGAACAGGATGATCGGCAAGCCGGTGGCGTCGGCGATCCGCCGGAAATGCGTGAGCGCCATTTCGGGACGCAGCTGTCCACCCATGATCATACTGTTGGGCGGAAACACGAGCAGCGCCGAGGCGCCGCGCCGCGCCGCCATCGCCGCGATATCGGCTGCGACCAGGCTCGAATCGGCATAGATTCCGGCCACCACCGGCAGACGGTCGCCGATCTCGTCCATGGTCAGGTCGAGAACCCGTCCCTGCTCCTCGATGGTGCAGGCATGCACCTCGGAGGCATGGGCATTGACGGTGATCGCGGCCAGGCCCTTGACCGCGGCGACGTCCCGCAGATGCTTGCCGTATTCCGCCGCATCGATGGCGAAATCATCGTCGAACGGCAACAAGCAGGCCGGAATGACGCCGGCGGGAACGAAATCTTTGAAGCGTGGCATTCGCTCAGTCCTCGCTCTTGACCTATCGCCCAGATGCGCACTGACGACGGCCGAACTTTGCCGCCCGGACACCCCGCCATTTTCACACTTTCCTGCGGCGCAAGCCAAGCACAACCCGGAACGATCGGTTCAGCCAAGTGTGGCGGAACCGGAGGGCCGCCCGCCGCGGTATCGCTTTGCCGGCTTGGTTCGACTAATTTAGCCGGTAACGCGTCCCGAGCGGGAGGAACAGGGCATGTCCGAACATTTCGGCTTCATCGGCGTTGGCCGGATGGGCGGGCCGATGGCGGGCCGCCTGATCGATGCGGGCCACCGTCTCACGATCTTCGACGTCAACGAAGACGCGATGGCGCCGCTGATCGCACGCGGCGCGATCCGGGCGGGATCGGCGCGCGAGGTCGCGGCATCCTGCGAGACCGTCTTCGTCAGCCTGCCGACGCCCGACATCGTGCGCGAAGTGGCGTTGCGCCAGGACGGCGTGATCGCCGGCGGCACGGTCAAGACCTTCATCGAGCTTTCGACCACGGGGCCGCGCACCGTCGCCGCCATCGCCGAGACGCTCGCCCGGAAGGGCATCGTCACGGTCGATTCCCCGGTAAGCGGCGGCGTCACCGGCGCGAAGAACGGCACGTTGGCGGTCATGGTCGCCTGCCCAAAGGAGCTCTTCGCGCGTCTCGAACCGGCGCTCAAAACTTTTGGCCGGGTGTTTCATGTCGGCGAGCGCGCTGGCATGGGCCAGACGATGAAGCTCGCCAACAACCTCTTATCGGCGGCGGCGATGGCGATCTCGTCCGAGGCCGTCGTCATGGGCGTCAAGGCCGGGCTCGATCCCGAGGTGATGATCGACGTCATCAACGCCGGCACCGGCCGCAACACTGCGACGCAGGACAAATTTCCGCGCGCCATCCTGCCCCGCCGCTTCGACGGCGGCTTCGCCACCGGCCTTATGGTCAAGGATCTGGGGCTGTGTCTCGACGAGGCCGAGGCGCTCAAGGTGCCCATGGATGTAGGCGCGGCCGTGCATCGGTTGTGGCGCCTGGCGAGCGGGGAGCTTGGGCCCGCCTCGGATTCCACCGAAATCATCCGTTACGTCGAGAAGCCAGCCGGCGTCGTGGTCAAAGGCCGGGGCTGAGGGAGGGAATCCGTGTCGGAACCGCAAAGCTACGAAGTCTTTGCCGTCCGCTATGCTCGCCATGACCGCATGGCAAGCGAGAATTTCCTCGGCGGCGATCCGCATGACGGGCCGATGCCGATCGACTATTTCGTCTGGGCGGTGGTCGGCGGCGGCAGGACTTTCATCGTCGATACGGGATTCGGCCGCGAGCAGGCGGAGAAGCGCAAACGCGAGCTGATCCGCTCCCCCGCGGACGGGCTGAAGGCGCTTGGCATCGATCCGGCGCGGGTCGAGGACGTCATCATCACCCACATGCATTACGATCATGCCGGCAACCTCGACCTCTTTCCCAACGCCACCTTCCATATCCAGGACCGCGAGATGGCCTATTGCACGGGTCGTTGCATGTGCCATGCGGAGCTGCGCGGCGCCTTCGAGCCGGGCGATGTCGGCGGCATGGTGCGGCGGGTTTTCGCCGGGCGGGTGCAATTCCACGACGGCGCGGCGGAACTCGCGCCGGGCCTTTCCGTCCATTACATCGGCGGCCACACCATGGGTCTTCAGTCGTTGCGGGTGATGACGCGGCGCGGCTGGGTGGTGCTGGCCTCGGACGCCGCCCATCTCTATGCCCATATCGAGCAGGGCCGGGCCTTCCCGATCGTCTACAACGTCGCCGAAATGCTCGAAGGTCATCGCACGCTGAAACGGCTCGCCAGCTCGCCCCGGCACATCATTCCCGGCCACGACCCGCTGGTCATGAAACGCTACCCCGCGCCGAATCCCGCGCTCGACGGCGTCGCCGTACGGCTGGACGTCGAACCCACCGCCTGAAGGCAATCCAAGTCAGCGGTTGAGCCACCGCCGCGCAAAGCCGAGCAGGCCCCGCGGCAGGAAGATGATCATACCGATGAAGATGATTCCCAACGGAATCAGGTAAGGGAACTGGTCGCCGAAAATGCGCGACACCACCTCGCGCATCAACAGAAAGAATCCGGCACCGACAATTGGGCCGACCAGCGTGCCGATGCCGCCGATGACGTTGTAGATCACGGCATCGCCCGAGGTTACAAAGTAGACGAAGTCGGGCGCGGCGAATTCGTTCTGTATCGCGTAGAGCACGCCGGCCAGTCCGGCAAACACGCCGGACAGCATCACCGCCACGATCTTGTAGCGCTCGACCGGAAAGCCGATCGCGCGGGTGCGGGCTTCGTTTTCGCGGATCGATTGCAGCACCATGCCGAACGGCGATTGCGTAACGCGCCGCAGAAAGAGATAAGACGCCGTCACCACCGCGAGCACGAACCAGTGCATGGTCGTTGGAGTGAACCTGGCCGAGTAGATGAAGGGAATCGACAGATGCGGGCGGCTGAATATCAAGCCGTTTTCCCCGCCCGTGACACGGGTCCAGGTGAATATGATGACATAGAAAATTTGTGAAAAGATGAGGGTAGTGATCGCGAAATAAATATCGCGCAAGCGCGTGGAAAAATAAGCGACGAACAAGGCTGCACCCGCGGCACCTATCAGGCCGAAGCTGATCGCCAGCCAGAGATTGGGCGGGCTTACCAGCAATAGCGCGGCTGCCGCGCCATACATGCCAAGCCCGAAAAAGGCCGAATGGCCGAATGAAATCATGCCGGTGTAGCCGATCAGCAGATCGGACGACATCGCCAGCAAGCCCCAGATCAGAACTTCAGTCACGAAACGGCGCCAGAATTCCGGCAACACCAGCGGCGCCACGATCAGCAGTGCGAAAATGACGCTGAATCCGATCCAATAGGTTTTGCTGGGGCGTCTGGTCATTTCGGTGTTGCCACGAACAGGCCGGTCGGCCGGAACAGAAGCGTGAGGATCAGTACGACGAAGGAGACAATCACCGCCAGCGACGGGCCTACCCAGATCGAGGCGTAGGATTCAAGCAGGCTGATGAAGATTGCCGCGGCGATCGAGCCGCCGAGATTGCCCATGCCGCCAACTACCACGACAATGAAGGCCTTGAGCACCCAGTCGAGTCCCATGGCGTGGTCGACGCCGACCAACGGCGCGAACAGCACGCCGCTTGCCGCCGCCATGCCGGCGCCGATCGCGAACACGCCCGTGTATACCCAGGGCACCGGGATGCCCATCGCTTGCGCCATCACCCGATCCTGCGAGGTGGCTCTGATCCAGACGCCGAACGTGCTGAATTTGAGGAACAGCCAGAAACCGCCGATGATGACCGCCGAGAGCCCGGCGATCAGCAGCCGGTACCATGGATATTCGAGATAGAAGAGATCGAAGTGGGCGGTGATCGGCTCGCCAATCCTGCGCGACACCGGGCCGAACTGCCAAAGCGCGTAATTCTGCAAGACGAGCGAAGTTCCGAAGGTGGCGAGAATTGTGTTCAGGGGATGGCGGCCGATCAGCGGCCGCAAGGTGACGATCTGGAGCGCCGCGCCGAGCAGGGCGATGACCAATGTAGCCGTGATGAGCGCCAGGAAGAAACTCCCAGTGGCCGTGATCACGATGACCCCCATATAGGCGCCCAGCATGAACAGCTCACCGTGCGCGAAGTTGACCACGTCCAGGATGCCGAAGATCAGCGTGAGGCCCGACGCGACCAACGCCAGGATCATGCCGGTGACGACGCCGTTGACCGTCTGAATCATCAGCTGATCGAGCGGAATGGCTTGCAGGAAACCGACCACGGCGTCCACGATTTACACTCCCAGATACTGCTTGATGACCGAATCGCCGACGCCGATCTCGGACGCAGCGCAGTGGTGGCGAACCGCGCCCTTTTCCAGGATGTAGACGCGTTGACTGGCTTCCAGGGTCAACGGCACGTTCTGCTCGACCAGCAGAATTGCGACGCCCTCGCGATGCAACACGTCAATGATCTGCCCGATCTGCGAGACCATGCGCGGCATCAGGCCTTCGGTGGGCTCATCGAGAAGGATGATCTTGGGCTCCAGCATCATGGCGCGGGCAATGGCGAGCATCTGCTGTTCGCCACCCGACAGCGTGCCGCCCGCTTGGTTGCGCCGTTCTGCAAGAACTGGAAAGAAGGTGAAGACCTTGTCGAGCAGCGTCTGCTTTCTTTCTTCCGTCACGCCACGCCGATCGAGGCCGGTGCGCAGGTTCTCCATCACCGTGAGCAGGCGGAAGATACGCCGGTCTTCCGGAACATAGCCGATGCCGAGGCGCGCGAGCTTGTGCGGCGCCAACCCGGTGATCGCATTGCCGTCGAACAGCACCTTGCCCTGTCTCGGTTGTACCAAGCCCATGATGGTCTTGAGCGTGGTGCTCTTGCCGACGCCGTTGCGTCCGAGCAGCCCGACCACTTCGCCGGGACCGACATGCAACGAAACGCCGTGCAAGATGTGGCTCTTGCCATAATAGGTGTGCAGATCCTCGACCCGGACCAGCGGCTCGGTGACTGCCTCTGCGATGCTCATGTCTTGAGATAAACCTCCAGCACCTTGGGGTTCCGCTGGATTTCCTCCGGCGTTCCTTCGGCGAGAATTTCGCCGTAGTGCAGCACGGTGATCCGGTCGGCGAGCCCCATGACCACCTGCATGTCGTGTTCGACGATCAGGATGGTGAGGTTCTTGGCGATACGGCGCACCAGTTTCGTGGTTTCATGGGTCTCGGCGGCGCTCATTCCCGCGGTCGGCTCGTCGAGACACAACAGCGTCGGCTCGGTCGCGAGTGCGATGCCGATCTCGAGATTGCGCTGCTCGCCATGCGAGAGATTGGCGGCCATTTCGTCCTCCTTGCCGAGCAAGCCGACGGAGTCGAGTGCGGCCTCCGCCTTCGCGTTGAGGTCGGCGAATGCGCTGTGATGCGTGATCATATTCCAGGCGTGCCGGCGCGATTGGGCGGCGATGCGCACGTTCTCCAGCACCGTGGCATTCGGCAGGATGTTGGTTATCTGGTAGGAGCGCGCGATACCCTTTTGCGAGATTCTATTGGAGGCGAGTCCGGTGATGTCCTCGCCATTCAGCATGATGCGACCGTCCGACGGCCGCAGCACGCCGGTCAAGCAATTGAAAAAGGTGCTCTTGCCCGCCCCGTTCGGCCCAATGATCGCGCGAAGCTCGCCGCGCGCAACTTCGAAATTGATCTGGTTGAGTGCGGACAGGCCGCCGAAATGAACCGACAACCCTTCGGTTCTGAGAATCGGAACCGACGCGGCTCCCCGGCCGCTCGCCGGGGAGCGCACGTCCATCGAAGTTTCCCCTCGCACTTACGCCGCAGGGAACGTACAGGCCGGCGGTACGAACTGCTTTTCTTTCGGAACCGTCTCGTGAAGGTGGTACGTCCCGCCTCTGATTTCGAAGATGAACTCCCGAAGGAACGCCTGGTGGTCGGCCGCGCGGAGGGTCTTGTCGCCCTGCGGGAAGTCGTCGCTTTCTTTCATTTCCATGCCTTCGAGCGCCTCGATCAGTTTCATGGTGTCTTGGCGGCCCTGGAAATTGGATTTCTCCATCGCGATCTTGATGGCATTCATGGCCTCGTAGTTCGACTGCACGTATTTGTCGGGAAGCGGGCCGCTCGGATCAATTTGCGCAAGCCGCGCCTTGGCCTCGTCAAAGAAGCGGTGGTGATAGGGCGTGTTGAGCGGCCCTTCGAACACCGGGATGTAACGGTTGATGGCGATGAAGCCGTCGAGCTTGTTGCCGGTCGCGAGAAGATTGGTCGATTCCGAGATGGAACCGTCGCCCGCCCATTTGTATTTCTTGGTCAGGCCGAGATCGTAGGCCTGATTGGCGATAGTCACGCCGTCCTTGCCGAAGAATATGCCGAACAGCCCGTCGAAATTGCCGGTGATCTGCGAAAGGAACGGCGTCATGTCGGCGGTACCGAGCGGAATGCCGGTGGTGCCGACGACGGTGCCGCCCAATTTCTGGATTTCCGCGGCATAGGCGTCGCGGGTCGACTGGCCCCAGGAATAGTCGGCATAGGCGAGGTGCCACTTCTTGCCCATCTTGGTGAGCGTAGGCGCGAAGGCCACCGCTTGCGCCGGGGCGTAATCGTGGACCCTGAAGCTGTAGCGGTTGCAATTGGTGGTGGTGAGCGTGGTGTCGAGACAAACCGAGATCATGTTGAGGATCTTCGACTCTTGCCAAACCGGCATGCAGGCGAGACATATGTTGGACAGGAAGCCGCCGACATGGGCGTCAATTTTGTCGTCATCCACCATCTTCTCGGTCTTTTGGCGCGCGACGTCGGGCTTGGATTCGTCGTCCGCGATCACCAGCTCGATCGGCCGACCATTGACGCCCCCGGATTTGTTGATGCGATCCACCGCCATCTGTAGACCGACAACGGCGGTCTTGCCGCCGGCCGCGCCCGCGCCCGAGAGCGGCTGCTCCGAGCCTATCTTGTACGGCGTAGTGGCGCCGAATGCGGCGCGCCACGGAGCCGGCACCAGCATCGCGGCGCCCAGAACGCCTCCGCCCCAGCCAATGAGCCGGCGGCGTGTCACCTTGCCGCTGTACCACATGTCCTGCGCCCACTTCTCGTCTTGCCACTTTTCAGTCATTGCGAGTTCTCCCTCTGGATTTCACCTGTTCCCATGAAAAAGCTCACGCCCGCGCGCGGTTGCGCGGGCGCCGAAACGCATCTGAAGTGACTATGGATGAGCGGCCACGAGGTGGCATTGCCGGTCCCTCCCCCTGCCGGCCCTTCACGGACTCTTTGAGCAACCCTTTTCTTCTCTTCTCAGGCAAACGCAATACGGGATCGATTTCAACTGATTTTTCATATTGATGCAAGCTATCTCACATGGTCGTATACGCCGTCCGGCGCCGGCCGAATGAAATCCGCGCTCGAACCAGTTAGGCGCGGCAGGTTATTCTTGCCTGCATTTGCCGATGGCGTCGATTGAATCGGATTCGCCTATGACCGTCACCCCGATGCCTCTAAAAGAGGCGGTTCCCGTTGGCAGCGGCTTGGCGGTGCGCCTTGCGATCCGCGCCGGCCGTCATCGCGGCCCGACATCGGGTGCGGCGCCCGGCTATGTGCAGGGAAATCTCGCCATTCTGCCGAATGCGCTCGCCGCCGATTTTCTGCGCTTCTGCCAGCTCAATCCGAAACCATGTCCGCTGATCGGCAGTGCCGCGCCTGGGGATTGGCGGATTCCAGCCTTGGCGACGGATCTCGACATCCGCACCGACCTGCCGCGCTACCGGGTGTGGCGGAACGGCGAACTCATTGCCGAGCCGGAGGATATCCGCGAATTCTGGCGCGATGACCTGGTGAGTTTTGTCATCGGCTGCTCGTTTTCCTTTGAGGAAGCGCTGATGGCCAACGGCATCGAAATGCGTCATATCGTGCGCGGTTGTAACGTCCCCATGTATCGGTCGTCGATCGCGACCGTCGAAGCCGGACCGTTCCACGGACCGATGGTGGTGTCGATGCGGCCGATGACGCCGGCCGATGCCATTCGCGCCATCCAGATCACCACGCGCTTTCCGGCCGTGCATGGCGCGCCGGTGCATATCGGCAAGCCGGAGCAGATCGGAATTGCCGATATCGGCAGGCCCGATTATGGCGATGCCGTGCCGTTGCGCGATGACGAGATACCGGTATTCTGGGCCTGCGGCGTGACGCCGCAATCGGTGATTGCGACGACAAAGCCGGAGTTTTGCATCACCCATTACCCAGGCAGTATGTTGGTCACCGACCGGCGCAACACTGAATTCGCGATTATGTAGCCGCGACCTAGGATGGTTATGGCGCGACTGACCCAAAGCTACGTGCACGGCGCCTCTAGCGTGCCGCTCATCGGCGCCACCCTCGGCGCCAATTTTCGCGCGGCGGTCGAACGTTGGGGCGATCGCGACGCATTGATCGTGCGCGACCAGGGCGTCCGTTTCACCTATGCGGAATTGGGCCGGCGGGTCGAGAATTTTGCCGTCGGGCTGCTCGCCCTCGGGCTCGTACCCGGAGATCGCGTCGGCATCTGGTCACCGAACAACGCCGAATGGGTGGTGACCCAATTCGCGACCGCGCGCGCCGGACTGATCCTGGTCAACATCAACCCGGCCTACCGCCTCGCCGAGATCGAATACGCGCTCAACAAGGTCGGCTGCAAGGCGCTCATCACAGCGGAAACGTTCAAGAGCAGCGACTATATCGGCATGCTGCGCACGCTTGCGCCCGAGATCGACCGCTGCCCGCCGGGCCGGTTGCGCGCGGCGCGTCTGCCGGCTCTCGAGATTCTGATCGGCATCGGCGCTGGTGAGCGAAACGGCTTCTTCCGCTTCGACGAGGTGCTGGCGGCGGGCGCGCGCCAGTGCGTCGCATTGCCCGACTTCCTGCAATTCGACGATCCGATCAACATTCAATTCACCAGCGGCACGACCGGCCAGCCCAAGGGCGCGACGCTGACCCACCACAATATCCTGAACAACGGTTATTTCATCGGCGAGGCGATGCGTCTCAGCGAGCGCGATCGCGTCTGCATACCGGTGCCGCTCTACCATTGTTTCGGCATGGTGCTCGGCAATCTGGCCTGCGTGACGCACGGCGCGGCGATGGTCTATCCATCGGCGGGATTCGAGCCGCTGGCGGTGCTGGAGACCGTCGAGGCCGAGCGCTGCACGGCGCTCTACGGCGTTCCCACCATGTTCATCGCCGAGCTCGACCATCCCGATTTCCGGAAATTCGATCCGGGCTCGCTGCGCACCGGCATCATGGCGGGATCGCCCTGCCCGATCGAGGTCATGCGACGCTGCATCAGCGAGATGAATCTGTCGGAAATTACCATCGCCTACGGCATGACCGAGACCAGCCCGGTGAGCTTTCAGACTTCTCCCGACGACTCCCCGGAGCGCCGCGTCTCGACGGTGGGCCACATCCACCCCCATGTGGAAGTGAAGATCGTCGATGCCGAGGGCCGCATCGTGCCGCCGGGCGTACCGGGCGAACTTTGCACGCGCGGATATTCGGTGATGCTGGGCTATTGGGGTGATGCCGAGCGGAGTGCGGAAGCGATCGACCGCGCGGGCTGGATGCATACGGGCGATCTTGCGACGCTCGACGAGGAAGGCTACTGCAACATCGTCGGCCGATTGAAGGACATGGTCATTCGCGGCGGCGAGAACATCTATCCGCGCGAGATCGAGGAATTCCTCTACCGGCATCCCGGCGTCGCCGATGTCCAGGTGATCGGCGTGCCCGATCCGAAATTCGGCGAGGAGCTTTGCGCCTGTATCAAGCCCAAGACCGGCGCGCCTCCCACCGAGGAATCAATCCGCGATTTCTGCAAGGGGCAGATCGCGCATTACAAGATTCCGCGCTACATCCGCTTCGTCGATTCGTTTCCGATGACCGTTACCGGAAAGGTGCAGAAATTCGTCATGCGCGAACAGATGATTCGCGAGCTTGGCCTCATCGAGCAAAAGACCGCCTGACGGGCCGGCGCCCGACGCCATCGCCGCACATGCCGACGGCGTGGTCGACCACCTGGAATGTCCGGACAATGCGGAATTTGTCCTTGGGCGGGCCGCCAGCGAAGATAGGGAGATTTCTGGATACCGCTCTCGGGGGATCGCGTCCGGCAGATACACGGCGCCGCCAAGGCCGGCCGCGTTGGCCATGCAACCGTTTCCACGGCCCATCCCACCATGCCGCCGCCTTCTATAAGATAATTAACCCCTACAACGTAATATGTCGCCACGTCGCCCATAAGGCACAACCTAGAAACAAGCCAGACAAGCTCCGAAATTGCCGGACGCGTAATATGATACAGGAGGATTCATGACGTGGACCATCATTGGTTCTCAAGCAAACGTCATCTTCAAAGACACCTCTACCCATCTCGCTGGTACGGGGAAACAGGAAGCTCGTTTTAGCAAGGAAGAAACTCAGAGGGAAATCAGACAAGCTCCCGCCTTGTGGTCTATTCACGCCAATGATGCTCCCGAAAGTGAGATCGATATAGCCGGACAGGGTTTTTACAAACGCGTTCAGGCGTCACCCGCCGAGTCCCATTTCATGGTGAACTTCCACAAAGAGAGCAAAATCATCTCCATCGGATTCAAGATCACGGTTCCCGTGGTGGGTTACGAACGGTGTCTCTCGCTGTGGCGGGATTACCTGTTGAGACCGCAGCCCAGTCGTTACGTGATTACACTCGAATATGACGGATTCCGTCTTCCCGCCGCACAGACCGATAACGTCACGATCGACGAATGGACCAAGGATGAATTGGAATTCCGGAAGCCCGCCTTTGGGCGAGGCGTGACAATTTCATTCCAGCCGAATGATCAAAGCTAATTATGCGGGAGTCACAACCAGCAGACTACCGTATGAAATCGCGGTCACGTTCAGGTGGTCAAAAACTTTTACACACCTGAATGGCGCCTAAATTGTGGAATTATGGAACGGCTTGGCGCTCTACGTATTTTCCGAATCTTATAAAACGCCATTATCGCGGCTACCCCTTGTGCTCGCGTCTTTTTTCAGCCTTCACAAGGGGGGTGCCGTGCAGAATCTCCTGTATCACGCTGTTCTCATGCATAATTTCATATATCACGCCATTTCATTGAGGCTTCTCATCTGGATCGCCTTAGCCGCCGCCCCATTGGTGGCGATTAGCGGCCCCAGCTATTTACTCTTTGGAATATTCGGCCATGAACTTTTCGGCATATGACGCCCAATTAAACGTCTAGAACGGCAGCCGTCAGAAATTTCTTTAATTGGCGCCCCTGTGCAGATTAATCCGAACGGCCCAGGCGGCGAGCGGTGCACGCAACCAGGCTCGTGACACCGAACAATGGCTGCCGGCGTTCCCGCCAGGCTGTGGGAGCTCGCCGACATTGTGAATGTGGTTAACCCCCGGAAAGGAAACAAACGGCATTTGTAGATAATTGAGTGGAATTAACGATTCAGTGTTCTATTATTCATATAGTCAGTTGCGACACTTGACGCTGACCGCTGAGAAACTCAGCCGAACATTTACGGAGAGCAGCGATGTCCTATCGGTTCCATTTTTTGAATGAAAAGAATCGTATTGTCGATGTCGCTGAACACCCAAACTGCGCCGATGACCATAACGCCCAACAGATCGCGCTTGATCTACTTGCAAAATTAAACCGGCATCCGGCCGTCGAGATTTGGGAAGGCCAGCGCAAAGTATCGCGATATACCCGCCCGGCTTCGGATTAGTCCCGGAAAATTCAAACTGACCCGCCGTCCCGCCAGATAGCGGGGTAGGATGTGACGATTTAGTGCAGCGCCTCTCTCTTCGCCTTCCGCTCGGCGCAGGCGAGTTTGATCTCACCGGCGTTCATTCCTTTGAGTCCGCCACTGCCCTCGATTTGGCTCACGTCCGTGCCTTGCTCGAGAAGCTCGCAAGCGTATCTGAGCGCGTTTTGCAGCGTGCTGACCGTGAGCAACCCGGATACTCCTCGACTTACGTAATGTATGCTCCATATCGCCATATGCACGACATGGGCCAGTGGCCCCGACATATCAACCTTCAATACTACTCAGAGGTCGTATTATGCAGGAGTTACAACAGGCTGACTGACTCGGCCGGCCAACGAATTCCGCACCGGGGGCCCGATCCGGTTCGCGCCTAGGCCCGCAACCGCTTCGATGATTGTGCTCCGGCATCGCGGGCGGCAGACGGCGGTACAAAGGGTTCCGGTATGCCATTGCGAAGCAGCTTCGCGAATTCCTGCGGCAACACCGGGCGGCTGAAATAGAACCCCTGCACTTCATCGCATTGGTGGGCGCGAAGAAATTCCAGCTCTTTCGGCATTTCCACGCCCTCCGCAACGACCCGCAGCCTGAGGCTCCTTGCCATGCCGATCACGGCGGCCACGATCGTCGTATCCTCTCCGGCGGTGCTGATCTGACGGATAAACGCTTGGTCGATTTTGAGGGCGTCGAGCGGAAATTTTCGTAGATAGCTCAGGCTGGAGTAACCCGTGCCGAAGTCGTCGACCGCCACCTGCACTCCTCTATTCCTCAGGGTGTGCAGAATGGATGCCGTGGCCTCGGCGCGTTTCATAAGAACGCTCTCGGTCAACTCCAGCTCGAGACGTTTCGGATCGAGGCCGGTTTCGTCGAGGATCTTGAACAGATTCTCGAGAAAGCTCTCGTTCCGAAACTCCATCGCGGAGACGTTTACGGACATGGTTATGGCCGGCAGGCCGGCATCCGCCCATTCCCGGGATTGCTTGCACGCCTCGCGCAGGACCCAGGCGCCGATCGGCAGGATAAGGCCGCAATCCTCCGCGATGGGAATAAACTGCGCCGGAGAGATCGGCCCCCGCGTGGGATGCGTCCAGCGCAGTAACGCTTCCGCCCGGGTAATCGCTCCCGTCATCAGATTGATTATCGGCTGATAGTGTAGCGCGAATTCCTGTCGTTCCAGGGCGCGCCGCAGACTCTCCTCGATGGATTGCCGCTCCACGGCCCGGACGTTCATGGCCGGCGTGAAAAACCGATAGCTCTGGCGCCCATTTTCCTTCGCCTGATACATCGCGGTGTCCGCGTTCTTGACCAGGGTTTCCGCATCGTTGCCGTCGCCGGGGAAGACGCTCACGCCGATGCTTGTGGTGATGTGAAGATCCCGCTGGTCGATGGTATGGGCCTCCGCCACCTCCTGCAGCATTCTTTTCGCCGTAATGGCGGCGTCTTCCGCGTGTT
>Ga0181531_10001102_pt1 | contig 17350 bp, 18 predicted proteins | sample PEATcosm2014_Bin_38_FD_119743 | JGI IMG/M metagenome (GOLD analysis project Ga0181531, IMG submission 119743) | Peatland microbial communities from MTU Mesocosm Facility, Houghton, MI, USA - PEATcosm2014_Bin11_10_metaG | ecosystem: Environmental > Terrestrial > Soil > Wetlands > Peat | place... | reverse complement strand
GGCGCAGTCGGATCAGGGCTGTGGCACCAGAAATTCACCCAGGACATCGTTCAGGAAGCGGAATCCCAGCGCGCTCGCACGCCAGTTCCCGTGGCTCTTTTCCAGCAGCTTGCGCGCGCGCAATCCTTCCAGTGAGCCGATCAGTGCTTGCGCGTCGAGTCCGGTGCGTTGTTTGAATTCGCCCTCCTCGAATCCTTCGCGCAGGCGCAGCGCGTTCATCAGGAACTCGAACGGCAGATCCTCCGCGGGCACCACTCGACGCAGCGGCGCGCCACTCGAATGGCCCAGATAGCGGCGCGGCTCGCGCTCCCGCCACGTGCGCTCGATGCAAAACCCGTCCTCGATGGTGGTGATCTTGCCGTGCGCACCCGCGCCCAGCCCCAGGTAGTCGCCAAAGTGCCAGTAGTTGAGATTGTGGCGGCATTGCCGATCGGTACGCGCGTAGGCCGACACTTCATATTGCGCGTATCCGGCCTCATCGAGTCGCTGCTGGCAGGCCAACTGCATCTCGAATGCGCGCTCGCCATCGGGCAGTCCGGCTGGCGGCCGGCCGCCGAACACGGTGCCTGGCTCCAGCGTGAGTTCGTAGTGGGAGATATGCGTCGGCCCGAGCCGCACCGCACTGTCGATATCGGTCAGTGCCGCGGCAAGGTCCTGGTTCGGCAGCGCATACATCAGATCGAGATTGAAGTTGTCGATCCCGGCGAGTTTGAGCTCCGTCACCGCGCGCTGTGTATCCGCGGCGGCATGGATACGCCCGAGCTGCCTTAACGACTCGTCGTTAAAGCTCTGTGCACCCAGCGAGACGCGATTGATGCCGGCAGCGCGGTAGCCTGCGAACCGGCCGTGCTCGATCGTGCCCGGATTGGCTTCGAGCGTGATCTCGACATCCTCGGCAAACTCGAGCCTGGCTCGCAGCTCCCCCAGTAGCCGCGCCAACGCCTGCGGCGCGAACAGGCTGGGCGTGCCGCCGCCGAAGAACACGCTGACGATCTTCCGACCCTGCACCGCCTCGCGCTGGGCGTCGAAATCCCCGAGCAGCGCCGCGATGTAGTCGGATTCGGGCACCTCGCCGTGCAGGGTGTGCGAGTTGAAGTCGCAGTACGGGCACTTGCGCACGCACCAGGGGAAATGCACGTACAGCGACAGCGGCGGCGGCGCGGGCGGGGTCGCATTCACCAGTGTGCCCGCATGAGTCGAATCAGCTCGGCGGCTGCCCTGGCGCGGTGACTCAGGCGATTCTTCAGTTCCATCGGCAGCTCGGCGGCGCGCTGCGAGAAACCTTCCGGAATGAACAGCGGATCGTAGCCAAACCCCTGCTTGCCGGCAGGCTCGAACGCTATCGTGCCCTCCCACACTCCGGTTGCCAGTAAGGGCGCGGGGTCGGAGTCGCCGCGTACGAGTACCAGCACGCAGCGATAGCGCGCCCTGCGGTCGGCTGCGGCCACGCCGGAGAGCTCATCGAGCAGTTTGGCATTGTTATCAGCATCGCCGGCCGATTCGCCCGCATAGCGCGCCGAGTACACGCCGGGACGTCCATGGAGCGCATCGACCTCGAGGCCGGAATCGTCGGCCAGTGCCGGCAGCCGGCTGACGCCGGCCGCATGACGCGCTTTCAACAGCGCGTTGGCCTCGAAGGTAGTACCGGTCTCGGCAATGCCGGCGATGCCGAGCGAGTCCTGCGGCAGCAGCTCCAGGCCGAGCCCCTTGAGCAGCGCCGCGAATTCGCGCTGCTTGCCGCGATTGGCACTGGCAAGCACCACCTGCCGCGGGCCCACGGCGCCAATCTCAGGTGTCCAGTGCCTGCGCCTGCAGTGCGCAGAGCTCGCCGATTCCCGCCGCCGCCAGATTCAGCATCGCATCGAGTTCGTGACGACGGAACGCGTGGCCTTCGGCCGTGCCCTGCACTTCGATGAAGGCTCCGCCGTTGTTCATCACCACATTCATGTCGGTCTCGGCTTCGGAATCCTCGGCGTAGTCCAGATCCAGCATCGGCACACCGCGCACGATGCCCACCGACACCGCGGCGACCTGGCCGTGCAATGGACTGGACGACATCAGCCGTCGCGCCTGCAGTCCGCTGCAGGCATCCGCGAGCGCGACGAAGGCACCCGTGATCGATGCCGTACGCGTACCGCCATCGGCCTGCAGCACGTCGCAGTCGATGGTCACGGTGCGCTCGCCCAGCGCGCTCAAATCCACCGCCGCGCGCAGCGAGCGGCCTATCAGCCGCTGGATCTCCTGGCTGCGGCCGGTCTGCTTACCGCGGGCGGCTTCGCGCGGGCTGCGCGTGTGCGTGGCGCGAGGCAGCATGCCGTATTCGGCCGTGACCCAGCCCTGGGATTTGCCACGAAGGAACGGCGGTACGCTTTCCTCGACGCTGGCGGTGCAGAGCACGCGTGTCTGCCCGAACTCGACCAGCACCGAACCCTCGGCGTGGATCGTAAAGCGGCGCGTGAAACGCACCGCTCGCAGCGCATCGGCAGCGCGGCCGTTGTGCCGCAAGGGTCGGTTCAAGCCATCACTCCTGGTCGAGAAAGCGCAGGGCGCCGACCGACGTGTTGTCGCTGGCGGTGCCCGCATTGAGCAGCGCCTGGTTGGCGAGGGCCTGCAGCGTATCCTGAAGCGACAGTCCGAGTGTGACGAAAGCGCTGGCGATGAGGGATTCGTCGAGGTTGGCCCAGAACCCGTCGGTGCAGACCAGCAGCACATCGCCCGGCAGCAGGGCATGGCGCGTACTGACGGCCATCTCGGGCAGGATGGGCTCGCCGCCGAGGCAGGACTCGACGAAGTTGCGCATGGGGTGATTCTGGACCTGGCCGGCGCTGATGACGCCTTCGCGCACCAGCAGCTCGACGTGGCTGTGATCGCGGGTGCGGTCGCGCACGCGTCCGGCACGCAGATGATAGATGCGACTGTCGCCGACATGAGCCCAGTAAGCCGAGGATTGCTGGACGATGCAGACCGCACAGGTGGCGCGCGGCCGCAGCTCGAGCGGCTGCCTTGCGCCGTAGAGCACGACACCGTTGTGCGCGATCCCCATGGCCAGGTGCAGGAAGCCGAGCGGATCGAGCATCGGCAGCTGGGAGTGCTGGAAGCGATCGACCACGGCACGCTGCGCAATCTCGGCTGCCGCCTCACCGTCGGCATGGCCGCCCATGCCGTCGCACGCGACCAGCATGGTGGCATCCTCTGCAATTGATATCGCGACGCGATCCTGATTGCTATCGCGCGTCCCCTGCAGGCTCAGTTCGGCACATTCGACGCGCAAGCGGTCTCCAGCGCTTTCCGCTAAACTCCGCGCGCTTTATACACCATCAGCCTCCTATGATCGCAAGCATGACCGGATTCGCGCGGCACGAGCGGACCGGCCCTTTTGGCACGCTCGTATGCGAAATCCGCAGCGTGAATCACCGCTACCTCGATGCGACGCTGCGCCTGCCCGACAGCTGCCGTGCCCTGGAAACGGAGTTGCGGGCTTCGCTGGCGCGGGATCTCAAGCGCGGCAAGGTCGACTGTACGTTGCAGCAGCGAGCCCCGCAGACCGACGCCGTGGCCCTCGATATCGACCAGGCGGCGCTCGACCGGCTGCTGGCGCGATTGCACCAGCTCAATAAAGCACTCGGGCAGACGGCGCCGGTCTCCCCCATCGAACTGTTGCGCTGGCCCGGGGTGCTGCGCGAGGCGGAGCACAACACCGAGCAATTGCAGGAAGCGGTGCGGGAGTTGTTCGCGCGCACCCTGGCGGATCTTGCCGGCGCGCGCGCGCGCGAGGGCGCGCGATTGGCGGCGCTGATCGAGACGCGTTGCGCCGCGCTGGCGGAGATGGTCAGCGGGCTACGCACCCGCCTGCCCGAGGCCCAGGCGCGCATCGGCCAACGCTTCACCGAGCGCGTGCAGGAACTGAAGGCGCAGGTCGATCCGGACCGCATCGAGCAGGAAATCGCGCTGCTACTGCAGCGCTTCGATGTGGCCGAGGAACTCGACCGGTTGACCGGCCACATCGAAGAGACTCGCCGCACGCTGGCGGGCACCGAACCGGCCGGGCGGCGGCTCGACTTCCTGATGCAGGAATTCAATCGCGAAGCCAACACGCTGTCCTCGAAGTCGCAGGATCTCGAAACCACGCGCACGGCGGTGGAGATGAAGGTCCTGATCGAGCAGATGCGGGAGCAGGTGCAGAACATCGAGTAGCTGCCGGGGCCGTTTGGCCGCGTTTGGCCTTCCCGCGCACTTAATGCGGGGCTTCTCGCATACACCGGGGCGCCACTCGTTGCTACAAGCAGGGGCGTAGCCGGACTTTCCCGACGTCTTGCTTTCCCAGCGGACTGGGTAGACGTCTACGCGGCCGCGAAACAGTCGCCTGAACAGAGCAACCTTCTCATCCGGGGAAAGATGCGTGGGTTCCGCTTCGCCGGCGGCAGATCGGGGTACTGCCGATTGCCGCCAATCGATCCTATGGGAATCCAGCAGCGCGGCGAGGCGTTCGTTTTCCGCCTGAAGCGCCGCGAGTCGATCCCGTTCGGTCACGGCGACTCCATCTCAGCAGCCAGCTCTTTCACGTACTTGCCATAACTGAACACTCGGCCGCGCTGTCGATTTGTGAGTTCTCCGACGATGCTGATGCGCTCCAAATGGGCGAGCGATTTGTTCACCGTGGCCGCAGTGAGCCCGGTGGCCTTGACCAGCGAGGCTGCGGTTGCGATGGGCTGACGCTGCAATGCCTGGTGGATTGCGAGGGCAGAGGGCGCTGCTCGCCCGAGGCGGGCGATTCGATCGCGATCCGCGTTGACGAGCGCCAGCAGCGTGTTCGCCGTCGCCACGGCTTGCGTCGCGCTCGTCTCGATTCCCTCGGCGAAGAAATCCAGCCAGCGCTCCCAGTCACCGCGCAGACGGACTTCATTCAGCAATTCGTAGTAGAGCGCCCGGTGTCTCTTGAAGTAGAGGCTCGGATAGAGCATCGGCTCGCGCAGCACGCCGTCGGCCACCAGCTGCAGCACGATCAGCAGCCGCCCGATGCGTCCGTTGCCGTCCAGGAACGGGTGGATGGTTTCGAACTGCACGTGCACAAGCGCTGCCTTGAGCAGCGGCGGTACGGGTTCGGGCTCGTCGTTGAGAAATCGCTCCAGCGGAGCCAGGCACTTTGGGACGTCGTCGGCCGGCGGCGGCACAAACACCGCATTTCCCGGCCGGGTACCGCCGATCCACACCTGCGTACGGCGCAGCTCTCCCGGCGCCTTGGCCCGCCCGCCGGGGTGCGACAGCAACACCCTGTGCATCTCGCAAAGCAATCGCGTGCACATTGGCAGACCGCCGCGAAGCTTCTTCAGGCCTCGTTCCAGTGCTGCCACACAGCGGCTCACCTCCCGGGCATCCTCCACGGGTACGCCGGGCTCCTCATCCACCTCGTAGAGCAGTAGATCGGCAAGCGAGGATTGGGTGCCTTCGATCTGCGAAGACAGCACCGCCTCTTTGCGCACGAAGCTGTAGAGTAGCAGCGCCGCATTGGGCAGCAGGGCGGTGACGGAATCGAGTCGCCCCAGTGCCACCAGCGCCGCATCGAACTTGTGCCGCAATGCGGTCGACCACACCAGCGGCGGTTCCGGCGGCAGCGGCGCCGGGACAAAAGCTTTGAACGCTTCTCCCGCCGTCGAGACGTCAACGTAGCGGCCGGGTTGGGGTCGATGCATGCGGGGCGTGACCGAGCCTAAATTAAGGATCGGTCTTATTTTAGGTTCAGACATTAACCTAAATCAACGATTGCTTAGCGACTCATCTCCCTTTCTCGCGCACGATTCCCCTTGACCTGCTCAACCAATCCCGCCATCCGCCACTCCCGCTCCGTCCTCACCGGCGGCAGGCCGTCAGCAAAGCGCCGGGCCTGCTCGGCGAGGGCGGTCTGCCCCTGGCTCCTCAGCGTTTCACTGGTAGCGTGCCATCTGCGCTCCACTTCCCGCCGAGTCTGTTGCAACTGGAGCTTCGCTGGCTCAACGGGTCGGTTCGCTCCGCGCAACTCCATGGCCGCGGCTTTGACTCGTTCGCGCAAATGCGTCGATGCGCCGCGCTGAGCCGCACGGAAGATGCCATCGAACTTCCGCGGACGTGTTTCGCCCCGAACGAAGCGTGGCGTTGCATTGGCCGGAACACCAACAAGCCGCAGTTGGCTCGCAAACTCCTCGCGCCAATCGCGCAGGATGGCCTTGCAGATATTCAGGCGCTCGCCCTGCTCGCTGATCGCCTTGATGATCACATGGATGTGGGGATGCGGCTCGTCAGTGTGCAGCGCCAGGACATAGCGGTGCTTGAGCGCAAATTGCTCGCGGCAGAAGCCTTGCGTCGCAAGGAGAACCTTGGTGGCTGGCGTACCAGCCGGCATCGAGAACACCAGTTTGTGGACCAGTCTGGGTGCCCGGCGACCCTGAAATCCGCCGAGACCCGACTGGCACGCTGCCAGATCGAGGTCCCAGTCCTCGATCAGATCCGCAGCAGCCTCACGACCTTGCAGCCGCTGCCCGTCATCGGTCTGCAGCTCGACGTCCCCCTGCCGTCCGACGTACGCCAGGTGCTGGCGCACGGCAGCCAGTGAATTGGCGCCGGCTGGCAGCACTTTGACCATCACTTCCGGGGTGCGGGCGACGGTGCGCGCAATCTGCTGGATCTGTGCCGGCGACAGGCGGTCATGCAGTCCCGGGCCGCGTCGGCCATGACTCTGCAGATCGAACACAGGGCCTTCAGGGACTCGGTTCCGCATACCCAACCTTCCAGCTCACGGCGTTCTCCTTGAGCAGGGCTTTGACGTGATGACGCAGGGCCTCGCAGACTTTGAGCATAGCCAGCACGTCGCTGCGGCGAGGCTCGGCTGTTGGAACCACCTGATGTGTCGCGCGAGCGATCTGATTGAGGTTGCGACCGATGGCTCCGAGTTCCGCGACCGAGCGATTGAGCGCCAGCAGCTCGTCCTTGGGCAACGGCGTCAGCTGTCGCAGGTGCGCACGTACCAGCACGGAGACATACGTGGCTGCCGGCATCCGCCGGGCAGCGGCACTCTCCGCCAGGAGCAGCTGATCGTCGGGCCGGAGCCGGACGTAGAGACGCGCAGCCCGGGCCATCCTGCACACCCGTTCAGCATCTTCGAGCTCGGGCACGGCGGCACCACTGAGCGTCAGTTCCAATAGGTCCTTCAGCAGCGCTGACTCACTGAGCTGGCGCCTTGCCGCAAGTGCCTTGAGGCGAGCCTTGGTCTCTGAGGAAACGCGTGCTGCGATGAAGTTGTCGGCGACCATGGCCGACATTGTTTAACAACAGCGGCTGGAAGCCTATCCTGCAATCCGCTCAAAATTCAGCGAAACATCAAATCAACCGATCGCCGTCTCCGCCGCGTCTCGTTGCAACGCGATGATGCGAATTCATCGGGCCGCGGCCCGACGTGGAAAATGGAATTGGTGTATCGCTGATTTTACCGCGAATCGCCTGCTCGATCTTGCGGCGAAAAGTCGTAGCCTTGCTTCACGTGACAGCTTGCCCTGAATTGACCCGACCCACACGCTGGCATCACACATATGAATGCTCAATCCGTCACGACCGCGACTACACCTCACGTCCAGATACTTCGCCTCCCGCAAGTCTGCCAGGTCACCGGCCTCGGACGCTCGATGATCTACCAGCTCGAAGCCGAACGCCGATTCCCGACCCGGGTGCGCATAGGTCTGCGCGCCGTGGGCTGGGTGGAATCGGAAGTGCAGCATTGGCTCGCGAGGCGCATCGAGCACCATCGCGCCGGCGCGACTTGAACCGCACCGACGCGGTGGCGCACCAAGGTCCGCGCATCACTGCCCGCCATCGATTGCGTGCTCGGCGAGAAGATCATCCATGTCATCGCCGACGCCGTAGCCGACGTTGTGACTGGTGCGACGCACCGCATCCAGTCGAGCGAACAGTTCGAGTCTGTCGTTCTCCGGCAGCGTGCCAATGACCTTTAGCGCCTGCTCGAACATCCGAACCAGAGCGTTGAAGTATCCTTCGTTCACGCGGCTTTCGGGGTCGACGCCCATGCGCTTCAAGGATCTCTGATCGGCCACCGGCGACACGATCAGTTGCCCGGAGTCCTCGAAGGAAATGAAGCCCTTGTCGAACAGGTGGTCCACGGTTGGGGTCAGCAGCAGCCCATTCTCGCCGTCGAGCCGCTGCTCATTGCTGCTGTCACGCCAGGGTTGGACATGGCTCGCGATCAAGTGCTCCATGCGCTCGACCCTGGTGATGCGGCAGGCGTGCTCGATCGAGTGCAGAACATCGAGTGAGGCTCAAGCCAGAGAAAAGGCTTGTTCCACCGCGGCGACTTCCGCCGCCGGGAGCTTCGCGGCTTTCGAACGTGCCTTCCATTCACCAGTCACTGAATGGATTTTTCCCAGGATCGCACCGGCGCTCCTTGCATTAAGCCCGTACAGCTCGGCGGTCCTCAGCACTACATCCAGATCGGGTACATCGGTGACGTCATCCAGACGCAACGTATGGGTGCGTTTGGCCGGATTGGGGTTGAGATCATAGGCAGGGGCCATCCTCCAGCCGGTGGTTTCCCGGATAAAGCCGTGGTTGCGAAGATGGTCGTCGGTATTACCGACGGCGACGTTGAAGGCCACGCGCCTGAACAGCTGCTCGAGTTCATCTTTGATAGCCCCCTGTCTACCGTGCTGGGTGATGAATTCCGCGAGCTCGAGATAACTGCCGCCTTCGCCATCATTGCGCTCAAGTAAGGTCATCGCGGATACGAAGAACCGGCGTCCCGCGCTGGTTCGATCGAACCGGCGAACGCAGAAGGTGTGGTACTTCCCTCTGAATTGTCTTGCGCGCGCCGGCGACACCTTGATTCCGCAGTCGGCTGCCATGCCGTAAAGCAACTGCTCCCAGCGGCCGACATCGCGCTTGTCGTCCTTGCTCGGGAACTTTGCGATCCAGAGGGAACCGTCTTTTTCGAGGTAATTGGCCTTGGGACGAGCGCCTCCCAGCGACGATCCTGGGGCAATCAAGGTGGCGAGCCATTGCCGATAGGCCGGGAGCTCATCAGCGTGGTCCTGTTCGAGTGCGAGGCTTACCGCCTCAAGCTCCGGCAGCGACGTTACGGGCGGCGCCGCGAGTTGCTGATGGTCGAGAAACGGCGCCGTGTCATTCTCGCGAAATCGAAGTGCGCCCATTCGGCACTCATCCTGCACTCCGAGCAGGTAATCCCAATCGCGCAGCGATCGGGCTTTTCGGCCCTGGTCCATCGCCGCAACCGCCTCTCGGCGATCCAGCAGCACGCGCCCCCAACGATCCGGAGCCGAATCCAGAAAGATGCCGAAATTCTTCGATTGGCCGGGCGGATATTGATCTCCGTCGTACAGCTCCAGACGGGGATCGAGCATGAGCGGCTGACCACCGCCGAGCCATTCATTGGCGTAGGCAAAGGAGTAGACGCTATTGCCATGCGCACTGCGGTGATTCAACCGCCCCGCTCTTGCCATTGGAGCGAGCTCCGGTGCATCCAGACAGACCTCGACGGACTCCATGATCAGGTCTGTCCCTGCTTCGGCCGGCGCGAACGGCGCTGCGACGGCTCCAGCCCGAGGTCCTGCAATTTCCTGCCCAGCAGGTCGTCTTTGGCGATCAGATCGAGATCTTCGTCAAGACCCAAGACCCGCAGAACCCGCATGTAGGTCCCGAGGCTGACAACCGGGTCGCCTTTCTCGAGTCGGTTCAAGGTGTCTCTCGATATCTGCACCCGCTCTGACATCAGCACCGAGGAGATTCTCCGTCGCCGGCGAGCCAGGCGCAGGCGCTCACCAAGTGCCGTCAATCGGCGCCTGGCGGCCGGGAATTGCGGGGCGAAGGTCCGGGTCATAATGTCCGATACTTTAGACAAATCTTACATATTTGTCAACAATATAGGACACTTTGGAGACAAGCGGCTTTGATGCCGAGGCAGCTGCGGCCTCTGCACCCAAGTCAGGAATGTCTACAACACCGTCGCCCGCGAACACCGCTCGCGGTACGATGACCCTCGCGCACACCCATGAAGAAAGTGCTCATCACCGCCGGCGCCTCCGGCATCGGTCTTGCCATCGCCCGCGCGTTTCATGGCGACGGCGCTCGCGTCTATATTTGCGACATCGATCAGGCCGCGTTGGCGCGCGCAGCAGGCGAGCTGCCGGGGATGCTGACCCGCCTCTGCAATGTCGGGGATCGTGAGCAGGTCACCGCGATGGTGGCCGATGCAGCGCAACGCCTCGGCGGCCTGGATGTGCTGGTGAACAACGCCGGCATCGGGGGCCCGACCAGGCCGGTGCATGAGCTCGATCCGGTGGACTGGGACGCCGTGGTCCGCGTCAACCTGACCGGCACCTTCGATGTAACGCGCCACGCCATCCCGCACCTGATCGAGTCCAATTGCGGCGTCATCATCAACATGTCATCCGCGGCAGGCCGATTCGGCTACGCCAATCGAAGTCCCTACTCGGCAACCAAGTGGGCGTTGATCGGCTTTACCAGGACTTTGTCGATCGAATTGGGCAGGTACGGGATTCGCGTGAATGCCATCGCCCCCGGTGCCGTGGCAGGCGAGCGCGCGGAACGCGTGTTCCAGGGGCGCGCGCAGGCATCCGGCCGATCGATCGAAGAAGAGCAGCGTATCGGTCTTGAAGGACAGTCGCTGAAAGCGCTCGTGGATCCGAACGACATCGCGGCGCTGGCCGTGTTTCTGGCTTCTGACGCCGGAAAGTCAATTTCCGGTCAGGTCCTGCCGATAGATGGCGATATGCAGCGGGCATGAGAAACTAGTGAACCGTGGGACAGCTATTCGTCATCTCCGCTCCCTCCGGTGCCGGCAAGACCAGCCTGGTTCGCGCACTGCTCGAGACGCGGCCCAATCTGCTGGTATCGGTGTCCCACACGACGCGCAGTCCGCGCGCGCAGGAAGTGGAGGGGCGCGACTATCACTTCGTCACGCCGCTGCGGTTTCAGGAGCTGGTTGCACAGGACGCGTTCCTCGAACACGCCAGCGTGTTCGACAACTTCTACGGCACCGGGCGCGCCCAGATCGAGGAAAAGCTCCGACTCGGCAAGGACGTGCTGCTGGAAATCGACTGGCAGGGCGCCAGGCAGGTTAGGGGGGCGATGCCGGGCTGCAAGAGCATTTTCATCCTGCCGCCTTCCCGTGCCGCGCTCGAGCAGCGCCTGCGCGAGCGCCGCACCGACAGCGCCGCCACCATCGCGCGCCGGCTCGCCGACGCGTCGGCGGATATGTCGCATTACCGGGAGTTTGATTTCGTGGTGGTTAATGACCACTTCGAACGCGCCAGGCAGGAGCTGGGGGAGATCCTGGATGGCGGCGGCGCGGGCCTCCGCTCCACCCGCCCGCAGGTGGTGAACCTCATCGCGAGCCTGGTGCGCTGACCGTGCTGGCCGCGCGGGCATGCATGAAGTACACTTGATGGGGCAACCCCCGGTATTTTCAGGATATTCAAGCCATGGCCCGAGTGACTGTCGAAGATTGCCTGCAGAACGTCGATAACCTGTTTCAGCTCGTGCTGCTGGCCAGTCAGCGCGCGCGGCGGCTGGCCAATGGTGCCGAGCCAACCGTGCCGATCGAGAACGACAAAGCGACGGTGCTGGCGCTGCGCGAGATCGCGGCCGGGAACATCACGCCGGAGATGCTGCGGGAGCCTGAGCCGCGTCCCGAGTCACTGGTACCGGACGCCGACAACGAAGCCACCTTCCGCGCGCCGCAGTTCGGTCTGATCGACCGCGAGCTCTGAAGCCGAGCCGAATCCCGAGGATCCCTCTCCGAGGCGGCCGTGGACTATGCGTCTTCGCTGTTAGGGTTGTTGCCCGGCGCGAAGCGCACCACTCCGGGCGTCAAGGAGCTGCTCGCCAAAGTCGCGACCTACCTGCCGCCTGAACAGGTCGAACGCGTGCGCACCGCGGCCGAATTCGGCGCGGCCGCGCACCAGGGCCAGAAGCGCGTTTCCGGCGAACCCTACATCACGCATCCGGTAGCCGCCGCGGTCATCCTGGCCGACCTGCATCTGGATGCGGACACCATCGTCGGGGCCATCCTGCACGATGTCATCGAAGACACGCCGATCGCCAAATCGGATATCGCGGCGCGTTTCGGCAACGATGTCGCGGAAATCGTCGATGGCGTTACCAAGCTCGACCAGATCCGTTTCAAGAATCGCGAGGAGGCGCAGGCGGAGAACTTCCGCAAGATGCTGCTCGCGATGGTGCGCGACCTGCGCGTGATCCTGGTCAAGCTCGCCGACCGCACGCATAACCTGCGCACGATCGACGCGCTGGCGCCCGCCAAGCGCCGCCAGATCGCGCGCGAAACCCTCGACATCTACGCGCCGGTGGCCGAACGGCTCGGGCTGTACGCCATGAAGCTGGAGCTGGAGGACCTCGGCTTCCAGAGCCTGTACCCGCAGCGCTATCGCGTCATCGAGCGCGCACTCAAACGCGCCCGCGGCAATCAGAAGGAATTTCTGACCAAGATCCGCGCGCAACTGGAAGCGGCGCTCAAGAAGGCCGGCCTCGTGGGACATGTCGAGGCACGGGAGAAGCATCTCTACAGCATCTATCGCAAGATGCGGCGCAAGCGCGCACCGTTATCCGAGATCGTCGATGTCTACGGCTTGCGCATCGTGGTCGACACGGTCGACAACAGCTATCGCGCGCTCGGCATCGTGCACAGCGTCTACAAACCCATGCCCGGCCGGTTCAAGGATTACGTGGCCATACCCAGGGTCAACGGCTACCAGTCGTTGCACACCACACTGTTCGGCCCCAATGGCGTGCCGATCGAAGTGCAGATCCGCACCGAGGACATGAATCACATCGCCGAATCCGGCATCGCGGCGCACTGGAAGTACAAGCACGATGAGCGCGAGGGCTCGGCGCAGCAGGAGCGGGCACGCAAGTGGCTCTCGAACCTGGTGGAGATGGAGGTTGGCGGCAACTCCGAGGAGTTCATCGAGAGCGTCAAGGTCGACCTGTTTCCCGACAAGGTCTATGTCTTCACCCCGCGCGGGGAAATTCTCCGTTTGCCGCGCGGCGCCACGGTGGTGGATTTCGCCTATGCAGTCCACACCGACATCGGCAACCGCTGCGTGGCGGCGAAGATCGATCGCCGGCTGACGCCGCTGCGCGCAGTGCTGCGCAATGGCCAGACCGTGCAGATCATCACCGCCAAGGGCGCCACACCGAATCCGTCCTGGGTCAATTTCGTGGTCACTGCCAAAGCGCGCTCCGCAGTCCGGCACTACTTAAAGGGCCTGCATCACACCGAGGCCGTCGAGCTCGGACGGCGGCTGCTTGGCCAGGCATTGGCGGAGTTCGACATCGAGCTCAAGAAAATACCTGCAGAGACGCTGCAGTCGGCGCTGACCGAGTTCGGGCTCGAGAACGCCGATCAGCTCTATGAAAAGGTCGGCCTGGGGGAGCGCCTCGCGCCGCTGGTCGCACGCCGGCTGCTGCCGCTCGATCACGTCGATCCCACCACGGGCGCGGCAGCCTCTCCGCTCGCCGTGGCCGGAACCGAAGGACTGCTGGTCAGCTACGCGCACTGCTGTTACCCGATTCCCAACGACCCGATTTTCGCTTTTCTGAGCACCGGGCGCGGCATCGTCGTGCATCGCGAGACCTGCGCCAACGTCGAGGACTACCGCAAGCAGCCGGACAAGTGGCTGCCTGTGACCTGGCAGCACAAGCCCGGAAGGCTGTTCCTGGCGGAGATCCGCATCGACATCGTCAATCGCCCGGGCATGCTGGCGGCGCTCTCCGCCGCGATTGCCGAGACCAACACCAACGTCAACCACGTGACCATCGACCAGCGTGATGCGGAAACCCAGGTGCTGATCTTCATCGTCGAGGTGCAGGATCGGGCGCAGCTGGCGCGCATCATGCGGGTGGTGCGCCGCATGCCCGATGTGCTGCGCGTGGTACGCGCCATCGCCAGCGGTTCGCATGGTCACCGCCACGGGCTTCAGGGCGATGCCAATGACGACTCGTCCGATGACTTGGGCGATTCGACCCCGGATCAGGCGCAGCAGGGTTAAAGTTCCAGGCGCATTCCAGGAGCAATTGAAAGATCATGACACGACAGATCATCCAGACCGCCGATGCCCCCAAGGCCATCGGACCTTATTCCCAGGCGGTGCGCGTCGGCGACACGGTCTACGTCTCCGGCCAGATTCCGCTGGACCCGGTCAGCGGCCAGCTCATCAGCGGCGCGATTGAAATCGAGATCCGGCGCGTGTTCGACAATCTGAAGGCCATCGCCTCGGCCGCGGGTGGATCGCTCGGCAGCGTCGTCAAACTCACGATCTTCCTGACCGATCTTTCGCACTTCGCCAAGGTCAACGAGATCATGGCCAGCTACTTCAGCGAGCCGTACCCGGCGCGCGCCGCCGTCGGAGTTGCCTCGCTGCCGCGCGGCGCTCGGGTCGAGATGGAGTGCGTTCTGAGTCTCGCTTGAGCCGCCCGGCGGCGCGGCCGCGGGCGGACCGGCGCAGCACCAGCGGCGTCCCGGGCGCGCTGCGCAGCAGCCTTGCGCGGCTGGGCGTGGAACAACCCGGCGATGTGCTGTTCGTGCTGCCACGCAACTACGAGGACCGCACGCACGTGGTCCCGATCGGCGCCCTCGTCGAGGGGATGCACGCGGTCGTCGAAGGCGAGATCCTGCTGGCGGAAATCGTGTTTCGACGCCGACGGCAACTGCTGGTGCGCCTGGCCGACGGCTCGGGCTCACTGACGCTGCGCTTCTTCTACTTCTCCAACGCGCAGCGCGAAGCGATGACACGCGGCGCGCGGCTGCGCTGTCACGGTGAGATCCGGCGCGGGCCGCTTGGCCTCGAGATCGTGCATCCGGAATACCGCCACATCACTGCCTTGAGCGAACCGCTGCCGCAGACGCTGACGCCGATCTATCCGGCAACCGAGGGGCTCACCCAGGGTCGGCTGCGCATGCTGGTCGATCGCGCCCTGCGCTCCCTGGGGTCCGAAAGCGTCACCGAGCTGCTGCCCGAAGCGCTGCTCGAGCGGCTGCGGCTGCCCTCACTGCGCGAAGCACTGGAATTCATGCACCGCCCGCCAGTCGGCACGGCGCTCGCCGAACTGACTTCGGGCGTGCATCCGGCGCAGCGCCGGCTGGCCTTCGAGGAATTACTCGCGCACCACCTCGCACTGATGGAACTGCGGCGCCGCTCGCGGCGCGAACCCGCGACGCCCTTGCCAGACGGCGCCGGGCTCGAGTCGCGGCTGCTCCAGGCGCTGCCCTTCCATCTGACAGCGGCGCAGCAGCGCGTGCTGCGGGAAGTCGACCAGGATCTGGCGCGCGCGCAACCGATGGCGCGGCTGGTCCAGGGCGATGTGGGCTGCGGCAAGACCGTGATCGCCGCGGCCGCGGCCGCGCGCGCCATTGGCAGCGGAGCACAGGTGGCGTTCATGGCGCCGACCGAGCTGCTGGCCGAGCAGCATGCGCGCTCGCTCTCGGCCTGGTTCGAGCCGCTGGGCATCGCCGTCAGCCTGCTGACCGGGTCGCAGAGCGCACGCGCGCGCCGCGCGGCGCTGCGTGCCGCGGCGAGTGGCCAGGCACGGCTGTGCGTGGGCACCCATGCGCTCTTCCAGGGGGAAGTGGAGTTCGAGAACCTGTCGCTTGCGATCATCGATGAGCAGCATCGCTTCGGCGTGCAGCAGCGCCTGCAGCTCGCCGCCAAGGGCAGTCGGGGAGCCTCGCGCACGCCGCATCAATTGATCATGAGCGCAACACCGATCCCGCGCACGCTGGCGATGACCGTCTACGCCGATCTCGATGTCTCCATCGTCGATGAGCTGCCTCCGGGGCGCACCGCGATCCGCACCGTGGTTTTGCCCGAGCAGAAACGCGCGCAGGTGGTGGAGCGCATCGATGCGGCCTGCCGCGCCGGGCGACAGACTTACTGGGTCTGCCCGCTGATTTCCGAATCCGAGGAGCTCAATGCGCAGGCGGCCGAGGAGACTTGCCTGGCGCTGACCGAGGCACTGCCTGCAAGGCGCGTCGAGCTGCTGCATGGGCGCATGCCCCCGAAGCAGAAGGATCAGGTGATGCAGCGCTTCATCGCCGGTGAAACCCAATTGCTGGTGGCAACCACGGTGATCGAAGTCGGCGTCGATGTGCCGAACGCCAGCCTCATGGTCATCGAGAACGCCGAGCGCATGGGTCTTGCACAATTGCATCAGTTGCGCGGGCGGGTTGGCCGTGGCGAGCACGCCAGCAGCTGCGTACTGCTGTACCGGGCACCGTTGTCGCCCATGGCGCGCTCGCGACTTGCGACCATCCGCGACAGCAACGATGGTTTCCGCATCGCGCAGCGCGACCTCGAGCTGCGGGGTCCGGGCGAATTGCTGGGACAACGCCAGACCGGCCTTGCGCAGCTGCGGGTCGCCGATCTGTCGCGCGATGCCGATCTGCTGGCGGACGTGCGCGCCACCGCTGCGCAATTGATCGAGACCGAGCCCCGGCGCGTCGCCGCCCTGCGGCTGCGCTGGATCGGTGAACGGGAGCAGTATGGACGTGTCGGCTGAGCTGCCGCTTCGGGACGGCGAGCCGCGGCCACGCACGCCGCGGCTGCTGCGGCGTCTGCAGGCTTTCGTTCAGCTGACGCGACTGGATCGTCCGATCGGCATCTGGCTGCTGTTATGGCCGACGCTCTGGTCGCTGTGGGTCGCGAGTACCGGCCACCCGCAGCGGCGGCTGCTGGTCATCTTCGCGGCCGGCACCGTCGTGATGCGCAGTGCCGGCTGCATCGTCAACGATCTCGCCGATCGCAACATCGATCCGCACGTGCGCCGCACGCGCGCGCGGCCGCTGGCGGCGCGCATCGTCTCGCCGAACGAAGCGCTGGTGCTGTTCGGTGCGCTGCTGTTGGTCGCGTTGCTGCTGGCGCTGCAGCTCAACCTGTTGAGCATCAAGCTCGCCTTCATCGGCGCGGGACTTACGGTGTCCTATCCGCTGCTGAAGCGATTTTTTCCGCTGCCGCAGCTCTATCTCGGCATGTGTTTCGGCTGGGCCGTGCCCATGGCCTTTGCGGCGACACTGGGCATGGTGCCGCGCGAGGGATGGCTGCTGCTGCTGGCGACCATACTGTGGGCGGGCGTCTATGACACCGAGTACGCCATGGTCGATCGCGACGATGACCTGCGCGTGGGCGTACAATCGAGCGCCATCCTGTTCGGCGACCTGGACCGGCTCATCATCGGCGCCATGCAGCTGATGATGCTGCTGGCGCTGGTACTGCTCGGCCGATCGCTGCATTTCGATCCCTGGTATTACGCCGGCCTGGCC
>Ga0181531_10001100_pt1 | contig 17366 bp, 15 predicted proteins | sample PEATcosm2014_Bin_38_FD_119743 | JGI IMG/M metagenome (GOLD analysis project Ga0181531, IMG submission 119743) | Peatland microbial communities from MTU Mesocosm Facility, Houghton, MI, USA - PEATcosm2014_Bin11_10_metaG | ecosystem: Environmental > Terrestrial > Soil > Wetlands > Peat | place... | reverse complement strand
GGCGCGCCGGCCTTCGGCGCGCCGGCACGGGGGGCGGTGGCGCTCATCGGGTTTCGAGTGTGCGCCACTCGAGATTCGGGTGCTGCGCGAAGTGACGCGCGAGCAGGCGGTAGCGGTGCACATCGAAGCACCCGGGGCGCTCGAGCGTGCGCAGCGCCTCGAGCTCCTCCTCGCAGCGCGCCGTGCCGACATAAGCCCAGCGATCGATGACGTGCAGCTCGCTGTTGCCGTGCGCGTCGCGCTCGCACAGCGCGACGCGGCCCGGAAACGGCCAGGACTTGAGCTTGAGGGCAGCAAGCGCCATGCGCACGCGCAACGCATGCAATGCCACGGGCTCGCGCCCGACGCACACCCCCTTGCACCGTCCCATCTGATGCTCGAAGCAGGATCCCGCGCTCTCCTCGAGGCCGAGCTGCTTCAGGCACAGCTGGTGCGCGCGCGCAATCTCCGCAAGCGCCCGCCGCGCATCCGCGGGCTCCTGAAAAATGCCAAAGCAGCGCTCGAGATCGCCCGCATCGAGTGCGCGCGCGGCGATCACCTCGGGCACAGCGCTCTCATCCGCGAGCCGCAACGTCACCTCCTCGCCCGTGCGACGACGGTTGCGCAGCGGCCGTCCCGCTTCTATCCACTCGAGCTCGCGCAGCCCCGCGCCGAGCTCCCCGGCCGTCTCTTCCCAATCGATGCGACGGATCTCTCGAGCACGGGTACTCGGCAGAGCAGCGCCGGCGGCCGTCGGAAAATGCGCGAGAATCCGTGTGCGCAGCGTGCGGCTGCGTCCTACATAGATGAGCTCATCGTTCTCGCCGTACAGGCGGTAGGCGCCCGGTCCATCCGGCAGCTCCTCCTCGAGCCCTTCGGGGAAATGCGGCGGCAGGCGATGCGTGTTCACCACTGCGTCGGCGGCGCGCGCGAGGGCGGCGGGCGCGACCCCGACGAGCAGCCGCGACCAGAAATCCGCCAAGACCTGCGCATCGCCCAGCGCACGATGCCGCGCCGCGCAACTGAGCGCGTGCCGCTCCATGAGCGCATCGAGATTGTGGCTCACATGCTCAGGGAAGAGGCGTCGCGACAGCTTCACCGTGCATAGCACGGGCGAGCTGAAGCTCTGCCCCAGGCGACGGAACTCCGAGCGCAGGAAGGCATAGTCGAAGCGCGCGTTGTGCGCGACGAAAAGCGGCGCGGCCGAGTCCCCGGGGAGCGCCGCAAGCTTCGCGCGCACCTCGAGAGCGAGCTCGCGAAAGCGCGGCGCCGAAGCGACCATCTCGGCTGTGATCCCGGTGAACCCTTCCGTGGCCGCGGCAAGCGGGCATTCGGGATTGACCAGCGAGCTCCACTCCTCGATCCGCACCCCGTCGCGCATGCGCACGATGCCGATCTCGATGATGCGATGGTAGGAGGCGTTGCAGCCGGTCGTCTCGAGGTCGACGAACACCAGATCCCGAGGCAGGGGCGGAACAGGCGGGGGCGGAGAAGGCGGGGCCGGAGGCGGGAGGGTCGCGCTCAGAGCCTCGCGCCGATGATCAAGCGCGTCCATCGAGCGTGAGCAGCGGGTGATACAGCTCCGGGCGGCGATCCCGAAACAGCCCCCAGGCGCGCCGATAACGTTGCACCGCGTCGAGATCGAATGTGGCCGTGAGGACGCTCTCGCTCTCGCGATCAGCCTCCGCCACTTTCTCACCGGTGTGCGATGCGATGAAAGAGGAGCCGTAGAACGTCATCGTGTAGCGCTCACCCGTCTCCGTGCCGATGCGATTCGATGCAACCAGCGGCACGACGTTCGCCGCGGCGTGACCCTGCATGGTGCGCTGCCAGTGCGCGCTGGAATCGATGGACGGATCCTGCGGCTCGGAGCCGATGGCGGTCGGATAGAGCAGGATCTCCGCGCCCTCGAGCGCCATGCAGCGTGCTGCCTCCGGAAACCACTGATCCCAGCAGATCGCCGCACCGATGCGCCCAAAGCGGGTGTCGAATACCCTGAAGCCGGTGTCGCCCGGCGAGAAGTAGAATTTCTCGTGATAGCCCGGACCCTCCGGTATGTGCGACTTGCGGTAGCTCCCCAGCACGGCACCGTCAGCGTCCACCATGACGAGCGAGTTGAAGTACGCATTGTGGGCCCGCTCGAACACGCTCACCGGCAACACCACGCCGAGCTCGCGCGCGAGACGGCGGAAATGCTCGACCGCGGGATGACCCTCGAGGGGCTGCGCCAGGTCGAAGTGCTTCGAGCTGTGGTCCTTGCAGAAATAGGGCGTCTCGAAGAGCTCCTGGATGAGCACGATCTGTGCGCCGCGCCCGGCCGCCTCGCGGATCAGCTTCTCGGCGCGTGCGCGATTCGCTTCACGATCCCACCCGCAGGCCATCTGCGTGGCGGCGACGGTCACTTCTCTCATGCCTCGATGCTACCTCACGCGGGGTTCAGAAGGTGGGCGGCGCGCTTGCGCTCACGATCTCGCAGTCCTCACGCCCCGGATTGCGGAAGCGATGCGGGATGGAGCTCTTGAAGTAATACGCATCGCCCGCGCCGAGCACCCGCGATTCCCCGCCCACCGAGAGCTCGATGCGCCCCTTGACGATGACGCCGCCTTCCTCGCCGGCGTGCGCCAGCATCTCCTCGCCCGTATCGGCGTTCGGCGGGTAGCGCTCGTGCAGAATCGACATGCTGCGCTTCGGCAAGCGGCTCGCCACGAGCCTGAGCTCGACGGCACCCGTGCCGATGTCGGCGAGATCCGCACGCGGAAAGAACACCTCGGGACGGCCCGCGAGATCGAGCGTGAAGAAGTCCGCGAGCGCCATCGGTATACCGTCGAGAACCTTCTTGAGCGAGGACACCGAGGGACTGACGCGGTTCTGCTCGATGAGTGAAATGAGGCCGTTGGTGACTCCGGCGCGCTTCGCCAGCTCGCGCTGGGATAAGCCGTACATCTGCCGCACGGCCTTGAGATGAGTGCCGACATCGACCGTCATGGTGTGCAATATTTTAAACACTTGTGGCCCCATTGCACCTAAAATTGCTCAATCTGTTGAATTTTCTTATCATTCGGTCCCGAGTCGCCCCGGGCGCCGAGAGTGCTCCGACCGTAGCCCCGCCACCACCCAAGGATCCGAATGAACGCCAAGATCAACCCCGCCCGAGCACCGGTCGACCTCGATGCCTTATGGATGCCGTTCACGGCGAATCGCCACTTCAAGGCGAACCCACGGCTGCTCGCACGCGCGGAGGGCATGTACTACTACACGGTGGACAACCGCCCGGTGCTCGATGCGGTGGCGGGACTGTGGTGTGTGAATGCCGGGCACTCGCGCCGTGAGATCACCGAAGCGGTCTCTCAGCAGCTCGCCACGATGGAGTTCGCACCGACCTTCCAGATGGGCCATCCGCTCGCATTCGAAACGGCGCACCGCCTGGCGCAGATCGCGCCGCCGGGTCTCGATCGGGTGTTCTTCACGAACTCGGGCTCCGAGTCGGTCGATACCGCGCTCAAGATTGCCATCGCCTACCATCGGGTGCGCGGTGCGGGACAGCGTACGCGCCTCATCGGTCGCGAGCGCGGCTATCACGGCGTCGGCTTCGGCGGCACCTCGGTCGGCGGGCTCGTCAACAACCGCAAGTTCTTCTCCCCGGTGCTCCTGCCGGGCGTCGACCACCTGCAGCACACCCTCGATATCGGACACAATGCCTTCTCGCGCGGACTTCCGCACTGGGGCGCGCACCTCGCGAACGAGCTCGAGCGCCTCATCGCGCTGCATGACGCCTCGACCATCGCCGCGGTCATCGTCGAGCCCATCTCCGGATCCGCCGGCGTGATCCTGCCCCCGGTCGGTTACCTCAAGCGCCTGCGCGAGATCTGCGACAAGCACGACATCCTGCTCATCTTCGACGAAGTGATCACCGGATTCGGCCGCATCGGCAAACCATTCGCTTCACAGGCATTCGAGGTCACGCCCGATCTCATGACGACGGCGAAGGGACTCACGAACGGCGCGATCCCGATGGGCGCGGTCTTCTGCCAGCGCAAGATCTACGACGCATTCATGCAGGGGCCGGAGAACTCGATCGAGCTGTTTCACGGCTACACCTACTCCGCGCACCCGGCGGCGTGCGCCGCGGCGCTTGCGACACTCGACATCTACGAGCGTGAGGAGTTGCTGACGCGCGCAGCCACGCTGAGCGGCGCCTGGGAGGATGCGGTGCATTCGCTCAAGGGGCTGCCGCACGTCGTGGATCTGCGCAACTACGGTCTCATCGGCGCGGTCGAGCTCGAGCCGCGCTCCGGCAAGCCGGGGACGCGCGCTTTCGATGTGTTCCTCAAGTGCTTCGAGCGCGGCATGATGGTGCGGGTGACGGGCGACACGATCGCGCTCTCGCCGCCGCTGATCATCGAGCAAAAGCAAATCACGCAGATCATCGAAACGCTCGCCGGCGCGATTCGCGACACGGCCTGAAATCGGGCTGACACGCACCGCGCGCCGGCCCGGGAGGCGCGCGAGTGCACCTGTGGAGCAAGTGCGCCTGTGGCGCCAGTGCCCCTGTGGGCGCGCGAGTGCCCGCGTCGCGCGAATGCCTCGGGTCAGCTCTTTGCCTCGAACACCGCGTACCACTTCTTGCACGGCTCGAGGACCTCCCAGCTTCCCTCGAACCCGGCCGGGACCACGAAAGCGTCACCCGCCTTGAAGTCGTGCCGCTCGCCCGTGATCGACTCGATTCGTACCCGTCCCTCGATCAGGACGCAGAGCTCCTGCTCCGTGTAGTGGATGCGCCATTTGCCGCTCGTCGAACTCCACAGGCCGCAGAAAAATTGCTGCGTCGGCTCGCTGTACTGATTGGAGACCCGCGTGCGTGGAATGCCGGAGAGGATCTTCTCAGGCGCGGGATTGGCGACCTCCCCCGTCTGCAGACGATCGAGCACCACGATCTTGGGAGCGCCGGTCATGACCGTATCGTAGGCGGGGGGCGACCGTCGAGACAAGAGCGGCCCGGCGGGAACCCGCCGAGCCGCACCCGGTCGCCTGTCCATCGCGCCCGCTCTCCGCACTCTAGCTGCCGGTCGAGCTGACAGCCTCCACGGTTGCCGCCGATGGATTCGCCTCCTCGGCACTCGCCGCCACGCTCGCGGCACCCTGGGTCTCGATTGTGAGGCGCACCCGACGCTCGAGCGCGTATCCGTCCGGATCCTGCGCCTCGCTCGTGCTCTTGCCATACGCGTTCACCTCGAGCGCAGCCGGATCGACGCCGGCCTCGAGAAAGAGATCGCGCACTGCATCGGCCCGGTCCTGCGAGAGCTTGAGGTTCGTCGCGACCGTTCCGCGCGGATCGGCGTAGCCATCGACTCGCACCTTGAGTGCGGGAGACTTTGACACCGCTCCGGCGAGCGAGCGGATCTGATCTGCCATCTCCGGGCTCAAATCCGCACTGCCCGTGCGGAACAGCACATCGCCCTCGAGCCCGTCGAGCGCGTTCGCGGTCTGCGTCTCGACCGTGGAGCTCGCCACCGCCTGCGCCGCCTCGACCTGGTGCGCAAGCTCATCGAGTCGCGCCGTGAGCGCGCGGTTGGTTTCGGCGAGATCGTTGCGCTCGCTCTCGAGCACCGAGGTCTGCGCCTTGAGGCCGCTCTGATCGCTCTCGAGCTGGGCAACCTTCGCCTCGGCCCGCCGCGCATCGCCCGCGCGGTGCACCCGCTCTCCGAGCCAGGTACCCAACCCAGCACCGACCACCGCACCGACCGGACCGGCGGCGAAGCCGCCGATGATGCCCCCGGTGACGAAGCCGATCGGCTCCTGCGGGTGCTTGCGTGCATCCTTGCCTGCATCTTGGGGTGCATCTGCGAGCGCCGCGGCACTCACGCTCAGCAATCCTACCGTCCACACGACCTTCCGACTGACCGTTCTCATGATCCGCTCCTCCGAGTTGCCCATGAAGCGTCGAACTCCGCCGCTTCTCGAGGAGCCATTGAGCCTGCGGAATCGGGCAACGCAGGTCGCGCGGCCGTGACGAATTGTGGCGAGACGCGGATGAATCGGGCCGCAGCCCGAGCTACGCCTTCAAGGAGAACGGGGTGAAATTCGTGCCGACATCGTAGTAGTCCTCGTTCTCGGCGCGCTTCAAGAAGGCAACGATGAGATAAGTCAAAGGGGCGGCCACGAATTCCCAGCCGCTCTTCAAAAGGTACTGAGTGAACATGATCTGCACCAGGTGTCCGTCCGGCATGCGCCCGTAGAAAGCGACGAAGTAGAAGATCACGGAATCGACCAGCTCACCGCACAACGTCGAGCCGACGATGCGTGTCCAGAGCCAGCGGCCGCGCGTGAGGATCTTCATCTTCGCCATCACGTAGCTGTTGACGAAGGTGCCGCACAGAAAGGCGGTCATCGAGGCGACGACGATGCGCGGTGTGTTGCCGAAGATCGTCTCGACCGCTCCTTGCGTTGCGCGCGAGCTCTCCGAGGGCGGCAGGTGCACCACCACCGTGGCCATGATCGAGGCGAACGCGAGGGCGCCGAAACCCGCCCAGACGACGCGCCGATCGCGGCCGTAGCCGTACACCTCGGTGAGGATGTCGCCGAAGATGTAGGAGATGGGAAAGAACAGCACCCCCGCCAAAAATGTGATCTGTCCGACGGATGGGATATCGAGCGTGGTTTCCTTGGCGGGACCGATGAGGTTCGAGCACAGGAGCACGCAAACATAGGCAGCCATCACAAAATCGTAGTAACGATATTGACGCGCTTGGGTGCTCGCAGCCATGGTCGGTGGATCCTCGCCGGTCAGGGGCGACGATGATATGTCATACGGAGGCCGCCTCGCAGGCCATCCGAGTGTCCACTGCGCGCGCAGTCTCCCCCGTGGATTGGCGAAAACCATCACATCAGGGGACCTTCACGTCCTGTACATATGTTCTCTCAGCTCGAACATGTCGGACCTATGGAGCAGGGCAAGCCATTCAGCGCAACCGATAGTCCGCTCGTCGATTTCGATGCCGTCTGTCAAAAGGTACGCGCGGCCGTCGAGCCGGCGCGCGCTCACGCCGTTTCGTTGCACGATCATAACGGTGATGTTCTCTGGCTGAGTGAAAGCTCGATGGGGCCTGATGAGCACAACGCCGTGCGCGATGCTCTCGAAGCGTTCGGCAAGGGCGGCCCGCCCGTCGTAGCCATCGATCTCGGCGATTCACGTTCGGCGCTGCTGCTGCGTGCCTTGGGCGCACGTCGCGCCATCGTCGGCGTCATCATGATCATCATGGACACGCGGATGATCCGGCAGGATGAGCGGGGTGCCGTGAAGATGATGACTCCGAGTCTGCAGCGCGCACTCTCCGACTTCGCCGCCATGCGGCCGGATCTCGAGCCGCCGGCCCAGCCCACGCCTGCCGTGACGCCGGTCAAGAGTGCGCCGCTCGCAAGCGTCAAACCAGCGCCGGCCAAGGGCGTCTTCGCAGAGCTCAAGGCGGCCGAGATCGGCATGTCGACCCGGGCTGCGGCCCCTGCCCGGAAACCCGCGGCGCGCTCGACGGCCACTCGATCGGCACCCACGCCAGCCGCCCAAGCGCCGGCGCCCCGCCCGGCACCGGAGCACGCCCCTGCACCCTCGACTGCCGCACCCGAGCTGAATGTACGGGCCGCAGCCGCGCCCGCCCCGCGTCGCGCCGCACGGCCGTCACCGTCCCCTCCGCCGCCCCCGGCGCCCGCCTCGACGCCGTCGGGACCCGTCTATTACGGACGCGAGCCCTCACCGATCGACCTGGCGCTCGCGGATGCGGTGCCCCTCTCGGCGCGCAAGAGCGCGCCTTCGCTCGCAAGCGCTCCGCTGACCGCTCCTCGCACCCGGGCCGCCCCGCCGCCCGCACCTGCGGCCGAGCCGCCTCCACCGCCGATCGCCGACGGGCGCGCGCCGATCACCCCCGAGATCGATCGATTGCATGCGGCCCTGCGCCGCAGTCCGATCGCTCTGCACGTGCAACACCTCGTGCCGCTCACCAAGGGCTCGCAGCTCAAACGCTACGAGGTGCTGCTGCGTTCAAAAGGCGATGACGCGCCGAACGCGGCACCGCACGCCATGCTGCGCGCCGCGGTCGACAATGGTCTCGGATCGATGATCGATCGCCGGGTCGTCACGGAGCTCATCGGCTGGCTCGTTCACCACCCCGACGTGTGGCAGGCGACCCCGGTGATGTTCTCGGTGAACCTCACCGCCACCGCACTTCAGGACGAGCACTTCATCAAGTTCGTGGAGCTGTGTCTCGCGAAGTCCTCGCTCCCGCCTGCGACCATCGGGTTCGAGGTCGAAGTGCCGACCGCGGCGAAGCTGGGGCCCCGCGTGTTCGAGGTCTCCGAGGCGCTGCATCGACTCGGCTGCCCGCTGGTGCTCGATGATTTCGCATTGCGCACCGAGTGCTTCGACATGCTGCGCCTGCCCGGCGTGCGTTACATCAAGCTCGCGCCCGATATCACCGCCAAGATGCGCACCGACAAGCTCGCGCAGGCCTCGATCACGGCCGTGGTGCAGATGGCGCGTGTGCTCGGCATGCACACGGTCGCGAAACGCACCGAGAACGCGTCCGAGCAGGAGTGGCTGACCGCACTCGGTGTCGACTTCGTGCAGTCGCATGCGCTCTCTCCGCCGGCGTTGATCGACTCGCTGTCGCGGAGCCCGCGCAGCTGAGGCTTAAAATCGCGTCATGTGACGCATGTCCCTTTGCAAATCCGCCCGGAGGAGGCAAAGTATACGAGTCTTCTACGAGACACCGGGACCGGGCTGATTGCTTCCGTTAGTCCCAAGAAGTTCGGTTCCGGTCCATCTCGAATCCCCGCCTCCGCGATCGACGCTCAAAGCCCCGCCGAACCCTCGCCTCGAGTCGTCGCACCGTACGCGCCGAGCGCCACCCCCGCGGCCATGTAAGAATGCGGCCATGGAGGTACCTCATGATCACGCTCTATCACCGGCCCAAGACGCGCTCCTCGCGGTTCATTTTCCTCCTCGAGGAGTTGAATGCGCCTTACCAGATCAAACTCGTCAGCACCCGCACGCGGGACGGCGGCGAGGCCGATCCCGCCAATCCGCATCCCCATGGAAAGGTGCCGGCGATTTCCGATGACGGCGTGCTCGTGTTCGAGTCCGCGGCGATTGCGCTCTACCTCACCGACAAGTACCCGCAAGCGGGTGCCGGTCCTCTGGTCGGAGACCCGAAGCGTGGTCCGTACCTATCCTGGCTCGCCTACTACTCGGGCGTCCTCGAGCCGGCCATCATGTCGAAATTCATGAAAGTGGAGGTGCCGCGCGGCACCGCGGGCTGGGTACCCGCGGAAGAGGCTTTCGCGGCCCTGATTGCGCAGCTGTCCCAAGGTCCTTTCATCCTCGGCGAGCGCTTCAGTGGCGCGGATGTTCTATACGGAACGAGCCTCGCCCTGTTCGCCAAGAACCCGGTCGTTCCCAGCTCGAAAGTCATCGATGAGTACGTGCAGCGCATCGTGAGTCGACCGGCCTTTGCGCGCGCGCAAGCGCGGGATGACGGCTGAGATAGAATGCCCGGGCAGCATGAGCACGCGACTCGATCGGCGTGCTCGCATCACGTTGCCGGCTTAGCACAGTGGTAGTGCAACGGTTTTGTAAACCGTAGGTCGGGGGTTCGAATCCCTCAGCCGGCAAATCAACATGCGGTGGAGGGCTGGTTGCGCCCGCCGAGAAGATACTTCCCGAGAAGCAATCCCACCAGCGCCCCGCAGAGTTGCGAGAGGATAAACGCCGGCACATGCAGGGGAGCGATGCCGGAGAAGGTGTCACTCAGCGAGCGCGCGATGGTGATGGCGGGATTCGCAAACGACGTGGAGGCGGTAAACCAATAAGCCGCGCCGATCCAGGCGGCCACCCGCCACGCGGCCTCATGGGAGCTTGGAGATCCCATCACCACCAGGATCAACCCCGCGGTGGCGACTCCTTCGGAAAGCCATTGCGCGGCACCCGTGCGCGAATGCAACGAGATCTCGATCAAAGGCAGCTCGAACATGGCATGGGCGAGCAATGCGCCCAACGAGCAGCCGGCGATTTGCACAAGAACGTAACCGACAGCTTGCGGTGCGGTGAGTTTGCCGCGCAGCTTCTCGACGATCGAGACGGCCGGATTGAAATGCGCGCCGCTGATGGGGCCCAATAGCGCGATGAGTGTCGCGAGCACCGCGACCGTGGCGGCGGTGTTCCCCAGCAACGCCAGCGCCAGGTTTCCCCCGGCGAGACGCTGCGCCATGATGCCGGAGCCGATCACGGTCGCGGCCAGGAGCATCGATCCCACGCCTTCGGCGACGAGCGCCCGGCGCGACATCTCAGCCGGTCTCGGGAGCGGGAGTGCTCTCTCCGATCTCACGGAGCTTTGCTTGCAAGGTCAGCCGATCGAGCGACTCGAGCGGAAGGCTCATCAGAAGCTCGATTCGATGCTCGAGCTCCTTGAGCGACGTACGGAATGCAGAGGCCTGTTCGGCCGCGGTGCCCTCGACCGCCGCGGGGTCCGCGATCCCCCAGTGCGCCGTCATGGGCTTGCCCGGCCAAACGGGGCAGACCTCGCCGGCGGCGTCATCGCAGACGGTGAAGATAAAATCGATACTCGGAGCGCCCGGCGCTGCGAACTCATCCCAGCTCTTGCTACGAAGGTTTTCGGTCGGCAGATTCGAGCGCGCGAGGAGCTCCAGGGCGATCGGATGCACCTGCCCCTTGGGAAAGCTTCCCGCGCTAAAGGCGCGGAACTTGCCGGCGCCCAAGTTGTTGAGCAAGGACTCCGCGAGGATGCTCCGCGCCGAGTTGCCGGTGCACAGAAACAGGACACTGTAGATTCGCCCTGCCTTCATTTCGCGCAGCAGCTCGTTGCGGGCTGCGCCGTTTGGGCGGATCCGCAGCGTGGCACCGCGGGGTTCTCGACGGGGACGGCCGATGCGCCGTGGTTGAAGACCGCCGTATCCTCACCGTAAACCGGGATGCTGCCGAGCGTGTGGAAAGTTTCCCAAGCGATGCCCGTTGGATCGGTCACCCAGTACTTGTCCGACTTGGCATAGCAGCAGGGCTGCTCGCTTTCTTCAACCATTCGAGCGTCCGCCGCTTGCAACTGCGCCCGCATCGCGCGCAGTTCCTCATCAGTGTCCACCTGGAAGCCCAAGTGATTCACGCCCGGCGGTTGCCGGTTCGTCGAGATCGCGAAGTTCACCCGAGGATCCTCCAGAATCCATTTCGCATAGTCGGGCTTGGTGATGACCGGCTCGGCCGCAAACAGGGACCGATAGAACCGGATGGAGGCGGCGAGGTCCTTGACGCTGACATGGACGTGGAGCCGTTTCATAGTTCACCCATTTTTGTCGTGGCCGTTTGATCAAGAAAGCGGAGCATATCGGCCGTCTAGGCAACACCGGCCGCACGTTTCAAGCTTTTTCGAATCCTCACCGGCTGGCACGAAGGGGCGCAAGGCCCTTCGCTTGCAGCGCAACAGTTCTGCGTGAGATAGCCGATCAACCCATTCATCGCATCAAAGTCAGCACTGTAGATGAGCTGCCGGCTGATGCGTTGCTGTGTGATCAACCCAGCGCGCTGCAGATTCTGGAGATGGAACGTCAACGAGGACGGCAACAGGCCGATGCGCTCCCCAATGACGCCCGCCGGCAGCCCCTCCGGACCTTGCTCGACGAGCAGGCGATAAATTGCCAGTCGATGTTCGTGGGCGAGCGCGCCCAATGCGCCGATGACCGTAGAAGTCTTCATTTTCGTACGATATTACGAGTATCATCGAAATGTCAAGAGTTGCATCGGTCCGCTTGCCAGCCTGCTCATTTCCCGAGCGCATTTCCCGATCGCAGAGGCATAATTCCCAGCTTCCAAAGGGAGCCATTCCATTCCGCTACGCTTGATCTCCGAAGGCCAAGACCATACCCCGGTGACGCTCAACGACGATCGCTCCCCGTCCGGAAAGTTCGAGGTACCTGCAAGCCATTCTCCCTTCGAGGTTCTGCGGGTGTTCCTCAAGTTGGGCTTGATCTCATTTGGCGGACCGATCGCGCACATCGGCTATTTTCGCGACGAGTTCGTCACACGCCGGCGCTGGCTTGACGATGCAACCTATACCGGCCTCGTGGCGCTATGCCAGTTTCTCCCGGGCCCCGCGAGCAGTCAGGTCGGTTTCTCCATCGGACTGATGCGAGCGGGCTACCTGGGCGGTCTTGCGGCCTGGACGGGCTTTACCTCGCCGTCTGCGATTGCGCTCGTCCTCTTTGCCTACGGGGCACACGAGCTCGTGGGGCCGGTCGGGGTGGGGATGTTGCACGGCCTCAAGCTCGTCGCCGTGGCAATCGTCGCGCAGGCCGTCGTCGGCATGGCACGCACGCTCTGTCCTGACTGGCAGCGGGTATCCATCGCCGCGCTCGCGATGGGCCTGGTGCTGTACAGGAGCTCATCCGTCACGCAGATCGGCGCGATCCTCTTGGGTGGCATCGCGGGACTTCTCGTGTGCCGGACGCCGGCGGCCGTCTCGACCGCTCCGATGCCCATGCCGGTCTCGCGCCGCGTCGGAGTCGCGTCGCTCACGACATTGTTTCTCTTGCTGGCCGGTCTTCCCTTGTTGCTCCGTTTTGTTTCTTACCCCGGCGTAGCCCTATTCGATGCCTTTTATCGGTCGGGTGCACTGGTGTTTGGCGGCGGCCACGTCGTGCTGCCCTTGTTGCGAGATGCCTTTGTGGCGCCCGGATGGGTGAGCGACAGCACCTTCCTCGCGGGTTACGGCGCCGCGCAGGCGGTCCCGGGCCCGCTCTTTACGTTCGCCGCCTATCTCGGCGCCGTTGTCGGGCCGACACCGCATGGCGTGGCGGGCGCCGCCCTGGGACTCATCGGTATCTTTCTGCCGGGTATGCTGGTCCTCGTGGGCGCGTTACCTTTCTGGGCGACCTTGCGCGCTCGCCCGGACGCCCAAGCCGCCATGCGCGGCATCAACGCAGCCGTCGTCGGGCTCCTCGGTGCCGCACTCTACCGTCCGGTGTGGACGGATTCGATCAACACGACCGGAGACCTTTGCGTGGCGCTCATGTGCTTTGTGTTGCTCACGGCGTGGCGCGTTCGACCGTTATGGGTGGTCATCGTGGGTGCCGTCGGTGGCATCCTCTTGGCTCAAACCCGCGGGTTTTAGAACTTGAAGATGAGGGCGATTCCGCCGGGTAGCGGACGCGGGACGCAAAGTACCAGGACGCACAGAAATGCGACGATGGAAAGAACGATACGAGGCTGCCGAGCCAGGGATTCACGAGTGCCAGACAAAACTCGCCAGAGCGGCAAGCAACGCGGGCGGCATCACGATGCTGCCCAGGAGCAAGAACTTCCAGGCACTCACGTCCTGGCCCTCGCGTCGCAAAGCGACCAGCCAAAGGATGGTGGCGAGCGAACCGGTGACCGAAAGATTAGGGCCCAAATCGACGCCGATCAGGAGCGCCCCCGTAATCAGGGGGACAAGATGCGCACCTCCGGCCACGGCCGCGGCGATGAGCCCCAAGGGCAAATTGTTCATGGCATTGCAAAGGAATGCCGCGACTGCGCCGGCGATGAGCGCCGTTCCTTCGGGCGATGATCGGGCGCTCGAGGAAGCTGCGGATATGAGCGGTTGGAGCACGCCTGTATTCTCGACACCCTGCACGAGCACAAAGAGTCCCGCGACCAGCGGCAGGACGCTCCAAGAGATCTCCCTGAGGATGGGCCATGGCGCGGCCCGGTTCAGCACGACGATGACCATCCCCGTGATCGTACCGGCGAGAAATGTCGGCAAACCGAGCTGCCAGTCGAGGCTCGAAGCAACCAACAAGACGACCGCTGTCATCACGATCCCAGCGGCGGCGAGGCGTGCACCCATTCCCAATCGCGGCAGCACGACGTCGCGCTCGATCCGTTCCCGCAAGGCGCTCCGCTGAGTGAAGCGCAACAGCAGAAAGGTCGCCAGGATCGAAAATATGGATGCGATGCCGAACTGACGCAGCCAGCTCGACAGGGGAGGCATGTGCGCACCGTACACCACGAGATTCGCCGGATTGGAGATCGGCAGTACGAAGCTCGCCGCATTTGCAACGAACGCGCATACGAAGAGGTAGGGCAGCGGGTGCGCCTTGGCCTTTGTGGTCGCCGCATAGACAGCCGGCGTCAGGACCACGGCCGTCGCATCATTCGACAGAAAAACCGTGACCATGATGCCCACCCCATAGACGAGGACGAACAGCCGCGTCGCAGATCCCTCGGCCTTCAAGGTGGCGTATGCGGCGAGCCAGTCGAACAGCCCCTCTTTGCGCGCGAGCTCGGCGAGCAGCATCATGCCGGTCAAGAATAAATAGACATCCGTCCCCTTGAGAATCGCCGCCAGCGCGGCGGACGCCGGGATCAAGGAGAAGAGCGCAAGGGCTGCGGCGCCCACGACGGCCCAGAGCGCCTCCGGAATCCGCCACGGCCGGACGATCACGCCGAGGACCGACAACGCGGCGATCGCCCACGTCGCCACATGCCCGGGCGCCGCGCGAATCATCTTAAGGACCGGGCTGCCGGCTCGGAGGGCTCCAGCCAATCCGGGCGATCGCTTTGCATCGGTTGATGGCGCAGGCCGCGTCTTGCTGACCGGAGGAACCTAGCATGCCGCGAAAATGGTTGGCTGTAGGCGCATGACCCTTTTGGCCGGGTGCGACGGTGCGCGAAGCGCGCTCGAGCACTGTCAGAAGCGAACGTTGAGCGCGGCGTACAGGGTGCGGCGCGGCCCATAGGCCGCTTGAAAGATCCCAATGCCCTCGGCGGAACGGATCTCATTCACCCGATCCAGCACGTTGAGCACCGAGAGGCGCAGCGACATCGGCAACAACCCCGGGAGTGCCCAACTCTTCTCCACGCTCATATTGACCTGCAGCGTCTCGGGAAGCGTCTGCGTATCGGCAAATCCCCCGGCGAGCCCGCTGCTGTAGATCGCATCGCTCGAGAGCGCATACGAACCCAAGGCGTAGCTTGCGCCGGCGGACGCGCCGTGCAGCGGCTGATGATCGAGCAGGATCGAATGCGTATCGATGTAAACCAGCTCCGCGGGATCGAAATTGAACTGCCCGGTGGCGACGCCTCGCTGCCAGTTCCGGCCGATCGTGAAATTGCCATAAGCCGCGAACTGCCCGCGCTTGTAGCGCGCCGCGAGCTCCGTTCCCCAGATGTGTCCGTGCTCATAGTTGAACGGCGCGAAGATCGGCACGACCCCGAACTGACCCGTGTCGAGATAATGATTGGTTTGCTCGTAGTAGCTGTCGAGCGAGAGCGTCAGATCCGAGATCACGCTCCGCACCACGCCCGCATCGTACTCGAGGTCGGTCTCCGCCAGCGGCAGCGGGGTACCTGACGGTCCTTCGGCGGTCGTGTTCTGGAAGGCAGCCTGCGTCGTCGGCGCTATGCCGAGAAAGCTCGGTACCTGCATGAAGCGCGCGACCCCGGCATGCACCGCGGTGCCCTCATCCGGCCGAAACGTGACGTTCAACCTCGGGCTGAGCTCGTGCGCGTGGGTATAGCCCGTGAGGCTCTCGGCCCGCAATCCGAGATCGAGAAGCCAGCGTGGCGCGAAACGCCACTCATCGCTCGCGTAGAGGCTCGAGACAACGTTGGTCGCGGCGCTTGCCACCAGAACACGCGTGGGAGTGGTGCCGACGACGCCCGCCGGGCTGAGCGGAAAGACCAGAGAATCGACGCTGTTACCGACGTCATAGGCGCCGACGTAGAACCCGGCGCCGAGCGTGTGATCGCCGCGTACGTAGTGCAGATCGCCCTCGAGGGTGTCGTCGCGATCCTCGTGCACGGCCTGAGAGGCCACGCCCTGATAGACCAGCTCGCCGACCGGGTCGGGGAAGAATTCCTGCGAGATGAAGTGCGCGGAGAACCCGAGCTGCGCATCGAGGTTCGGTCCCCAGGAGCTCTTCGCCATGGCCATCGCGAGGTAGTCGCGAAAGTCGAGGCGCGACTCGATATCGGTCGAGGGTGGCGGCGTCGGCACACCGGCAAGCGTGTACTGAGGGACAAGACCCGGCGCGTTCGGCAACTGATTGGCGCTGTTGGTGCCGGCCAGCAGCAGCGACAGCCGGGTCGAGTCGCTCACGTTCAGCGTCCACAAGCCGAGAGCTTGCTGCATCCGACCCTGATCGTGAATGGGCGTCGGCCCGGGCGTTGCGCTGCTGAAGGCGGTATCGTTCCAGCTGGCGCGCGCACTCGCGAAACCGCTCCACGCCGCACCACAGGCACCATACACGACGCTCGGCGAATAAGTCTCGCGCTGTCCGCCATAGAGCTCGAAATCTCCGCCGGATGCGGAGCAACCGTCCTTCGTCTCGACATTCACTACCCCTCCGGTGGCGAAGCCGTAGCGCGCCGGCAGTGCCCCCACAAGCAGGTCCAGCCGCTGGATGAAGAGCGTATTGAGCATCGAAAGGAACGGCGGATTGGTGTTGATGTCGAGCGGCACCAGAAAGCCGTTGATCTGGTATTGAAATTGCGGGCCCTCGGTGTCGCGGATGTGAATCTGCTGATTCTGATCGATCGCCACCGACGGCAGCTGCGCGAGCACGTCGGTGATGGGCGTTTGCGTCCCCGAGGGAAGCCGCGCGATGTCGTCGCTGCTCAGCGCGTAATCGGCCACACCACTCGAGGCGAGCTCGAGGCCCTCGAGCCGCTCAGCCTCGACCGTGACGGTCGGCAGGGCGGACAAGCTCTCGAGGGGCAGCGGATCGGCGCTCGGTCCCGATTGCGCAAAGGCGAACGCGGGAACGGCGATCAGTAGCACGGAGCCGGGACGGACGACGCTTAACATGGGCCTCTGAACACGAATGAGAGTGATTCTCATTTGCAGTCTAGGGATTGTTGTTCGCCGCGTCAACCGGGCCCAAGTCGCGGTTTCGCGACGGAATAGCTCTCCGGCCGGTTGACCTTGTGCATCTCGTCCGGCGCATCGGCGGGTTGGTCGGTCTATTGCCCCAGCGCACGACCACGGTAGGCTTCTGCCATGGGATCCCGATGTGCCCGGTGCCTCCTCAGACTCAGCTTCCTGCTCGCGATCAGCGCGCCGCTCATCGCGCAAGCCCCGAAACCGCCCGTGCGTATCGAGCATGCATGGATCCGCTGGCTCCCCACCGACGTTCCTCAAGCAGGCTATGCGACGCTCGACAATGTCTCGGATCGGCCAGAGATCCTGACGGGAGCATCGAGCACCGCCTTCGGCGAGATCGCCGTGCATCGCACCGTCATGCGCGACGGAACCTTGAGCATGATTCCCGCGGATCGCATCGCGCTCGCGCCGCACACGGCGCTCGACTTCGCCGCAGGCGGCTATCACATGATGCTGATGCGTCCGACGCAG
>Ga0181531_10001099_pt1 | contig 17378 bp, 14 predicted proteins | sample PEATcosm2014_Bin_38_FD_119743 | JGI IMG/M metagenome (GOLD analysis project Ga0181531, IMG submission 119743) | Peatland microbial communities from MTU Mesocosm Facility, Houghton, MI, USA - PEATcosm2014_Bin11_10_metaG | ecosystem: Environmental > Terrestrial > Soil > Wetlands > Peat | place... | reverse complement strand
GGCATCCGCGTAGCCGAGAAAACGAAGATCGCCGGAGAGACGCGATTGCTGAATGTAGAACTGCGCCAGTGGCAACGCTACATCGAGCCGGCCGTGCGCAAGCCGCCTGGCGGCCAGATCGGCATAGTGCGCACCGGCCGGCAGCTCGGCCAGGATCACCGCGTCGCTGTCCGGCGTGTACGGCTCGGCATGAGCCACTGACGCGCCCATCGCGAGCAGCAAGGCGAGAGCACGCAGCGGGTTTGCCCGCATTCACGTGCCGTCGATGACTGTGGGTTCCCCGGTCTCATCGTCGACCGGGGTCAAGGCCACAGCCCCGCCGTCAACGTTGAACGGCGTTGCGGTCTCCGAGGTCTTCTGGGCAAGCGCGAGCACATCGGCTGTGTTGAGCTCCGTGGTCGCCGGTCCCGGATTACTGACCGCCGGGGGGAAGGGGGTGATGGTGCCATCGGACCCGCAGGCGGCCAGCGCCAGGCATCCCAGTGCCGTGGCGCCCGCCAGAGTAGCTGTCTTGTCTTTCATGGTATTGACCTCACTCCGTCGCGCTGACCGGCGAGCCGGCGATTGGCGTGTTCAGATAGGGAAACGCCGGCAGGTACATGGTGGGATCGGGTTCGGCCCCGTCCTCATAACCCAGTTGGCGCGATGCATCCGAGGCGGGGTCGGGATCCATCGAGCTGCCATCGTACGGCGTCAGCAGTGCGCCCATTGCGGCGCGCAGGGTGATGTCGACCACATCATCGATCGGCCGACGTCCATTCGGAAAGCCGCTCAGGTCGCCACCGAGCACACCCAGGTCATTCTGCGAGGCTATCGGCGTCACGGGGGTGGTCGTGTTGAGGCGAAGTTCCTCGGCCGGTACGACATTGGCAGGCTTGTTCAGCCCGGCGACACCGGTCAGGAATACCGCCTCCAGGTCGGTACGTGGGTAGACATTGGGCGCTACGACACCCGCACTGCCAAACAACGCCTGCAGCAACACCGGCAGCGACGGATTGGTCACGTAGTCGGCGAATTGCGCATCGCCGGAGGGGCTGGAGCCATTCCAACGGTCTTTATCGGGCAGACCGATCACCAGCTCATTGACCAGCGGCATCCCTAAGCGCGACACCTGCAGCCAGGCACCGCCCGCCAGTTCCGCACCGGTTGGACTGGCTACCGCACCCACGCTACCGACGCTCTTGGCACTCTGCGGCACCGGGTTGAGCACCATGGCCTGTCGCAGGCTCGCAGTGGTGTAGCCGCCGATGATCTTGTTTGAAGCACTGGTCAGACAGGAGGCTGGCACTTCCAATTCCAGGGCGGTCACGTTGTAGCCGGCCAGGGAATTGGGCACGTAGTTACGGCCGTTGGTGCCGGTCGGGGCCAGCTGAGAGGCTGGGTACTTCACGTTCACAAGGTCGAAGGTCTCGCCGAGATTCACCACGAAGGGATCCTGGCGTTGCCCGACGAATACCTTGCCCGGAGCACTGCAGCCCGGAATCGTGATGGGGAAAATGAATTGAGCCGCGTAGGTCGCGTAATTGGGAATCGATTTGGCGCCTATGTTGTCCAGCGGCTTGGCGAAAGTCGTCGCACCCGAGGCCGCGTTAACAATGGGCGTGGCGGTGCCGGTGCGGCGGTCGCCCTTGACCAGCGTCAACGTGTAGGACTGCGACACATTCTGCGTGGCTCCGCCGGGACCGGTAATCGGACCGATATTGACCAGGGGCACCGGGATCGATTTGCCGCCTGCCGTGACGGCGAGACCCTGGGTCGTGGTCGTGAATCTGAACTGAAAGGTCGTATCGGCAACGCCCGATCCGGTGCTGTCTATCGAGATCTCATACAGCGCATTATCGTCCAGAAAGAAGTAGTTAGGCCCGCCCTGGGGGTCCTGCAACGGCTGGTAGTTGGCGATCAGGGTTACGTATCCGGTGCGACCGGCCTCGTAACTGTTGAACATGTAGAAATCGGTACCATCGACCTTGGGACGAGTGGTGATGAAGGGCGCTTCGCGGTGGCTGGATGCCATGGCGCTGCCGGTCACGCAGGCGGCGATGACCGCCATCCACAGTCGACCGTGGTTCATCTTGATCATAGGATTTTCCCCGGAGTTGGTGAATCAGTCGGCACTGGTTGTCTGAAGCGATACGAACCAGATGCTCATTCGGATGCATCGCGCCGGAAGAGTTTTACGTCCCGATGGCACCGAAATCCCCGAGCGGGGGGCCAGGCGGCCGGAAGTGCCGGGCGCGCTATGCCTGGTGCCTAGGGATGCGTGACCTGCAGGATGCTGTGGCGGATCTGCTCGGAGAGCACGACCTGCGCATCGGCTGCCACCCGCACCAGTATCTCATCGAATACCAGCAAGCCTGATTCGTTGGCGCGCACCACATCGCGTGCGCGCAGCAGGTCGATGAAGTTCTCGAACAGGCTGCGATCGAAGAATTCCGGTGAATTGAATCCATACAGCACCGTCATGCGTCGCGCCATGAGCTGGCAGCGCTCCTCGAGCGCCTGCTGCGATATCTGGCCGCTGCCCGCACCGATCAGCAGCGCGATTGCCAGGTAGTAGCGCTCGATGGTCGCCACGGTGGTCTGCGCCAGCAGCGACAACTGCATCGCCGCGATCGAGTCGGGGCCGGGCCGCTTCCAGCGCGGCTCATCGGGGCTGCTGTCGAGCAGTCCGAGCCCGGCAAGCGCTTCGAGCGTGCGCGCGACGACATCGGGCAACTCGGCTTCCGACCAGCGCAGGAACAGTTCGGCAGCCACATACGGGTAGATGCGGCCCGCCAGTCGCTGCACATCCTCGGTCGCCATGGCCGAGTTGGACAGAAAGCAGCAGGCAATCAGCGATGGCATCGCGTACAGGTGCAGCACATTGTTACGCGTATAGGTGGCCAGCACCGCATGCTCGGGGCTCATGCGCACAATGTCACCGGCGCGCTGCTGCTCGCGCGAGATGATCTTGAGTGTCAGGCCATATTCCACGGCCTGCTGCGGCGTCGTCCGTGTCACGGTGACGCGGTCGCTGTACGGCATCATTGCCAGGATCGACTGCATGATTTCGATCTGCCGGCGCAGATCGGATTCGAGCATCGCCTGGCGCGGCATCGACAGCAGGATCAGCGCCAGCAGGTTGACCGGTGTCACGGTGGCTGCGGCATTGATGTTGCGCATGATCGCCTGTGCCAGTTCAGCCACCAGCGCGCCGACCCAGGGCGGCCGGTTCTGGTCATCGAACGCCTGGGATCGCCAGCCGGGCGCATGGTTATCCAGCAGCGCATCCAGATAAATCGGCTCGCCCAGATTCACATGCACCCGCCCCAGGCGCTGGCGTGAAAGCCGCCGCAGGCTGCGCAGCAGCCCAAGCACCGACTCCTTTTCCTTGGGCTTGCCCGAGAGCTCGCCGATATAGGTAGGCCCTTCAAGAATGCGTTCGTAGCCGAAATACACCGGCAGGAATACCACCGGCCGGCGCGGCTCGCGCAAGTAGCTGCGTACGGTCATCGACAGCATGCCCGTCATCGGCGTCAGCAGCCGGCCCGTGCGGCTGCGGCCGCCCTCGATGAAGTACTCGATCGAATGTCCGCGCGCCATCATGGCGGCCAGATATTTCATGAATACGATGGTGTAGAGCGCGCTGCCGCGCAGGCTGCGGCGGATGAAAAACGCACCGCCCTTGCGCAGCAGCCGGCCGACGACGGGCAGATTCAGGTTGAGTCCGGCCGCGATGTGCGGCACCGCGAAGCCGCGCTGATAGATGGCATACGACAGCAGCAGGTAGTCCATGTGGCTGCGATGGCAGGGCACATAGACGATTTCGTTGCCCTCAGCGACCTGCTGCAGCGTCTCGACGTGCTGGAATTCCACACCGTCGTACAGCTTGTTCCAAAGCCGCGACAGTCCCAGCGACATCAAGGTCACAAAGGCGTGCGAGTAGTTGGCAGCTATTTCGTTGGCGTAACGGCGCGCCTCGAGCAACAGCGCGCGACGCGAAGCGCGGCCTTTCTCGCCGACCTCCTGCGCCACCGCGGCACGCACCGCGCGCGTGCGCAGCACCGCGGCGACGATGGTGCGACGGTGCGAGAGGTCGGGCCCGATGCGGGCCGCGCGCAGACGCGCAAATTGCGTGCGCAGCAGCCGCGCCACGCGCCGGCCATTCAACGCCGTGTCGGCATCCTGCTCGAGCCAGCGGCGCAAGGAGATTGGCTCGCCCAGCTGCACGGTGGTATTGCGGCCGTTCACCAGCACGCTGAAAAATCGCCGCACGCGGCTGCCGATGACCCAGTTCTCCGACAGCAGCAGCCGGATGATGGAACGCTCCTTCTGCGGCGCCCGCCCCCAATAGACGGCGGCCGGCACCAGGCTGACATCGAGGCTCGGGTCGGCCCGCAGCGCCTCGATCAGCATCAACAGCAGTTCGGGTGGCCTCCGGTCGAGCCGTGATCGCCAGAACCCGACGCTGCGGGCCAGCGCGAATGAGGAGCGGCGGCGGCGCAGCCGTTGTGACAGCAGCCGCCGACCGGGTCGCGGCAGGCGCTCGCGCACGCAGACGCTTTGCAGCACCGCGAGATCGACACGACTGCGCTGCTCGAGCACGTAGCACACCGGCGTGGTGCGACCGTCGATGCGCGCCGCGGCATCTTCGGGACGGAGCGTCGCCCGCACCCACAGCGCAAGAACCCGCCTCAAGACCCCTTGCATGGTCGCAGCAGCCTAGGCGGCGCCGCGCTCGGACGGCAGGTCGAGTCCGATCAGGAAGTACTCGAACAGGTACTTGATGAACCTGAGTTGATCGTGCAGCTGATGATCGCTTTCGAGCAGGTGCAGCGAGGAGTTGTATTCACGCGCAAAACGGACGCTGTGTTCGAACGGCACGACATCGTCACGCCAGCCATGCACGATCGCTGCCGGGCAGTCGAGCACCCGCTCGCGCAACGGCGGCAGGCCTTCGACATACAGTGCCGGAGCCATCAGGTAGACACCGCGGGCATGCAGCAGCGATGAGGCCGTGACCGCCACGTATCCGCCAAGGCTGGAACCGACCAGCACGAGGTCGCCGGACAGCGTCTTGCAGACTTCGATCAGGCGGTCGCTGCGGGCCTTGACCGTCTCCATGCCGCGATAGTCAACCGACTCGACCTCGTAGCCTTCGCTGCGTGCGACGTCGGCCAGGGCGGTGATTTTCCTGCCCCACGGCCCGCTGTCCTTGCCATGCGAGAACACGACATACCGCTTCGCCATCCTGAGATTTTCCTTTGACGCGGCACCAGCCAGCGAGAACCATCGCTGGGCATGATACTCCTGCCGACTTGGGTCGCGGTCAGCTCCCGCGGCTCAGCGCGAAGCGGTTGACGCTGACCATGCGCGCCGCGCTGCTCTCGGGTTGGTGGGTCACGAGGCAGGTCTGATGCTCACCGGGTCGCGAGACCGCAAACCCGAACAGCAATTGGAATTGCCCGCGGGCCACGGCCGCGGCGTCATTGAGTCGCTCGTCGCAGACGACGAAGTAATTCTCCGCCGGCGACCCGGTACCGAAGGCACCATCGCTTGCCAGGCTCTCGAAAAAAGTGATGACCTGCGCACGCACCTGCGCCCACAGCGGGGGTCCGCCGTGTTCCAGCCGCACCCAGTTCGTTCCGCGTTCGATGCTCGACATCAGGAACAGCGCCATGCGCCGCGCCACCAGGCTGCGCCAATCCGAATTTGACCCCGATTCGGGCAGCAGCGTGCGCAATGTGCCACGCTGCCGACTGCTTTGGCGCTGCACGGTCAGCGTGTTGACGCCTGATTGCGCCAACCGCACCCGATCCAGGTCGTTGACGCTGACCGCCGGGCGCAGCCCCAACCGCAGCATGGGCTCATCGGCCTCGTTGCAGGTCCAGACCGGGCAGATCTGATCGCAGCGCGCCAACAGGCCGGCTCCCGCTGCGGCCGAACCGAACGGCTCATAGCGTCCGCGCAGGCGATCGAAGGCCAGCACTCGCGGGTAGAACATCAGGGCATCGTCGCTGTGAAACGGCCAGTTGCGCAGACCCTCGAGGGCCGCCTCGGGCGTGTTCCATGCGGCCGGCGGATCGACCAGCAGCATGGCGCGATGCTCGCGGCACTGACGCAACGCCACCAGCAGCGCGGGCAGCCCCACATCCAGCTCGCGCGAGAGCGGCGGAATGCACAGGAAATTGAAGTTCAGGTCCGGACGCAGTGCGAACAGTCCGGTGCCGTTGCGGGCATCGCCGATGATGTCGTAGTTGGTGAGCGCATCGCCGTCATCGCCGTCGGGATTCGATGCGACGTAACCCAGTGCACCGCCGCTGCCTGGGCCCACGGTCCGGTCGGGCCGCGACTTTGGCAACGCGCCGAGGAGCCGTACCAGCCGTGAGCCCGACAGCAGCCCGGGCAGTGAACGCTCAGCGTCGGTGCGGATCGTCACGCGGCGAAAGATTTCCTGGTCTTCGATCAGCTCCGTGCCGGCCGCACGCAGACGCTGTACCACCAGATTGAAGCGATCAGTCTCGGCAGCAGCAATGCCGTCGTAATCCACCGCCGCGCGCAAGTACTCCCGGGTCCCCGGTGACAGGCCGATCAGCGTGAGATCGCCGTCAGCGGCACGCAAGGTCAGCGTCGGAGCGCGGGCGCCGTTACAGACGCGAACGATGATGCAAGTCTGGCCGCCGTTTTCGAAGAACTGCTCGACCGCGTAGGACAGTGTCGAGGGCTGCCACAGTCCGCCGAAGACACGCTGGTATTCGTCGAAGCTGGTGATCGTCGTGGCCTGTTCGACCGGCCCCTTGAGCGCGCGGCCGACAAAGGCGGTGACGGCGGTTGCGGCACGCTCAATGGGCGGCTGCAGCCGAATCAGCCTTTCAGTTTCTATTTCTGAGACGACCAGCTCGGGCACGCCCTGTCCTCGAAGCTCGGGCGCAAATGTAGCACAGCGCGCCTAACCGGATTGCGCCGCCTGGGGCTTTTGCGCCGTTTGTTCCACCGCGCGCGCCTTTTGCTCTTCAGCGGCGCGTCGTTCCTCATCCTGCTTGCGCGCGATCTCCGCCAGCATGAGCTGCAGCCATTCGCTCAACTGGGCCACGATGCGTCTCAACCGCCCGGTGCATGACTCACGGACGCCGGTGCACTGGCGGGCTCGCGCTCCGACAACAATTGCTCGGCGCTGCGCCCATCGGTGCCGGTGTCATCGCTGCCGTCCCAGTTCGAGCCTTCCGGTATTCGATTCTGAACGCGGCGCGCCGCCGCCAGCTCACCATCCACGCTGCCGCCATCGCCCGAGACGGCGACCGGGATGCCACGCGGTTCGTGACTGACAGCGGCCACGCTTTGCCAGTCGATGCTGGCGCCGGAGGTTTTCAACGTGCTTTGCAATTGCGGGGTGAGCGCCCGCGACTGCAGCTTCTTCTGCGCGTTCTGCCAGTTGCGTGCATCGTCCTCGAGCACCGTGTAGGCCTGCAAATAGAGCCGGTCCTCATGCCAGCCGAAGATATAGGGCTGATTGACGACGCGGACCTGCGTGCCGTTGGGAACCATCTCGAATACTTTCTCGATATCCTCGGGGTACAGCCGCACGCAGCCGTGGCTCGATCGCAGACCTACCCCGTAGGGTTTGTTGGTGCCGTGAATCAGATAGCTCGGCCAGCCGAGCCTGAATTCGTATTTACCCAGTGGATTATCGGGCCCGGCGGGAACCACGGCGGGAAGGTCCTCGCCGTTGTCTTCGCGATGATCCTTGCGCAGCGCGGCCGAGGGGTGCCAGACCGGATCCTTGACGTGCGCCACCACGTGCGTGACGCCTTCCGGCGTCGACCAGCCGATCTTGCCGATGCCGATCGGATGCGTGTAGACCTCCTGCGGCTCACCCTTGCGGTGTGGCGGGAAGTAGAAAAAGCGCATGGCCGCAACATTGATGACGATGCCATCGCGCGGCGCATTGGGCAGGATGAATCTTGTCGGCACCACGATCTGGCGGCCTTCGCCGGGCAGCCATGGATCGACGCCGGGGTTGGCGCGAACTATCTCTTCGTAGCCAATATCGAACCGCCGCGCGATATCCGGCAGCGTGTCCTCTTTCGAAGCGGTGGTCACCTGGACCTCTCCGACCACATCATCCTGCTGGCTCGGCAGCGTGAAATGATGCGTGTCGGCCGGCAGCGGCAATACCGGCGCCGGTGGCGGCGCTGCGGGCGCCGCCGGGGCGGGCGGCGGCGGTTTGATGGCGTGCGATCCGATCAGCGCGCAGGCCGCCAGCAGGCAAGCCGCGGCGCACAATCCCGCGGTCCGCATCGCTCGCCCGTAACGGTTGGCTTTCACACCGATCATTCTAGAGGAGTATCGGTTGGTTGGGCAGTTCGTTGCCTGAGGCGCGCGCGGCCGGGAAATGCTGCGCCAGAAGCTTTGCAACCCCCGCTACGGCCGCCCGCGAGCCTTCCACATAACGTCCCGCGCGGTAGTGCGTTTCGACCTCGCGGCAGACCGCCTCCCACTCGGCCGCCGAGACGCGCTCATTGATGCCGCGGTCGGCCACGATTTCCACCGCACGATCGGCGCGCAGCACATAGATGAGCACGCCATTGTTGGATTGTGTGTCCCAGATGCGAAGCCGCGCGAACGCCTCGATCGCGCGGGCGCGGGGAGTGACGTTGTGCCACAGCGCCGCCCAGGGCAATGCGGTCTCGATGGCGAATCGGATTTCGCCCGCGTGCTGCGCCTCGGCGGCAGTGATCGCCGCTTCGACCTCGGCCAGCACTGCGGGCGTAAAGCGCGATCGCGTGCCGCGCGTGCTCGAGGTCAAATGCCGCAAGGTGCGTGCGATCTGCATATCACCAGCGTCCCGAGGCGCCACCGCCTCCGAAGCCGCCGCCGCCGCCGCTGAAGCCGCCGCCTGAACCGCCGCCACCGAATCCGCCGAAGCCACCGATCCCGCCGCCCCAACCGCCAAAGCCGCCGGAACTCCAGCCTCCGCCGCGCGCGCCGAACAGCAGTGCCAGCAGCAAGCCCAGCACGCCGACACCCACCGCGACCAGCACCGTCTGTGTGATGAGGTACGCGATCAGCGCGGTACCGCCGCCACTGAGCGCCGCGCCGAGCGGGCGGCCGAAAATGGCGCGCAGAACATTCGATGCAATCAGAAATCCGAAGATCGCGAATGGCAGCGCATTCCAGTTCGCCGGTCGATTGTGCTGCCAGGTGCGGTCGGGCTCGGGCAGCGGCTCGCCATCGATGAGCCGCATCAACTGCTCGATGCCGGCACTGATGGCAGCGAAGAACTGGCCCTGGCGCAGCAGCGGCACCATGGTGTCCTGGATGATACGGTTCGTGGCCGCGTCGGTGAGTACGCCCTCGAGGCCGTAGCCATTCTCGATGCGCAGTGCATGATCGTTCTTGGCCAGGATGAGCAGCACGCCATCGTCGACCTTCTTGCGGCCGAGTTTCCAGGCCTCGACCACGCGGATCGAATATTGCTCGATCTGCTCAGGTTGAGTGGTGGGCACCAGCAGCACGGCGATCTGGGCCCCTTTGCGTGCCTCAAAATCCGCCAGCCGCTGTTCGAGTTCAGCCTGCTGGCCGGCAGTCAGCGTTCCGGTCAGATCGGTGACACGCGTATCGAGCCTGGGGATAGGCTGCAGCGCCTGCGCGGTGGCGAAACTTCCGGCGCCGCAGAAGATCAGCGCCGCAAGAGCAGACAGCAGGCGCACGGCTGGCGACGGGTGGGTCGCCCCTCAATGCGCCGGAGCGCTGGTGCCGCCAAAATCCACGGTCGGCGGATGGGAGATCTCCGTCTCGTTCTGCACCGTGAAGTTCTGCTTCACCGGATACTTGAACATCATGGCGGTGAGATTGGTGGGGAACTGGCGGATCAGGGTGTTGTAGTCCTGCACGGCCTGGATGTAGCGATTGCGGGCCACGGTGATGCGATTCTCGGTGCCTTCCAGCTGCGCCTGCAGATCGCGGAAATTCGCATCCGACTTGAGCTGCGGATAATTCTCGGTCACCGCGATCAGGCTCTTGAGAGCCTGCGTAAGCTCTCCCTGGGCGGCCTGGAATTTCTTGAATGCCTCGGCATCGTTGACCAGCTCAGGGGTGGCCTGGATGGTGCCGACCTTGGCGCGCGCCTCGGTAACACCGATGAGGACTTTCTGTTCCTGCGCCGCGAAGCCCTTGACCGTATTCACCAGGTTCGGCACCAGGTCGGCGCGCCGCTGATATTGATTCAGGACCTCAGACCATGCTGCCTTAACCGCCTCGTCCTGTTGCTGGATGCGGTTGTAGCCGCAGCTGCTGGCGAGCAGCGCCAGCGCCGTGATGAAGCAGACCTTGAGCGTGCGCATCGAAAACAACCCTCCAGGGGCAGCATAATTTCGAGGCTATCTTCACACGTTCGGCGCCGCGGCGCACAGTAACCGGTATGGGCCGTTTTCGAGTGCCGGCGACGCCCGGATCCAAATACATCACACCGGAGGGTGCGGCGAGGCTGCGCCAGGAGCTTGAGGCGCTCTGGCGTCACGAACGACCCCAGGTGACCGCGGCGGTCGCCGCCGCCGCCGCCCAGGGCGATCGCTCGGAGAACGCGGAGTACATCTACGGCAAGCGGCGCCTGCGCGAGATCGATCGGCGCGTCCGTTTCCTGCGCGCACGGCTGGATGGAATGACCGTCGTCCACCTGCCGCCGGGCGATCGTGGCCGTGTCTTTTTTGGTGCACGCGTGACGCTCGAAACCGACTCGGGAGCACAGCGCCAGCATCGCATCGTCGGCCCGGACGAATTCGACATGGCACCGGACTACATCAGCATGGATTCGCCGCTGGGCAAGGCGCTGCTGGGCAAGCGGCTGGACGACGCCATCGAACTGATGCTCGAGCGCGGCACGGAGGGATTCACCATCGTCCGCATCGACTATACGTGAGCGGCCGGCGGCTCAGCTTACGCGCACATTCTTGAACTGCCAGGGATCGCTGGTGTCCAGATCCTCGGGAAACAGCCGTTCGCGGTCGCTCAACGGCGTCCAGTCGGTGTAGTGGCCCACGACCGGCCCGAGATAGGGCCGGCAGATGCCCAGCACGCGGCGGAAATCGACTTCGTCCGGCTCGGTGATGCCGTTGTTGGGATTTTCCATGGCCCAGATGAGGCCCGCGAGCACGGCCGAGGTGACCTGCAGACTGGTGGCATTGTTGAAAGGCGCGAGCTGACGAGCCTGATCAATCGACAGCTGCGAGCCATACCAGTAAGCATTCTTCTTGTGTCCGGCGAGCAGCACGCCGAGCTCATCGATCCCCTTGCTGATGTCGTCCATCAGGATCCGCTTGCGATCCTGGATCTGGTAGTTGCGACCGGAGAATTCGTGCACCGACAGCACAGCCGCGTCGCAGGGGTGATAACAGTAGTAGGCCGACGGCCGGTACAGCACCTGAGAATCCTTGCGCACGGTGTAATAGTCCGCCAGCGAAATCGACTCGCCGTGGGTGATCAGAAAGCCATGGTAAGGCCCATTCAGCGGTGTCCAGCTGCGCACTCGCGTGGCGACACCCGGCTGCGACAGGTAGATCGCCGAGCCATTGCCGAAATCGTAGCGCTTGCCATCGCGCGGGAAATTCCGCTCGTGCGAACCCCACCCGAGTTCGGCCGGCTGCGACCCCTCCGAGACGAAACCGTCGACCGACCAGGTGTTGACGAATTCGTTGGGCTCCTTCGGGATGGTGGAGACCTGGGTGTCGCGCTCGGCGATGTGAATGGTCTTCACGCCCAGGCGCTGCGCAAGCTCGGCCCACTCGGTGCGACTGGAAGGCACGGCTCCTTCGACCCCGACATCGCCGGCGATGTTGAGCATCGCCTGCTTGACCAGGTGCGAAACCAGTCCGGGATTGGCGCCATGCGTCAGCACCACGGTCGGCGCACGCGCGCTGCCGGCGCGCAACGCCAGCGTCTCCTCGCGCAGCGCGTAGTTGGTGCGCTTGGCGACTGGGATGGTGGGATCGGTGTAACCGCCGGGCCAGGGTTCGATGCAGGTGTCCAGATACATCGCGCCCTTGTCCCAGCAGTAACGGATCAGCGCGATACTGGAAACATCCACCGAAACATTCAGCAGAAAATCGCCGCGCCCGAGCAGCGGCTCGAGCACGCGCCGAAAATTCTCGCGGGTCAGCGCTTCCTTGACGAACTTGACGCCGAAACGCGCCGCCTCTTCGCGTCCGACATCCTCGGCGGTGACGATCGAGATTCGCTCGGGAGTGATGCCGATGTGTCGCAGGATCAGCGGCAGCACGCCCTGCCCGATGCTGCCGAAGCCCACGAAAATAATGCGGCCCGGAAATTCGACGTAGACTTCGTGTGTACTCATGATCATCCCGAGTGAATCGACGCGGAAGGGTAGCAATGGCGGCCCAGTGCCGCCAGCGCCTGGGAGCAGGGACCGTCGGCGTTCAGCGCCAGTGAGGCGGCCAGGTGCGTTCGTGGCCTGGCAGCGCGGCGACGCGCTCCAGCCAGCGACCGATGGCGGGGTAGTTGATTTCCATCGGCAGGAAACGTGCCGCCAGTTCGTGCGCGCGCGGCCGCGCCAGCGCCCGCAGCAGCAGGCGAATGTAGGGATAAATCATCATGTCGGCGGCTGAGAAGCTCTCGCCCACGACCCAGTCGGAGCGCGCCAGGCGCATTTCGATGGTTCGCGCTTCACCGGCCACGCGATGCATCGCCTCGGTGACTTCATCGCCGGGGACCCGTTCGGGGCGCTCGAGCAGCGCGGCGATGATCTGCTTCAGCGGCGGCTCCGCATACGACTGGTACTCGCAGATCACGCGCATGATCACCCCGGCTTCCTGCGGGTTGCGGCCGAAGATGGCCGGTTGCGGGTATTTCTGGTCCAGGTAGTAGAGGATCGCGAGCGACTCGAATACCACATAGTCGTCATCGCGCAACACCGGCAGCCGGCCGCGGAAATTCATCGCCAGCATCTGGGGCGACTGGTGCTCCTGGCGATCGAAGTGCAGCAGGTGACTCTGGTAGGCCAGACCCTTGTATTCGAGCGCCAGCGCCACACGCCAACACGCGGGACTGCCGCTCCCCCAGTAAAAGTCGATCGCCATTGGTCGGGATTGTAGCCACTCGGCAGCGCGCCGGAAACGCGCGCATTTACTTGTCGGCTTGTTTTGCTATGGTGCGCGCCTGTGTGGGTATCGGTAGGGTGAAGAGTGTGAGTCAACCGCAAACGGCGCGCAGCGCGCCGGCCGGCCAATCCTGGAGCGTCGAGGACTCGCTCGAGCTCTATAGCGTGCCGGCGTGGGGCTCGGGCTACTTTTCGATCAATGCGGCCGGTCACGTCGTGGTGCGCCCCGATACCACCTCCGCGCACGAAATCGATCTGTTCGAAGTCGTGGAAGGCCTGAAGGAACGCGATCTGTCGGCCCCGGTCGTGGTGCGTTTTTCGGACATCCTGGCGCACCGGTTGCGGCACCTGCACGAAGCCTTCAGCCAGGCGATTGCAGAGAACGACTATCGCAACCGCTACACGGCGGTATTTCCCATCAAGGTCAACCAGCAGCGCCTGGTGGTCGAGGAAGTGTTCCGCTACGGCAAGGAATTCGGTTTCGGGCTCGAAGTGGGCTCCAAACCCGAACTGCTGGCGGTGATGGCGATGACCGAGGCGGCCCCCGAGCGGCCGATCATTTGTAACGGTTTCAAGGACTCGAGCTACATCGAGGCGGTGGTGCTGGCCACCAAGCTCGGCCGCACGATCATGCCGGTGATCGAGAACTTCTCCGAGCTCGAACTGCTGCTGCGGCATGCCGATCACTACGGCGTCAGGCCCAAATTCGGCGTCCGGGTCAAGCTGGCGACCGAGGGCTCGGGCCGATGGCGCGACTCGGCCGGTGAAAGGTCGAAGTTCGGACTGTTCATCACCGAGATTCTGGAGCTGCTGGCGGTACTCAAGGCGCGCGACATGCAGGATTGCCTGAAGCTGGTGCACTGCCATCCGGGCAGCCAGTTGCAGGACATCCGGCGGGTCAAAGCCGCCATCAACGAGCTGGCGCATGTCTACGCGGAACTCAAGCTCATGGGTGCGGGACTCGAATACATCGATGTCGGCGGCGGCCTGGGGATCGACTACGACGGCACGGGCACCAATTTTGCCTCCTCCATGAACTACACGCTCAGCGAGTACGCGAGAGACGTGGTCTACCGCATCGGCAACGTCTGCAATACGCGCAATATCCCGCATCCGCTGATCATCAGCGAATCCGGCCGCGCCATTGCCGCGCATCACAGCGTGCTGATCTTCAATATCGTGGGCCGTTCGGCGCTGGACCGCTTCGAGATCACCGGGCGCGAGGCTGAGCAGTTCGGCGGCGACCGCGCCCTGCCGCAGCCGGTGCGCGACCTGATCGATGCCTATCGCAATATCGACGAGCGCCGCCTGGTGGAGTGCTTCCACGATGCGCTCACGGCACGCGACCAGGTGCTGCAGATGTTCGACCTGGGGCTGATGTCGCTGGAATTCAGGGGACTGGCCGAGCGGCTCTACTGGGCCAGCTGCGCGCGCATTCGCGACTGCTGCCGCAAGCTCGACAAAGTGCCCGAGGAACTCGACGACCTCGAGAATGTGCTGTCCGATACGTATTTCTGCAACTTCTCGATCTTCCAGTCGTTGCCCGACAGCTGGGCCATCGACCAGATCTTCCCCATCATGCCCGTGCACCGCCTCAATGAGCTGCCGGCGCGCAAGGCCGTGCTGGCCGACATTACCTGCGACTCGGACGGCAAGATCGACCGTTTCGTGGGGCCGCGCGAGGTCAAGCGCACGCTCGAAGTGCATGAGCTGCAGCCTGGAGAGGACTACTACCTGGGCGCCTTTCTGGTCGGCGCCTACCAGGAAACCCTGGGGGATCTGCACAATCTCTTCGGCGACACCCATGTGGTGCACATCAAGCTGCACGAGGAAGGCGGCTGGTGGATCGAGGAAGTCGTCAAGGGCGACACCGCCAACAAAGTGCTCGAATACATGGAGTACGACGTCGCCGAGCTGGCGCCGGCGCTATCGCGCGATTGCGAACGGGCGGTGCGCGAAGGGCGACTGACGGTGGCTGAGGCGCAGGCACTCAAGCGCTTCTACGAAACCGAACTCAACGGCTACGCCTACCTGGAACCCTAGGCCCCGGCACGGCGCGGACCGTCAACGGCCGCGCCTCTACCACATGGCTTTGAGGCGCGCCGACACATCCAGGGTCGATGGGCGGCCATCACTCAGGGCCATCGCGGGCTCGCCCAGGCGTGCGGCCTGGAAGGCGGCCGGCTCGAAAGCCTTCAGCACCTTGTCGGTCATGAATCGGCTGCGCGCGCCGTACACATGGGCATCGCCGTTCTTCGGCTGCTGCACCAGCGGAAACTTCAGCGGCGCGCACAACTGCAGCTCATTGCGCGCGCGTGTCATGGCCACATAGAGCAGACGGCGCTCCTCGTCGATCAGCTCGTTGCGCCCGGTCGCGAACTCGGACGGAAAGCTGCCATCGACGACGTTCAGGATGTACACCGTGTCCCATTCCATACCCTTGGCCGAATGCACGGTGGACAGCACCAGGTAGTCCTCATCGAGCACGGGCTTGCCGGACAGATCGCCGGAGGCGTGCGGCGGATCGAGCGTCAGCTCGGTGAGGAAACGCTCGCGCGAGGGGAATTGAGTCGACAGCTGATCGAGCTGATCCAGATCGCCGATACGCGTGTGTACATGCTCATACAACCGTTCGAGGTGGGGCTGGTACCAGTCGCGCACCAGCCGCACCTGCCCAGGCCACGGCCGCTGCGGATCGGCCAGTGCCCGCAGCAGCGCACCGAGCTTGCCGTAGTCGACCGCCATCTGCTGCGATGGCGAGTAGCCTTTGAGCGCCTCGAGCGAGCCGGACTGGGCATCGAGCAGCTCGATGACTTTGCGGGCGTTGACCGGCCCCATCCCCGGCAGCAGCTGCAGTACGCGGAATGAGGCGATGGTGTTGCGCGGGTTGTCGCACCAGCGCAGCACTGCCAGCATGTCCTTGACGTGCGCGGCCTCGAGGAACTTAAGTCCGCCGTACTTCACGAACGGAATCTTGCGCCGCGCGAGTTCCACCTCCAGCAGGTCGCTGGCGTTGGCGTTGCGGAACAGCACCGCCTGGCGCTTCAGGGCCACGCCTGCCTCACGCCGCTTGAGGATCTGGGCGCAGACGTACTCGGCCTGGCCGGCCAGATCGTCGATGGTCACATACAGCGGCCGGCCGCCGCTGCCTCGCGTCGAGAGCAGGTGCTTGCGATGCTGGCGCGGCGCCTCGGACATGAGCGCATTCGAGGCATCGAGCAAGCCTTGAGTGGAGCGGTAGTTCTGCGCCAGCGTGACGATCTCGGCCGCAGGCGTGAAGCGTTGCGGGAAGTTCAGGATGTTTTCGACCGCGGCGGCGCGGAAGGAATAGATCGACTGCGCATCGTCTCCGACCACGGTCAGGCCGCTGCCGTCGGGCTTCATCGCGTACAGAATCTCGCCCTGCAGTTTATTGGTGTCCTGGTATTCATCGACCAGGACGTGATCGAAATTGGCGCTCACGTCCTGCGCAAGCCGTGGCTCGCTCATCATCATGTGCCAGTAAAGCAGCAGGTCGTCGTAGTCGAGCAGCGAGTGACGCTGCTTGCGCTCGACGTAGCCGCGATACAGCTGGCGCAGGTCCTGTTCCCAATCCTTGCACCAGGGGAACTGCTGCTCCAGTGCCTCGGTCAGGGTCTTCTGCGTGTTCACGCGCCAGGAGTAAATCGCAAGGCAAGTGTCCTTGCGCGGGAAGCGCTGCTCCTTGGCGGCGAAGCCCAGCTGCGCCCGGATCTCATCGAGCAGGTCGGCGGAATCGGCACGGTCGATCACGGTGTAGTTCGGGTCGAGCTGCAGGTGACGCGCGTAGTGACGCAGCAGCCGGTTGCCGATGGAATGAAAGGTACCCGTCCACACCAGCCGCTGGATCATGGCCTGGGCCTTGTTGCCCAGTGTGTCGCCCATGCTCTCGCGGACGATCTCATGTGAACGCCGCCGCATCTCGTGGGCGGCACGACGCGTGAAGGTCAGCAGCATCACCCGCGCCGGATCGACCCCATTGAGCACCAGTTGCGCCACGCGGTGGGCGATCGTCATCGTCTTGCCCGTACCCGCCCCGGCGATGACCAGCAGCGGACCCGCGCGCCAGCCTTTTTCGGGCACGGCCTCGCCGTGGCAGACCGCTTTGCGCTGCGCGGAATTCAGACCATTCAGTTGCGAGGCGGCAGCCATCGTCGCGCAATATAAGCCACGGATGGTGCCGGCGGGAGGCAACCTTTCACCGATTGTGAACTGGCTGCGGCGTCGACTCACAACCGCTACCCTATGGCATGGCCATTGAGAAGGTGCG
>Ga0181531_10001097_pt1 | contig 17389 bp, 20 predicted proteins | sample PEATcosm2014_Bin_38_FD_119743 | JGI IMG/M metagenome (GOLD analysis project Ga0181531, IMG submission 119743) | Peatland microbial communities from MTU Mesocosm Facility, Houghton, MI, USA - PEATcosm2014_Bin11_10_metaG | ecosystem: Environmental > Terrestrial > Soil > Wetlands > Peat | place... | reverse complement strand
GGTTGAGCCGTAGGATATCTTCGTCGTCGAGCCTGCCAACGCGCGCGCCGACCTTGGTTCTTGGGACGGTGGAAACCTTATCCACCATCAGACGGCATTCGGCGCGCAGGCCGTTGCGCTCGTTCGGCTCCACCGGCAGACGGAACAGCGGCGCTTCGGTCTCGTCCGTGGTAAAGGCGCAGACCGTAATGGAGTCTGTCGCGTCGAAGCTATCGTCCTGAACGATGACGACGGGGCGCGGCTTGCCCGCATAGTCCTTGCCGCCGGCGACGGTCCAGATGTCGCCTCGCTTCATTCATCACCCCAGTCCGTCACCGCGTCGATGAACGCCTGGTCCTCCCGCGCATGGGCGCCAGCGGCGACGGCGGCCGACTGGCGATGCGCCTCGGACTTGAAGGCGGGGGAGCGCACGTCCGGCACCCAAATCTGGATCGGGCGCAGCCCCTGCTCCCGCAGCCGCTCGCGATGTTCCCGCACCTTGATGCGCGAAGGCTTGGCGCTCGATGCCGACGCCATGACAACTCTCCAATACAGTTACATGTAACCTATCATAGACCGCTGTCATTCGCCAGGGCCTGACCAAAGCCACGCTCGCCGAGCGCACGCACCCCAGCCGCGCCCAGCTCGACCGCGTCATGAGTGCCCCGTCGCGATCGAAACCCTGCACCGCGCCGCCGCCCTCCTCGGCCGCGAACTCCGCCTCGAGCTGATCTAATCCGTGTGAGACGACCAACGTAAGGCCAGCGAGCCATGGCGTGGATGGGGCGCAGCGAACCCACGGCCTCGGCCCGGCACAGACGACGACGACACACATTCGCGTGAACCGCCGGTATTACCCACGCCGCAGTTTGCTACGGCGCTCCGTCCCTCAGGTATTTCTTCTCAGATTGGCATCTGTAACAGTAGGGCGGGCACCGGGCTCTGGCGGTAGCCCAGCGAATTTGTTGAAATATTTTGCGACACGAAAAACACTAAAAGTTATCGACACGATTGACGTTATCGAGTAAAGAAAGAGCAAGAATCCGATTGCCCAAGCAATACGAACCAAGGCCATTCGAACGCTTTGGTGATCTTTAAACAGGCTGTCCAGTGGAACGCCCATGCCGGACAGCGTGCTGAATAGGCGCGCCTTGGCGACAATTGCAAATATTAGAGCCAATGTTTGAATAACTAGGAAGTGCGTAAATGCAGCTCCAATCGACAATAGCGGCCCTTTGCTCTCCCCCTCGTCCGAAATATACCGCTTGAAGCCGTCGTTGCCGAAAGCGATAAGCATGGCGAATCCGGCTAAGGTAAAGGACACGATTCCCGGAAGCACCGATAGAGGTATATCCCACCAGCCCGGGATGCTCCAAAGGCCGTAGGTTAGCACCAAGAAGACCACTGCGGCATGCAAATACGGCGACCCAATTACCGCTCCAAACCCCTCGTATCGACTCCAATACTCCGCCGCGATATTGCGTAAGCCGGTATATTGGCGCGTCAGCACAGGTGGCAGCGCCAGCTTCACTCGACAGGGCCGATATCTGTTACCGCCCCACGCGCGATGCGCCGAAATGCGGTGTCCTCGGAAATACGATCTGGATCGTATCGCAATCTTTTCGTAAACGGATGATCCTCACTAGAGAGCCTTACTGATTGACCATTTGGGTCGACACCGCGTGCCACGACGTGTCCATGGTTCAACGCCGCGCGTGCTAATTTCTTGGTGTCTCGGTTCGGAACGAGACTACCAGATCCGTCCGAATCAAGCTGAGTGATCAGGCGTCGGGCATGCTCACGCCGTAAGCGCTCCTCCATCTCGCGATCGAAATCCTGATCATCGGGATTCGGAAGCCTGTACTCGATAACGAGGGACTTTAGGGTTGGAAGCGCCAGCATTTCCTCTAGCGCCTCGTTACTTTGAATCATCGACACATTTATTATTCCAAATTGCCTCACAATGGCAGAATCTCTAACTAGATGCCGAATGAATTTGAGAACCAGTTTCGGGCTGACGCTGACGTTCTTGCCATATGTTTCGAAGACAAACTTGTGCGCTCTAACCGAGAATTGATACCAAAACACCACGTAGTTTGGCCGCAATGCCTCGGGAATAGATATCTGACTCTTGGTGTTGTCATCGGCTTTATCTAACGTATCTAGATCGAACCAAGGGAGGTTTACATTTATTTCGAGAAACCGGCCAACGGAACCTCGAAAGAATTCGCCATCACGCTCAATCGAAGAAATTATTAAGCTCTGATCTCCGCGCACTTTGACTGGGCGGCGGAGTTCGAATAGTGCTGAAAACAGCGCTTCATAACGCCTGGTCGAATGCGGTGCTGGCAGCTCAATGTTCAGTACGCATACCTCGATCGTGCGCTCTCGTGCCATTGGCGTACCTCATGAGACCTCGGTCTTTACCCGAACCGTGATGATCTTCGCAAAACCGGCGAGGAAAGCAAGCCATGCCCGAGTAACTCGCCTGCAGCGTAACGCAACGTGGGATCAACCCGCGCCACCGCCTACAGTTGCTGATAAGCGCTGCCCCCTACCCCTTCGGCCGCTTCCGCTTCGCCCCCGATGGCGCCGGCAACGCAGGTGCAACCAACTGCCGCACCCGTTCCTCCAGCCCGCCCATCGTGTGCGCCAAACCGGCCAAATGCGCGCTTGCCGCCACACTCGCGGCAGTGGCCGCGGCCGCCTTGGCCTCGGTCACCACGCGCTCCCGATCCGCCTCAATCCGCGTCAGCCGGCCCTCGATCGCCTCCAGTCGTCGAGCGATCCCGTCGAAAGAATCGCTGCTGCGCTTCTCCAGCGATACCAATGCGTCAACCGCCCTCGCCAGCTTCCAAAGCTCCCCAAAGCTCGGAACGGCCACCGTTTCAGCCGGCCAACCGCTTCATCACCGAAGTCATCGCCAGATCAATCTCCTGCAACCGTGCCTCAAACCCGTTCACCAGCCGCACAAATTGCGCCGCCTGAGCCTTCTCCCGGTCCGCCTTGATGCGCCCCGTGGCGGTGCGGCCGGTCCGCCCGCCCCCATCGCCCGTCGCGCGCGCTTCCTTCGTCGACACCGAAGCTGCCCTCAAAGCCATGTCACCCTCCGCGCGCCGACCCACCCAAGCGCCTTCCGACAGCCAATATAGCGCACCGCCATCGCCGGTCGAGAACGCCGCAACTGTTAGGGCGGAAACGCGAAACGTGTTCCGTCAACCCAAGCCGCCGCCCCGCCTGCCGCGCCATAAAAGCGCGCGTGCCGAACAAGCCCGCGAAAATCACCCCACACCCCGAAACGGATCAACAATCCGAACCCCCTCCACCACCCGCCCATGCTGCATATCCTCGCTCAGCACCTCGCGGCATCCCAGCGCGATCGCGGCCGCCAAGATCGCGCTGTCCCAGAAACCGAGCCGATGCGCCGCGCGGATTTCCAGCGCGCGCTGCAGCACAAAACCGGTATTGTCCTGCACCGGAAAACGCATCCAGCACCGCACCAAACCGGCCGCCACATCGTGCGGCACCGCATCGGCCCGGCTCGCGCGCGTCGCCTGCGCGTAAAACTCGCCCAGCACCTGCACCGAAAGCCCAACGTCCCCGGCCTCCAGCAGCGCCAGCGCGCACGCGCGCTTCGCTGCCTCGGCCGGCTCAGTACTGATGCTGTAAAGCAGAATTTTGGTATCGAGGAACCGGTCCGCGCTCACGCGCCGCGCTCGTGCAACTCATCGCGGCCCAGCCGGTCCGCGGCCCGGAATCCAGCAATGCGCCCGCGCAGCGCCGCCTCCTCCCGCTTCAGCCGCTCAGCCTCCGATTCCGTCCCACCCAAACCGTTCAAAAACTCCCGCACCAACGCCGACACGCTCGCCCCGCGCCCCGCCGCCCGCATCCGCGCGCGCCGGTAGGTCTCCTCGTCCACGGAAACTGTGACATTCTTCATGATCTCAAGCTCAACCGTCCGCCATAGGCAACGCCGACACGGCCTAACCCGACGCCCCGGTCATCGGAGAAACCGCCCGGCCGGCATGCGTCACCCGCCCGCCGCCGCCGCCAGTTGCCGATCGAGCGTCACGATCTCCGCCCCCATTTGCCGCGCCACCCAAAGATAGCTCGCATCATAAACCGTCAGCCCAACCGCCTGCGCCAAATCCAGCACCGCATCGTGGTCAACCGAAACCTCCTCCACAGGCAGCCGGCCCCGCAGCGCAAAGGCCTCGATCAGTGCGGTGCGCAACGCGGGATGCCGCCTGCACTTGGTCAGGCACACATTGCCCAGCTCGAACGCCAGCAGCGCAGGCGCCACCAGCCGCGCATCGCCGAGCCGCTCGGCTACCATGGCGCCCTCCGGCTCGCCGAACAGCAGCGCCGCCAACGCCGACGCATCCACGACCCTAACGACCATCGCGATCGGCGCGCACCAGGTCGGCCGCCTCGGCCGGCGTGCTCAACCCCAGAAGCCGAACCTCCGCCAGCAATTCGGCCGGCGTCGCCGCCCGGTCCTCCATCACCGCCGCCTCGACGATGGCCAGCAGCTCCCCCTGCAGCGACCGGTGATGCCGCGCCGCTCGCGCCCGCAGCCGCTCCACCACCGCCTCAGGCGCATTCTTGATCGAAAGATTGACCGCCATGGTTCCAAATCCGCTTCAGAATGGAGCCACGTTATCACATAAGGCCAGCATCATCGAATTATGAAAATTCTCCTTGACAGGCAAAATTAACTAAGAATAAATTCCATCAGCCATGCAAACCCCAGACAGAATCCTCCGCGCCGACGCCGAAAACCTCGAGCGCGACCCTCCCGAACTCTCCCACCGAGAGCAGGAGCAATACGCCCGCATCCTCACGGTCGCCGAAGGCCTCATGGCCCGCCACGGTATCCACACCATGACGGCCAGCAGCCTGGCCCAGGCCCTGCGCATGGGCACGCGCACCCTGCGCCGACACTTCTCGGACCTAGATGCCCTGCTGGCGACCCTGATTCGCGGCCACTTGCGAAAACTCGCCCACGCCATCGGCCAGGTCCCGCGCGACGCGCCAAACCGCCCGGAAAAACAGCGCGCCGCCTACCTCGCCCACACGCGCACCGGCGCTGGCGCCCTCACCGACGCCCACCTTCTCCTGGTCCGCGACCGCCATCTGCTGCCCGCCGACCTGCTCACCTACATCGAGCAGGCGCGCCGCAACCTCGGCGAAACCCTCGCCCCCGGCCACGCCGAGAACGCCCTTGCCCTGCTCGACATGCCCGCGCTCGACGCCCCGTGCATCGAAGCCGCCCTCACTTCCATCACCGCCGCCATCGGGCAGCACAAACCCGCCCCGCCGGCAGCCAAACCCGCCACCGCCGCCACGCCCCGCCGCGACCGCACCGCCCCGGCCCGGCCGCCCTGGGCGCCGCCCCGCAACGGTCTGGACCTGCTCCAGTTCGGCCCAGTCCCCACCCTGCCCAACCTGCCGCATGTCACGGCGCGGCCGCAGATCCACTCCTCGGCGTAGAGCAATATCGTCATTACTTGCGTCAGCAGGACGATAAAATTGCTCGTCAAAACAAAGACTAGAGCGTGATCGGCCCGATCGCGTCACGTCAACCTTAGCCGATCACGCTCTAGAGCGGATGGCATCACATGCGGTGTGTCTGATCGCATCCGCCTCCAGGGCCGTTGCCATCAGCCGGCTGCCTATCGAGCGCTGGGCGCGGCCGTGACCTTCATTTTCACGATGATCTGTCCGGGATTGTCGTACCATCCGGATCCGTCGACCACGCCCAAATAAAGCGATTTCGCGCCAACCGGGACGGTAAACTGCTGGCGCGTACCTTTTCCGGTGCCGGTGCGCCCGTCGCCGATCCAGAATATCTGCGCCAGGCCGGGCGAAAGCGTCGTGAAGGTCACGCCGCTGTCGAGCTGGGCGGGTGCCGGACCAACCGGCGGCTTGCCCGTCGTGAAAACGCCGACCAGGCCAGACACGTAGACGTCGAGCGGACCCGACACGCCCGTTCCGTAATCGGCGGTCATGCTGAAGGGATAGTCTGGATAGCCATCCGCCGAGGGCGCGACCGCGTCTGGCGCATAGCCGACACTTCCCGTGGTAGAGAATGTCAGGATCTCGCCGCCCGAGAGTTTCTTGCTGGCCAGCACGGGACTTTCCGCGGGCGCCGCATCGCCGCCGCAGCAGGCGGTTCCCGTCGGCTGGCCGGCAAGGTAGGGGTTGTCCGTGCCGTTAACCGTAACCGTCGCCGCGTGTGCCCGCGCAATCCCGAGCGACGCTGCCGCGACCAAAATAAAAGCTTGCTCTCTGGAAATGAACATAAAAATTCCTCTGCAACGCAAGACGCCTATCCGAAGGAGCCCGAATAAACACCGCGCTACGGCCCGGCCGCTTCGTAAATAGTCTATGAACTTACGGTAGTCTACAATTTTCGCTGTCAAAACTTTCGCGGGAGTGTCCAGCCAGAGCGCGGTAATCGCAATCTGTGCGCGCAGCACGGCAATCTCTGCAAATCGACTGGTTGTCTATGCTAATTCCGGAACAATCAAAATGGCGAAGGAAGGCCAGGGCTCTGCCCTGGACCCGCTGGGGCCGGAGGCCCCAGACCCCCATTCATTAAGAATTGTAGGGGGAAACGGCGAAGCCAAGAAATCAATGACAGTTGCTGGCTTCGCCGAGAAGTAAGGAAAAGCCGCGCAGCGCTAATGGGGGTCTGGGGCCTCAGGCCCCAGCGGGTCCAGGGCAGAGCCCTGGCCTTCCTTATACCGGCTTAACCAAATCCGCGACCCGATGATCCCCCTGCACCGGATGCGGCCGATGCCCGCGCACCTCGTATCCGCACTTCTCGTAGTGCGCGATGGTTTGCTCCATCAGCACGTTGGTGGAGAGGTGCACCTCGGTCAGCCCCGCCTCGCGCGCCACCGCCTCCGCGTGTTCCATCAGCGCGCGGCCGTTGCCTTCGTTTTGCCAGACCGGGTCCACCACGGCGCTCCACACCAGCATGTGGCCGTCGCGCGGCTCGGCCAGCAGCACGGCCATCACCTCGCTGTCGTGCTCGCCGACCCAGGCGGCGTCGCGCTCCACCCATTCGGCCAGGTCGCATCGCGCGGGCGGCGGCGAGTAGCCGAGCCGCACCTGGTCCAGATCATAGGCCCGGGCCGCCACCAGCCGCATGGCCGGCACATCCTCGGGTAACGCACGTCTGATACGCATCTCCCTCATCCTGCTTTCTTGGTTCGGCGCCAACGCGGCGCACCGGCCACGGTTGTCGCGCCACTGCATAAAGTGATCATAAATTTGGCCAGAACTCATGGTGCCGCCGCAAGTACAACCTGCGCGCTTGCGGCGGCGGGCTGCCATGACCACACTGCGGTCATGCCCTGAGGATGGTCTTTTCCATGCGTTTCCGCTTTCTCGGCGTTCTGAGTTTTGCGTTCGCCGCCGCCGTGCCCGCTGCCGCCCGCCCGGCGCCGGATAGTTTTGCCGATCTCGCGCAAGGCCTGCTGCCCGCCGTGGTCAATGTCAGCTCCAGCCAGACCTCGCGCGCCAGTGCGGACGCCCCGGAAATGCCGGTGTTTCCGCCCGGCTCGCCGTTTGAGCAGTTCTTCCACGATTTCATGAACCGCCACCGCGGCGGCGGCGACAATGGCGATAACGGCAACGGCGATAACGGCGACAACGGCGACGACGACCAGGGGCCCGACGCCGCGCCCGACCAGAACGGCAAGCCGCACCATCTGCAGTCGCTCGGCTCCGGCTTCATCATCGATCCCGCGGGCATCGTGATCACCAACAACCACGTGATCGACGGCGCCGACGAAATCACCGTAACCCTGCAGGACAACACCACGCTGAAGGCGACCCTGCTCGGCCACGACGACCGCTGGGACCTCGCCATCCTCAAGGTGAACCCCGACAGGCCGCTGCCCGCCGTGCATTTCGGCGACAGCGATGCATCGCGCGTCGGCGACTGGGTGCTGGCGATCGGCAACCCGTTCGGCCTCGGCGGCACGGTCACCGCGGGCATCGTCTCGGCGCGCGGCCGCGACATCCAGCAGGGCCCCTACGACGATTTCATCCAAACCGACGCCGCCATCAACAAGGGCAACTCGGGCGGGCCGCTGTTCAACATGGCCGGCGAGGTGATCGGCATCAACACGGCCATCCTGTCGCCGACCGGCGGCTCGATCGGGCTCGGGTTCGCGATTCCGTCGGGCGAGGCGCGCGTGGTGATCGACCAGTTGCGCCGGTTCGGCCGCGCCCGCCGCGGCTGGCTCGGCGTGCGCATCCAGCAGGTGACGCCGGATATTGCCGAAAGCCTGGGGCTCAAGGGCTCGGACGGTGCGCTGGTGGCGGGCGTCACGACGCACGGCCCGGCGGACAACGCGCACATCCAGAACGGTGACGTGATCCTGAGTTTCAACGGCCAAAAACTGCACGAAATGCGCACGCTGCCGCGCGTGGTGGCGGAAACCCCGATCGACTCCAAGGTGCCGCTGGAGCTCTGGCGCGGCGGGCGCCGCCAAACGATCGAGGTGGTGGTCGCTGAAATGCCGGAGGACGCCAAGCCGGTAGAGGTCGCCAAGCAGGGCAAGCCGGCGAGCCAGACGGTGGACCTGGCAGCGCTCGGCCTGACGATCGCGCCGGTCACCGACGAACTGCGCACAAAATTCAAGCTCGACGACAAGCAGAAGGGCGTCGTGGTGACCGACGTCGCGGCTAATGGCACCGCGGCGGACCGGGGGCTGAAAGCGGGCGACGTGATCGTGGAAGTGCAGCAGCAGCCCGTCGCGACGCCGGTGGACGTGCAAAAACGCCTCACCGAGGCGCGCGATCAGAGCCGCAAGAGCGTGCTGCTGCTGGTGCAGGGCAAGGACGGCATGCGGTGGGTGCCTTTGCCGGTCAAAAAGTAAGAAAAGCAGGGGGGAATGAGCCATTCCCCCCTGACCCCCCGTCATTTATTAAGGAAGGGCGAAGCCAGGGAGGCGTTGGGCCTTTCGATCGAAGGTCAAGGTGTAATTGCAACCAGCGCGGGCGCCCAATTCAGCTATCAATGTGTCCGCAAAGCGGCCACGGCCCTCGCGCTCGGCAATCATCGCCGCATATACTTGCTGCTCACAATCCACCACCAGCACGCTACTCTGCAGAAGCTGTTCTAGCACCGCCGCAAGCTCGGGCCCGGCTAGCCCATAGCTGCGCGCCAGCACCCAGGCAGTCTCAGCCATCGCCGGCACGCTAATGAATCCGGGCACCTGCGGGGTCAACCGACGCTCGATCACGTCGGATGCGACCGGCGATTGAACCGGATCGTCCTGCGTAATGTGGCGTACGAGTACGTTCGTATCGAGCCCGATCACCGCGGCGCCGGACGATCATTTCCCTCCAAGGCGCCCGCCGCGATTGCGTTGTCCATCTCCTCAAGCGTCACCGGGCGGCCCCGCGGTTTGACAAGCCCGCGCAAGGCCGTGACCGGGAGCACGGGCAGGATCGCGACGCTGCCGTCCGGATGGTAGAAAAACCGGATCTTATCGCCGGGCTTCAGTTTCAGATGGTCCCGCACGGCCTTGGGGATGGTCGCCTGGCCCTTGCTGGTAATCGCGGACTGCATGGGACGCTCCCTTACTTCGCACAGAATGTAATACCGGGACTGCGAGAAAGCCAGCTAAATTTCGACAAAATCCGTCGCGGCAAAACCCTGCGCGAACAGCAGCGCCCGCAGGTCGGCGTGATCGATGCGGTTCTCGACCTCGGTGGCCACGACGGGTTTCGCACGATACGCAATGCCGAGGCCCGCCGCCTTGAGCATGGGCAGGTCGTTGGCGCCGTCGCCGACCGCGAGGGTGGCCGCCAGGCGCACGCCGCGCAGGGCGGCCAATTCCTGCAGGGTCGAGAGCTTGGTGTCGGCGCCCAGTATCGGCTCGGCGACGGCACCGGTGAGCGCGACGCCATCGTCCAGCAGCACGTTGGCGCGATGCTCGTCGAACCCGCACAGGGCCACGACGCGCGCGGTGAAAAAGGTAAGGCCGCCGCTGACCAGGGCGGTGAGCGCCCCGTGCTTGCGCATGGTGGCGACCAGCGTCTTCGCCCCCGCGTTCAGTTCGGTCTGTGCCCAGGTTTGTTCCAGCGCGGCCAGCCCGAGGCCCTTCAGCATCGCGACCCGTTCGCGCAGCGCCTCGCGGAAATCGATTTCGCCGTTCATGCTGCGCCGCGTGATGGCGGCGATCTTCTCCCCGAGCCCCGCATATGCGGCGAGTTCGTCCAGCGTTTCGCCGGTGACGATCGTGCTGTCCATGTCGGCGACCAGCAGCCCGCGCCGCCGGCCGCGCGCGCGGGTGCAGAGCACGTCGATGGCGGCGCCTTCGAGCGCCGCGCGCGCCACGCCGAGGTCGGGCTTTTGCCAGACGCGGAATTCCGCCGCCTCGCCGTCGGCGAGCACGCGCGGTACGTCGCCGCCACCGACCGCGGCGCGCACGCGATCGATCGCGGCCGGCGTTAGTGACGTGGCGCCGCGGTCGGCCACCAGGGTGAGGACGTAGCTCATGGCCCCGCCCATGGCAGCGCCGCCCTCGCCGGACAACCCCCTGGCCCTGATCGTCGCCGGTCCGACCTGCAGCGGCAAATCCGCGCTGGCGCTGGCAATCGCGCGCCGCGTCAGCGGCACCATCATCAACAGCGACGCCATGCAGACCTATCGCGAACTGCGCGCCATCACCGCCCGCCCGACGCCGGCGGAGGCGGCCGTGGTCCCGCACGCGCTTTACGGCGTCCGCGCGGCTTGCGAGCCGGGTAATGCGGCCTGGTGGCGCACGGCAGCGCTGGCGGCGATGGACGCGGCGCGGGGGGCGGGGCGGCTGCCGATTCTGTGCGGCGGCACGGGGCTTTATTTCTCGGCCCTGACAGAGGGGCTGGCGGAGATCCCGGACCCCGGCCCGCAGGCGCGCGCCGCGGCGCGGGCGCGGCTCGCCGAAATCGGTGCGGCTCGCCTGCACGCCGAGCTGGCGGCCCAGGATCCTGAGACCGCGTCGCGCCTGCGCCCGACGGACAGCCAGCGCATTGCCCGCGCATGGGAGGTTCTGCGTGGCACCGGGCGTGGGCTGGCCGCGTGGCAAGCCGGCCCGGCGCTGCCGCCGGCGCCCTGGCGGTTCAAGGCCGTCCACCTCGACCCTCCGCGTGCGGAGCTGCGCGCGGCCATCGAGCAGCGCTTCTCGACCATGATGCGGGACGGCGCGCTTGAAGAGGTGCGTGCCCTGGTCGGGCTCGGGCTGGACTCGGCGCTGCCGGCGATGCGGGCGCACGGGGTGCCGGAGCTCGCGGCATATCTGCGTGGCGAAATCGGCCTTGAAGAGGCCGAGCTCCGCGCTGTGCGTGTGACCGTGAGCTATACCAAGCGTCAGGCGACGTGGTTTCGCCATCACACGTTGGCGCCAAACAACGACACGCGTGTGATCCTTTCTCGTGTGGCCTCAGATGAGCAATGTTTAGAAAGATTTATGCCGGATTTGTGCAACTTTTTGTCGAAACAAGTTGACGTCCCGCAGGATGGACTTTAAGAGGCCCGGCCTGAACGGAGCTTTGAAATTGACCACCTCCCCGCCGAGCGGCGCCACGAGCCTGCTGCGCGCCCTCAAGGATCAGGGCGTGGAGGTGATTTTCGGCTATCCGGGCGGCGCCGTGCTGCCGATCTATGACGCGCTGTTCCAGCAGAACGCCATCCGCCACATCCTGGTGCGCCACGAGCAGGCAGCCGTGCATGCCGCGGAGGGCTATGCGCGCAGCACCGGGCGCGTCGGCGTGGTGCTGGTGACCAGCGGGCCGGGCGCCACCAACGCGGTGACCGGACTGGTCGATGCCCTGATGGACAGCATCCCGGTGGTGTGCCTGACCGGCCAGGTGCCGACCCACCTGATCGGCAACGACGCGTTCCAGGAAGCCGACACCACCGGGATCACGCGACCGGCGACCAAGCATAATTACCTGGTCAAGCGCGGCGCGGATCTTGCCCGGATCGTGCATGACGCCTTTTACGTCGCGCGCAGCGGGCGGCCGGGGCCCGTCGTGGTCGATCTGCCGAAGGACATCCTGATTGGCCCGGCGCCGTACACGCCGCCCTCAAGCGCGCCGCATCGCAGCTACCGGCCGGTCTTGGACCCTGATCCTGCACAGATCGAACGCGCCATTGCCGCTTTGAAACAGGCACAGCGGCCGATCATCTATATCGGCGGCGGTGTGATCAATGCCGGTCCCGCCGCGGTCGACTTGTTGACCCGTTTTGTGCGCATTACGGGGTTTCCCTGCACCAGTACGTTGATGGGGTTGGGGGCCTTTCCTGCATCCGACCCACAGTTCCTCGGCATGTTGGGTATGCACGGTACCTACGAGGCCAACATGGCCATGCACGGCTGCGACGCCATGCTGAATATCGGCGCGCGTTTCGATGATCGCGTTACTGGGCGGCTCAACGCATTCAGCCCAAAAAGCGTGAAAATTCACGCTGACATCGACCCTGCCAACATCAACAAAAATGTCGTGGTGGATATCCCGATTGTTGGCGATGCGGGACGCACGCTTCGGGCCTTGCTGGATGCAAAGACGCCGCTTGTCCGCGAGAATCCCGTGCCCGCCTGGTGGCGGCAGATCGAGTTGTGGCGAAAAAAGGATAGTTTACGCTTCACGCAAGATATGTCTGCCGGCGCCATCATTAAACCGCAGTACGCCGTGCAACGCCTGTACGAAATTTGCTGTGCCAGCGGACGCGATACCTTTGTCACCACGGAAGTCGGCCAGCATCAGATGTGGGCGGCGCAGTATTTCAAGTTCGAGAAGCCGAATCACTGGATGACCAGCGGCGGGCTCGGCACCATGGGGTATGGCCTGCCGGCCGGCGTGGGCGTACAGGTGGCGCACCCCGATGCGCTGGTGATTGATATCGCCGGCGAAGCCAGTATCCTGATGAACATCCAGGAAATGGGCACCCTGGCACAGTACCGCCTGCCGGTGAAGATTTTCATTCTGAATAACGAGTATATGGGCATGGTGCGGCAGTGGCAGGAATTGCTGCATGGCGGCCGCTATTCGGAAAGCTATAGCGCGGCATTGCCGGACTTTGTAAAATTGGCGGAAAGCTTTCATGCGACCGGGCTGCGCGCGCGCACGGTGGATGAGCTGGACGACGTGATCCACCGCATGTTGGCCTGCCCCGGCGCGGTGATTGCCGATATCGCGGTGGACCCGAAGGAAAACTGCTTTCCGATGATCCCGTCTGGTGCCGCGCATAATGAAATGATCCTCGGGGCGGAACACGCCGACCGCGCCGCCGAGGCGACCGATGAAGGGCTGATGCTGGTGTGATGGCGCTGCCCGCGGAACGGACGCACACGATCTCGGTGCTGGTGGACAACGAGTCCGGCGTGCTGGCGCGCGTGATCGGGCTGTTTTCGGGCCGGGGCTATAATATCGACAGCCTGACCGTGGCGGTGGTGGACAAGATCAATCAGCGAAGCCGCATCAATGTTGTGACCAGCGGTACCGAAATGGTCATCGAGCAGATCAAGGCGCAGCTCGACCGCCTGGTGCCGGTGTATCAGGTGTGCGACCTGACCATACAGGGGCCGCATGTGGCGCGCGAAATGGCGCTCGTCAAGATCGTTTCGACCGGCGAAAGCCGGGTCGAGGCGCTGCGCATCGCCGAGGCTTTCCGCGCTCGCGTGGTGGATACGACGACCGAGAGTTTTGTTTTCGAATTGACCGGTGCGATCGACAAGATCGATGCGTTCGTGGAGTTGATGCGGCCGTTGGGACTGGCGGAGCTTTCGCGTACCGGTATTGCCGCTATCGCGCGGGGGGCGGCTACGATGTAGGAAGGCCAGGGCTCTGCCCTGGACCCGCTGGGGCCGTAGGCCCCAGACCCCATTCGTTAGGGGGAGACGGCGAAGCCTGAGAGATTCATATAAAGTAGTGTCGGAGGACCAAGGCGTGCTGACGGGTGCCACTAAGATCGCACTTATGGCGGTGGTCGCGGTCGCGGGATTTCTTGTTCTTACCGAATATTTGCGCTCGGCCGGCACCGTGATCAGTATGGCTCTCGGTGGCGCATGGGCAGTTGCGATTATTTCAATATACAAATACCCTAAGTTTCCTTGGCAATGAAAATAGAGCAACGACAGGGGGGACTCGCTGGGGCCTGGGAGTCCAGGCCCCCACAATTAGGGAACGGCGAAGCCTGAGAAATCCATGTCCGGCACCAGCTTCGGCCATATGTATGGAATTGCCGCGCAGCGCTAATGGGGTCTGGGGCCTACGGCCCCAGCGGGTCCAGGGCAGAGCCCTGGCCTTCCTTTGCCTTACTACTTACGGAGACCAAACTCATGCGTGTGTACTACGACCGCGACGCCGACGTGAACCTGATCAAGAGCCGCCGCGTCGCGGTGGTCGGCTATGGCAGCCAGGGCCATGCACACGCCCGCAACCTGCACGATAGCGGTGCGAAGGACGTGGTGGTGGCGTTGCGCCCTGGCTCCGCGGGCGTGGCCAAGGCCGAGGCCGCGGGGCTGAAGGTGGTTAGCCCCGCCGAGGCCGCCGCGTGGGCGGACGTGGTGATGATCCTGACGCCCGATGAGGGGCAGGGCGATCTTTACCGCGAGCACCTCGCCCCGCATCTGAAGGAGGGCGCGGCGCTGGCGTTCGCGCATGGGCTGAACATCCATTTCAACCTGATCGATCCGCGGCCCGATCTGGATGTGTTCATGATCGCGCCGAAGGGGCCTGGCCACACGGTGCGCAGCGAGTTCGAGCGCGGCGGCGGGGTGCCGTGCCTGGTGGCGGTGGCGCAGAATCCCTCCGGCAATGCGCTGGAGATCGCGCTTTCGTACGCGAGCGCGATTGGCGGCGGCCGCGCCGGCATTATCGAAACCAGTTTTCGCGAGGAATGTGAAACCGACCTGTTCGGTGAGCAGGTGGTGCTGTGCGGCGGCCTGACCGAACTGATCAAGGCGGGCTTTGAAACGTTGGTCGAGGCCGGCTATGCGCCGGAGATGGCGTATTTTGAATGCCTGCACGAAGTGAAACTGATCGTGGATCTGATTTATGAGGGCGGTATCGCCAACATGAATTACTCGATCAGCAATACCGCCGAGTATGGCGAATATGTCACGGGTCCGCGAGTGATTACCGATGAGACGCGCGCGGAAATGAAGCGCGTGCTTGCAGACATTCAGAGTGGCCGCTTTACCCGCGACTGGATGCTGGAAAACAAGGCAAACCAGGCCAGTTTCCGCGCCATTCGGCGTCGCAATGCGGACCATCCCATTGAGAAGGTTGGCGAGCGGTTGCGGGCCATGATGCCGTGGATTTCCAAGCACGCGCTGGTGGACCGCAGCCGCAACTGACCGGCACGGAGGGGACTGGCTTCGCCGACCAGGGGGCGGCGTGCGCTGCCGATGCCAGTCTCGGAACAAATAAAATAGGGTCTGGGGTCTAGACCCCAGCGGGGTGCAGGGGCAGAGCCCCTGGCCTTGCCTTACGCCACACGGCGCGGTTTTTCGGCCTCATTACCGAAAAAAAACCTGACGACTCCGTGCTTTCATGTCCAAAGGGGGTGGCGTTCGCGTGGCGCCGCCCGTATGGCACTCGGGCGGACGCGCAAGCCCGTTCCACTCTGGCAATTCCCATTGGAGACCCTATGAAGCTCCCGTTGATGACCGCGGCCCTGGCTGCCGCACTCGCTGCCTCGCCTGTTCTGGCGCAGACTCCGGCGCCTGCCGCGGCTCCCGCCGCTGCCGCGCCGGCGGCGCCTGCCGCGCCGGCCGACAAGATGGCCGCTCCCGAGGACAAGCCCGCCGCTCCGGCCGACTCGGGCTCGGGCATGGCCAGCACCGCGAAGAAGACCACACACCACCACACGCATCACACCCACCACACGGCGGCGAAGAAGCCGGCCGATGCGGCCGCGCCGGCGCCCGACGCGCCGAAGTAATACGCCTGCCGACAGGTTTTGGCTGGCGCGCCTGGCGCGCCAGCCGAAATTCCTTGCCTCTGCCTGCCCTGCCGGCGTAACTTTGACGCATGGTTTTGCGCGTGCCCAATCTATTCTCGGCGAGTGCCCTTGTGCGCTGCCGCGGTGGCGCGCCCTCCCTCCTTCGACTTATCGGCCCCTGAGCGGCAGCGCCTTCGCGCTTCGCCATTGCGGCGACGCGGGCTCGGCGGGCCACCTCAGGGGATGATCCGGGCGTTTCACGCGCCCGCCCGAAAGCCCGAAGCCATCGCCCGCGCCTGCGCGCCGGCACCCCGAGGAACGCCGCCATGACCATCAACCACCCCAGTTTCGGTCCATTGGACGCCGACCGCGTGATCGTGTTCGACACGACGTTGCGCGACGGCGAGCAATCGCCCGGCTTTTCGATGAATTTGGAGGAGAAGATCCGCCTGGCGGAGGCGCTGGCCGAGCTCGGCGTGGACGTGATCGAGGCAGGCTTTCCGATCGCCTCGCCGGGCGATTTCGAGAGCGTGCAGGCGATCGCCGAGGCCGTGCGGGGGCCGGTTATTTGCGGCCTGGCGCGGTCTGCCCCGGGCGACATCATGCGCGCGGCCGAGGCGGTGCGGGGGGCCGAACGCAGCCGCATTCACACTTTCATCAGTACCAGCAAGCTGCACATGAAGCATAAACTGCGCATGGAGCCGGAGCAGGTGCTGCAGGCGGTGACCGATTCGGTGACCTTGGCGCGCAATTTCACGGCCGATGTGGAATGGTCGGCCGAGGACGGCAGCCGCACCGAACCGGATTTCCTGTGCCGCTGCGTGGAGGCGGCGATCGCGGCCGGTGCGACAACGATCAATATTCCGGATACGGTGGGATATGCGGTGCCGGAGGAATTGGGTGCCATTTTCACCATGCTGCGCGAGCGCGTGCCGGGCGCCGATGGCGTGGTGTTTTCCGCGCATAATCATAACGATCTGGGACTGGCGGTGGCCAACACGATCGCCGCGATCCGTGCCGGGGCGCGGCAGGTGGAGTGCACGATCAACGGTATCGGCGAACGCGCGGGTAATGCGGCGCTGGAAGAAATCATCATGGCGCTTCGCACGCGGCATGATGCGCTGCCGATGAAGAATGGGATTGTGACCGAAAGCATTTTGCGCACCTCGAAGTTGCTGGCGACGATCACCGGATTTGACGTGCAGCCGAACAAGGCGATTGTCGGGCGCAATGCGTTCGCGCACGAAAGCGGCATTCATCAGGACGGCATGCTGAAGAATGCGCAGACTTACGAAATCATGACGCCGGAAAGCGTCGGCTGGAGCAAGACCAGCCTGGTGATGGGTAAACATTCGGGGCGTGCCGCGTTCCGCGACAAGTTGCGCGCGCTGGTGTATGGCGAAATCGGCGATAATGCGCTCAACGATGCGTTCCGCCGATTCAAGGAAGTCGCTG
>Ga0181531_10001096_pt1 | contig 17390 bp, 27 predicted proteins | sample PEATcosm2014_Bin_38_FD_119743 | JGI IMG/M metagenome (GOLD analysis project Ga0181531, IMG submission 119743) | Peatland microbial communities from MTU Mesocosm Facility, Houghton, MI, USA - PEATcosm2014_Bin11_10_metaG | ecosystem: Environmental > Terrestrial > Soil > Wetlands > Peat | place... | reverse complement strand
GCATGCGGCAGGTTGGCGACGATGCCGGAGAAGATGATCAGGCTGGTGCCGTTGCCGATGCCGCGCGCGGTGATCTGCTCGCCGAGCCACATCAGGAACATCGTGCCGCCGACCAGCGTGATCACGCAGGAGGCGCGGAAGAACAGCCCCGGGTCGATCACCGCCGCGGCGCCGTTGTTGCCGTGCATGCCCTCCAGCCCCACCGCAATGCCGAACGACTGGAACATCGCGATCAGCACGGTCAGGTAGCGGGTGTACTGGTTCATCTTCTTGCGCCCGGACTCGCCCTCCTTCTTCAGGGCCTCCAGGCTCGGCACGGCGCTCGACATCAACTGCACGATGATGCTCGCGCTGATGTACGGCATCAGGTTCAGCGCAAACACCGTCATGCGGCCGAGCGCGCCGCCGGTGAACATGTCGAACATGCCCAGAATGCCGCCGCCATGGCGGTTCAGCATTTCGCCCATCACCGCCGCATCCACGCCCGGCACCGGGATATACGTGCCGAAGCGGTAGACGATCAGCGCCCCCAAGGTGAACCAGATGCGCTTGCGTAATTCCGTCGCCTTGGCGAGGGTGCCGAAGTTGAGGCTGGAAGCGAGTTGTTCGGCGGCCGAGGCCATGCGCCGGTCCTTGGGGCAAGATGGTTAGGGAGGCGCGGCCAGGCGGCAAGCCCGGCGCTGTAACAGACCGGGTATCTAGGGGTAGGCCCAAGGCGAAGCAAGAGAAGCGCCGCAGGCGCCGGCGAAGCAAGAGAAGCGCCGCGGGCGCGCAGGGGGAGAAAATGGACAAATCAGCAGAACGCGCCGGTTTCGAGCGCGGCACCGCCTACGGCGAGCGCCCCGGCGAGATCATCGGCCTGGCGCGGGCCGCCAAGCACAACCCCGATCTGATGCCAGGCCTGGCCGCCTGCCTCGCCCATGCGGCCTTCGCCGCCCCCGACCGCATCGCCGAAATCTACGACGAGGCGGCCGAAGGCTGGCGCGGCCGCGCCGTGGTCGCGGCAAAGCTGTCAGCCGCGCCCAAAATGCCGGAGATCCTATGGGAGCCCTTCTGGGCCGATTTCTGGCGCCTGGTCGACGACGCGGCCAAAGGCATGGGGGCCGGCGAAATCACTACCCGCACCGCCGGCCTCGCCTCCCACCTATCCCCCGGCTTCCAGGCGCGCGCCGCCGCCGCGTGCCAGCTTTACCCAGGCGTCAACGCCGCCGCCCAAAGCGGCATCCCCCCGCGCTTCAAACTGGAGGCCCTTGCCGCCGCCCCGGAACACTCGCTCGGCCACGAGCTGTACCGCCTCATCGTCGACAACGGCTACGACCTCGAAGTGCTGGACCGCGACACGCTCCACCTATCCCGCCTGCCCCCGCCGCTGGATTACCTCAACACCCGCATCCTGCAATCCCACGACCTCTGGCACATCGTCGCCGGCTACCGCACCACGAAACTGCACGAAGTCGCCCTCTCCGCCTTCCAGCTCGCCCAGTTCGGCCACAACTACTCGGCGATGTTCCTATCCGTCGTCGTCACCACCGCCGCCTTCCACACCCAAGCCGCCATAACCCTCTTGCTCGACACGATTTTTTCAGCCTGGACCCACGGCCGAGAAACCCCCCCACTCATGGGCATCGAGTGGGAACACGAATGGCACCACCCCACCGAAGCCATCCGCCAACTGCACGGAATTACCCCGTACGAGTCCCCCTACCCTGCCGAAATCATCGAAATGTTCGAGGCCGCGTAGCGGCTAGGAAGAAGGCCGGGGCTCTGCCCCTGGACCCCGCTGGGGCCTCGGCCCCAGACCCCAATTTTATGGTCTCCGGGCTCGACATCGACACCGAGTTGGACGCAAGATAATATCGCGGACCCTAAGCAATGGCAGCGCCAGGAGAGACGGAGACCCCCGAAATCAATAGCACGCTCCTATCGCTCGTCCTGATCTTCATCCCCGGCATTTTGTGTTACGGTATCGTCGCTCCCTTGGGGGAAAAGAAAGATCGCGACAACATCACAATGTTTCTTCAAGTCTTTATGTGCGGCGTTTTCAGCTACCTTTTCCTTGCCACAGCGCATTGGTGGTGGCCCGGCTTCTTCCCCGACATTTCGACGATTGCCATCCGCAACCCGGCCGAGATCGAGAAATCGAAGATCGACCCCAGGGTTATTGGCTTCGCGAGCTTGTTCGGCGCGGTACAGGGCCTTGCAATCACCCTCAACCTTAACCGCCAGCTTGCTTTGCGGTTATGTCGTCTCATCGGCCTTACCGAACGCTTTGGCGATGAGGACGTGTGGACCCTGCTTTTGAACCCGACAGACACGAACGGTTATGTAACAGTCCGGCATAACGGGCTAATATACCAGGGCTACGTGAAGGGTTTTTCCAGTGGCGGGGAAGACCGGGAGCTCTTGCTTACCAACGTGACCGTGTTCAAGGACGATGCGGACGTGACCGAGGCGGGCACAATCCCGATCTTCTAAATGGCCTTTGAAAAGAATGACGTGTTGCTTGAATTTGGCGCTATGCCAGACGAGCTAAAGCGAAACGGGAGACTGCGGCGATGGGCGAGAGACTTGAAAAGCTGGTTATCTTCAATGAGGGCACGCTTAAGAAGGGCGGCTTGAACGGCGCACCGCCGGTCGGCTACCAGCCGCCGAAGCCGCAATCCTTTTCTCACCCGAAGCCGGCTGGCAACGCCCAGGCCACCGGGTCGACCAACAAGCCGGCGAGCAAGGGCTAATGGCCGACAAACCTGCGCCGAAAGCGGGCGCAGAGTGCTTGGCTATGGACGGCAGTGTCAAAGGGCCGCCCACCCCCAGTTACCAGCCGCCGCAGCCCCAATCCTTCAGGACCGCCGCCACGGCGACCCCAAAAGCCGCGGCCGGGCCGCCCGCCAAGAAGTAGGCTTATCTCCTTTACCGAGGACTGCCCGGCTATCACTGGCTCGACTCATTCTCAGCAACCCCCGAGTCATGCCCAAGGAATGGGGACCACCACAATGAATGCTTTGGACCCAAGCGCCGGCACGAACGCTCCAAACGATGGGTTGTTCGAACCTCCGCGGGAGCACCGGCTCTGGCAGGCCGTGGAATTGATCAATCTGAAGCGCAAACATCTCAAGAGACTCGCCAACAAGAAAGGTGCTGCAGGTGAAGTAGAGGCCCTGGCGCGGAACAGCCACTTTGTGCCCCGTCCCAAGGGACCGGCGCTACGCGTCTTGATGTCTGAGCTGAAAAAAGCCGGCATTGATATTAAGAGATCCAGCTTTGATGCCATCGCAGTTCCCAACGGAGTGACGCTGGAACTTGCGGATCCAATCTCAGTGAGGGCCGCCTTGCCAGTGCTCGTGTTCGTTGAAATTAAAACCGCAAACCAGGCGCGAGTTAAACCAGATTTCTCCGGCTTCTTTTTTGCGTTCACCGAAGGTGAGATTACTGCCTCCGATGCTCTTGGCAGTCGCCATTGCGTGATGCTTCTAAACCAGGCCACCGGTGCAATGTTGCTAACGTCAGTGCCCGAGATACTAGCCCGTGCCAAATCAACCACGTGGCAGGTATCCGTACAGCTATGAGCAAGTAGGGTGGGCTTCAGCCCACCATCGCCCTGTGTGGGCTAAATTCCGGGAGCTTGTCGGAGCGACCGAAATCAGTCACGCAGAAATTTACCCTGCAGCGGTACCCTGATGCCCTGCCCAGGGCGTCTAAAGCGCCCCGTGAGCGATCCGGTGCCCTCACTGCTCTCACCCGCCGGAGCGACCCTTGCCATCCGCCGACGCGCGTGCGGTAGCAGGATGAAGCTGCAAGCAAGGCCCTTCTAGGGATTATCTCGATTTCTTGCTCGACATTCGCGACAATGCCCGGTTTCTCGGTGCGGTGTCTCCCCGCCCCGGCCCAATATCCGCGTCACGCCGCCAGACAAGCGCGCCGAACGCGCGCCCCCTCCCAGCTTTCGATACGCTCACCCATCAAGGACTCGTAAATCCTTAAATAGTTGCCCGCCATCGTGAAGGCCGAAAAGCGAGTGTCGAACTCGCGGCGGATGGCGGCGCGATCCAGCGTCGCCAGCCGCGGCGCGGCCGCACAGGCCTCGTCCATGCGCGAGACAACGAACCCGGTAACGCCGTTGCACAGGATTTCCGGCACCGAGCCGCACGCGTAGCCGAGCACCGGGGTGCCGCAGGACATCGCCTCGATCATCACCAGGCCGAACGGTTCCGGCCAGTCGATCGGAAACAACAGGCCGGTGGCGCCGCCCAGAAAACCCGCCTTCTGCGCCTCGTTGATTTCGCCGACATATTCAATCAGCGGAGACGCGTCCACCATCGGCTTGATCATGGTGGTCCAGTATTCCTCATCCACACGGTCGATTTTGGCCGCGATTTTCAGGCGATGGCCGGTGCGGACGGCGATTTCGATGGCGCGGTCGGGCCGCTTTTCGGGCGAAATACGGCCGAGAAACGCCAGGTAGCCAGCATCTTCCATCGGGCGCGGCGCCGGGCAAAATGGCAGCAAATCCGGCGGCAGGCCGTGATGGATGGTGGCCGCCCAGTTCACCTTCGGCATCGGCAGACGCTGGTGGTCCGAGATCGAGACCAGCGGGTGGTCGCGAAAGGCGCGGTAGAAGGGCGCCACCCAGGGCATGTCCAGGCGTCCATGCAGCGTGGTCAGGGAGGCGACGTCGGTTTGCCGCATCAGCGGGAAATGCAGGTAGTCCGTGTGGAAATGCAGAACGTCGAACGTGCCGGCGCGGGCGCGCACCTGCTCGATTTGCGTGACGTGATAGGGCACGATGTCATGGGCGCCGTCGGCCAGCCGCAGCGCCGCGTCGCAGCAGGGCACAAGATCGGCTTCGGTGGTGGAATCGCCGCTGGCGAACAGGGTGACCTCATGGCCCTGACGGACCAGTTCCTCGGTCAGGTAGGAGACGACGCGCTCGGTCCCGCCGTAGAGTTTGGGCGGAACGCTTTCACAAAGCGGGGCAATCTGGGCGATGCGCATAAAATGGTCTCCTGCCGCAGGCGATTTTTCACGTCGAAGAGAAGAACGCTGTCGCGGCGAACTAGTTCGTTGCGTGAACGAAGTTTTCTGCTGCCGAGACCACGCCATGAAGCCGCCCGAACGGCGGCGTAGGCATGAGCAATGGCCCTCACGTTCTTAATGTGTGACGGGCGGGCCCGGAAACAATCACAGGTCATAAATATTGCGCCGGAAGGCCAGAAAGGCCAGGGCTGGACCCGTCACGCCGGGGGCGTGCTGCGCACGACGGGGCCGCAGGCCCCAGACCCCGATTCATTAAGAATCGCAGGGAGAAACGGCGAAGCCAGAAAAACCAATCCATTTAATGGCTTCGCCCAGATAATAACGAAAAGCCGCGCAGCGCTAAATGGGGTCTGGGGCCTCCGGCCCCGTCGTGCGCAGCACGCCTCCGGCATGACGGGTCCAGGGGCAGAGCCCCGGCCTTTCTCGCCAAAGTTCAAACGCGGGCCGTAATCGCCACCGCCTTGCTGCCGCCATTCCCGTCCGCGAACGCCACCACGCGGGACCCCATGCGCTCAAAAGTCAGGTCGACGTGTTCCGCGCCGACCAGGATGCGGCGGATCGACAGGCGGTCCACGCCCTCCGGCAAATGCGGCCGGTCGATCAGGATTTCGCCGCGCTCACCGTCGACGCGCAGGCCCAGGCAGGCTTGCAGCATCATGAATATGGCGCCGGCGGCCCAGGCTTGCGGCAGGCAGGCGACCGGGTAGGGAATCGGCGGCTCGCCGGCGGCGCGCGGAAATCCGCAGAACAGTTCGGGCAGGCGCATGTTGAACCGCACGGCGGTTTCGAACATGCTGGTGAGCAGGCGAACGCTATCCGCGCGCTCGCCGTAGGCCGCGATGCCCGCGGCGCATAGCGCGGTATCATGCGGCCAGACGCTGCCGTTGTGGTAGGACATCGGGTTGAAGCGCACGGCGTCGCTGCCCAGTGTGCGGATGCCCCAACCGGTGCGGAAAGGCGCGCCCATCAGCGCGCCGGCGACCCGCGTGGCGCGGGCCGGCGCTGGCAAGCCGCAGTATAGCAAATGGCCGGGATTGGACGCGCGGACGCGGCAGAGCTTGCCGCTGCCATCCAGGGCGAGGCCGTAAAACCCCTCGTCCTCCATCCAGAAATGAGTTTCCACGGCCTGGCGCAGGCGTTCCGCACGCACCGCCCATCGTTCGGCCAGGTCGACGTCGTGCATCTGGGCGGCAAGCCTGCCCATGCCACGCAGGGCGGCAAACACGTAGCCCTGTACTTCGATCAGCGCGATGCGGCCCTCGGCCAGCGAACCGTCGGCGTGCGAAATCGAATCCTGACTATCCTTCCATCCCTGATTACCCAACCCGGTTTCGGCCGCCCGCTGGTACGAGAGAAAGCCGTTCGCGTCGCTATTATCGGGGCTTTCGATCCAATCCATCGCGGCACGCAAAGCCGGCCACAGGTCGCGGATAAAGGCGTGGTCACCGGTACGCGACGCATATTCACAGGCCAGCACGACAAACAGCGGCGTCGTATCGACTCCACCGTAATATTTGCCGAACGGCAGTTCGGACAGCGCCGTCATCTCCCCCTTGCGCGTCTCATGCATGATCTTGCCGGGGGCGGAGTCGCGGAACAGCGAGGTTTCGTGCGCCTGGTTATGGGAAAGGAAATTCAGCACGCCGCGCGCCAAGGAGGGATTGAGCCACAGCGTTTGCAGGCAGGTGATAATGGCGTCCCGCCCGAACGGCGTGGAGAACCACGGGATCCCCGCGTACGGGTAGGGGCCGGTGGGCAGTTCCGTGGTCAGCAGCGCGAGATCGGCCTGCGAGCGTTCGATCCATTCATCGAACAGGCGCGAGCTTGTGTGCAGGCGCGCGCTGCGCAGGCGGGTTCGGCGCGCGGCCATCAGCGCCTGGGCCGCGGCGGAACGAAAGCGGAACCGGTCCGGCGTGGGCGCGGCGTTCAGTCCGACCTCGACATAGAGCACCGCGCGGCCGGCCTGCGGAATATCCATCAGGAAGCTGGCGCCGGCACCGTTGAGCTGGACCGGATTTTCCGAAAAGGCGATGACGCTGGTGCGGCAGACCGAGTCGAGGCCTTCATATTGCAGGGTGATCGAGGCCGGCCCCGTGGTAGGCGGATAGAGTTTTCCGCGCGCCGGGCGTTTTTGGCCACGGACCTCGAACATATCCCGGTAATCGGCACCGACCGCGACGCTGACGGGTATCCTGGCCGGGCTGGGGGAAAAATTGGTGAAATGCAGCCGCTCGTAAATGCGATTGTCCCACAGCAGGCGCTTGCGCTCGATATGGATGACGCCCTCCGGCGTGGCGGTGCCGCCCAGCGGCGCAAGCGGGAAATTGGTCAGTGTAGCGGTGAAAAAAACGTTGTCCCGGCTGACCGCGGCGCCGAGCACCCAGGGGCCGCGGCCGGCCAGTTGCAGGCGGAACAGCGAAAGGATGCGCGTGTCGTTATGAAACAATCCGTCGTCGCCGGCGGAAACATCGCCGGTAGGATCGGCCACAAGGAAGGTGTCGCCCTGCTTGAGAACAAACCGCTGGCTTGGGGGGCGCGGCTGGCGCTCCGGCTCCTGCGAGGCGGACGTGCCGGGCGCCATGGAGAGCATTGCGGTCAAAACGTGGTCCTTAGTTTGAAGCAGGCAGCGCGGGCATTAGCCCACCATCCTCCGCGTCGGCTAGCGGTCGGTTCTGAAAGTCAATTCGCGGCGGAAAGAAAGGGCAGCGCGGCGGCGAGTGTCAAAGCAGGGTCCTCCTCGTGCGGAACATGCCCGAGGCGATCGAACATGATCACCTGGCTGTTCGCGATGTCGGCATGAAAATGCGCAGCATTTGCCGGCGGGATCAGCCGGTCCTGGCCGCCCCACAGGATCAGCGTCGGTTGCCTGATTGTTTTGATGCCGTCGTCGAATGGCGTGAAATCACCCTGCGCCATGCGCTGCGCCAGGGCGTGACGATTGCCGGCACGCAACGTCATTTCATAGTACTGGTCAACGAGCGCGGGCGTCACTTTTGAAGGGTCGCCATAAACCTTGCGCAAGCTCGCTTCGATGACGCCGCGGGGCAAGATGTAGTCCGCGATATGGTTAAGCACCGGCATGCGGGCGATGCGGAAACCGATCGGCATCGAGACCGGTTGCATCGGATAGCCGCCTGCATCGATCAGGATCAGTTTCGCGACGCGATCGGGCCGCGTCGCAGCGGTAAGCCAGGCGATGCTGCCGCCGAGCGAGTTGCCGACGAGCACCGTCCGGTTAATGGAAAGCTTGTCGAGCAGATCGACAATAAAACGGCTATAACGAAGCGGCCTGTAGTCGCCATCCGGCGCCGGGCCGGTAAGGCCGAACCCGGGCAGGTCCATGCGGATCACACGACGGGTTTTTGTGAGGCCGGCGGCCCAGCCGTCCCAGGTGTGCAGGTTGGCGGATGTGCCGTGGATCAGCACGATCGGCGTGGGATCTTCGCGCGGGCCCTCATCGCGCAGATGCACGTCCATGCCGTCGATCGAGACGAAAACGGAGGGTCGCTGGGCCCAGCGGGCTTTCAGTTCGGAGACGGGCCGATCCGGCGCCCAATTCAACGCGATGAAGCCGCCGATCACCACGACGGCAAGGGTGAGTATCGCGAGTGCTATGTTCTTCAGTGCGCGCATCGGAGCCTCGCTGCCGATATCAAACACGGAACATAAATTGAATGGGGTTTGGGGCCTACGGCCCCAACGGGGTCCAGGGGCAGAGCCCCTGGCCTTCTACTTCTCTACCTTCGCCTCTTTCTTAACGACGGTCGTAGTCACCGACCCGCCCGCCTTTTCCACCGCTGCCACCGCGGCCGCGGAAGCGCCGCAGACCGTGATGTTAATAGCCCGCGTCAGTTCGCCGTTGGCCAGAAGCCGCACGCCGAGTGACTTACCGCGCACCAGGCCCGCGGCCCGGAGGTGTTCCTCCGTCAGCGGCGCATCGCCCTTGAGCTTGCCCGCGACGATCGCCGCTTCCACCGCACCGATATTCAGTGGCGCATATTCCTTGCGGAAATGGTTATGAAACCCGCGCTTCGGCAGCCGGCGGTAAATCGGCAGCTGGCCGCCTTCGAAACCATTTAGCGCCACGCCTTCGCGCGCCTTCTGGCCCTTCACGCCCTTGCCCGAGGTTTTTCCCTTCCCCGAGCCAATCCCGCGCCCAAGCCGCTTGGACTTCAGCCGCGACCCCGCGTTGTCGCGCAGTTCGTTGAGATTCATGGTCAGGCGCTTTCTTCCACGTGGAGCAGGTGCGCCACCTTGCGGATCATGCCACGCACTTCCGGCGTATCCACAAGCGTACGGCTGCGACGTATCTTGTTGAGTCCCAGGCCGATCAGCGTTTCACGCTGCCCCGGCTTGCGGCCGATCGGCGACCCGGTCTGGGTCACCTTCACGGTTTTTTCCTTATCCGGCATCGGGCGACTCCTGCGCAACCACAACGGTTTCGCGCTTGCCGAGGATATCCGTTACTTTCTTGCCGCGCCGGTTGGCGACCGAGCGCGGGCTGGCGGCGGCCGAGAGCGCGGCGAACGTGGCTTTCACCATGTTGTGCGGGTTGCGGCTGCCGAGCGATTTGGCCACCACGTCGTGGATACCGAGGCTTTCGAACACGGCGCGCATCGGGCCGCCGGCGATGATGCCGGTGCCGGCCGGCGCCGAGCGCAGCACGACGCGACCGGCGCCGAAATGGCCGTCCGCATCGTGATGCAGGGTGCGGCCTTCCTTCATCGGCACACGGATCAATCCGCGCTTGGCGCGCTCGGTCGCCTTGCGGATCGCTTCGGGCACTTCACGTGCCTTGCCGGCGCCGTAACCGACGCGGCCCTTCTGATCACCCACCACAACGAGCGCCGCGAACGCGAATCGCCGGCCGCCCTTCACCACTTTCGCAACGCGATTGATCGTAACGAGCTTATCGATCAGCTCATCGCCGCCGTCGCGGTCGCGGTCGCGACCATGGTCGCCGCCGCGGCCCCTGCCGCGATCGCCGCCACCGCCTTCGCGAGGTTCACGTGCCATGCTTGCGATTCCCTAGAATGACAATCCGCCCTCGCGGGCGGCTTCGGCCAGCGCCTTGACGCGGCCGTGATAGATATAGGCACCGCGGTCGAACACGACTTCGGTCACACCCGCCGCCACCGCGCGCTCGGCCACCAGCTTGCCAACCGCCGTCGCCGCGCCGACGTCCGCCCCGGTGCGCAACGATTCACGCAACGAAGCATCCAGGCTGCTGGCCGTCGCCAAGGTGCGCCCCTGCGCATCGTCGATGATCTGCGCATAGATATGTTTCGAGCTGCGGAACACCGACAGCCGCGGCCGTCCGATCGCCTTGTGCCGCAACTGGTAGCGCAGCCTTGCGCGCCGGCGGTTGCGCAGCTCGTCCTGCTTGCCGCTCATTTCTTCTTGCCTTCCTTGCGCCGGATCGTCTCGGTCGTGTAGCGCACACCCTTGCCCTTGTAGGGCTCCGGCGGCCGCCAGGCGCGGATTTCGGATGCCACCTGACCAACCAGGCGCTTATCCACACCCTCGACCATGATCGTTGTCGGTTTCGGCGTGGTGATCTTGATGCCCTCGGGCACCGGATAAACCACGTCGTGCGAAAACCCGAGATTGATCACCAGGTTCGGCCCCTGCACCGAGGCGCGGTAGCCGGTGCCGGTAATCTCCATGCTCTTGCTGTAGCCGATGGAAACGCCCTTCACCATGTTGGCGATATTGGCGCGCGTGGTGCCCCACATCATGCGCGCCTGCTGCTCCGACCCTTTCGGCGCCACGCGCACCTGATTGCCCTCGACCACCGCCTCGATGCGATCCGTCAACGGCAATTTGAGCTCGCCAAGCTTGCCCTTCGCCGTCAGCACGCCGCCGGCGATAGCCACCTGCACGCCGGCCGGGATTTCCACGGGATACTTCCCTACGCGAGACATTTTCTCAGTCCCCCGTCAGAACACGCGGCAGAGCACTTCGCCGCCAACATTGGCGGCGCGTGCTTCTGCGTCGGAGAGAACACCGCGCGGCGTGGAGAGGATCGAAACCCCGAGCCCCGCATAAACCCGCGGCAGCTCGCGAATCTTCGAATAAACCCGCCGCCCCGGCTTGGAGACCCGCTGGATCTCCTTGATCACCGGCTCGCCCTCGGAATATTTCAACTCGATGCGCAACTGATGCACGCCGGTGCGCACATTCTCCGAGGTATATCCACGAATATACCCCTCACGCTTCAGCACTTCGAGCACGTTGGCACGCAACTGGCTCGCCGGCGCCACGCAACTCGTCTTGCGCGCCCCCTGAGCGTTGCGGATGCGGGTGAGCATGTCACCCAGTGGATCGGACATCGACATTCTGCGCGCCCCTTACCAGCTAGCCTTGACCATGCCGGGGATTTGCCCGGCGCTGGCCAAGTCCCGCAGCGCGATGCGGCAGAGCTTGAATTTCTGGTAGTTCCCGCGCGACCGCCCGGTCAGCTCGCAGCGCAGGCGCACGCGCGTACGGCTGCCATTGCGCGGCAACTGCGCAAGCTTGATGGTCGCCTCAAAACGCTCTTCCACCGGCGCATCGCGATCCATCACGGAGGCCTTGAGCCGTGCGCGCTTCGCGAGGTCCCGCGCCGCCATCTTTTCCCGCTTCTTGTTGCGGTTGACCTGTGAGGTCTTCGCCATCCTGTCTTCATCCTCCGGAACCTGCCGGCCTTGCCGGGGGTTTTCCAATTAGCCAGTTATGGGCCCAGGGCCCCTTGATTACGCAGCGAACGGCAGATCGAACGCCTTCAGCAAAGCCTTCGCCTCGGCATCGGTGTTCGCCGTGGTCACGAACACGATATCCATGCCGCGCACCGTATCGACCTTGTCGTAGGCGATTTCCGGAAACACGATCTGTTCCTTCATGCCGAACGCGAAATTGCCGCGTCCGTCGAAACCGTTGGCGTTGATGCCACGAAAATCGCGCACCCGCGGCAGCGCCACGGTCACCAGGCGATCCAGGAACTCGTACATCCGCGTTCGCCGCAGCGTCACTTTCGTGCCGATTGCCAGGCCCTGCCGGATCTTGAAGCCCGCGATCGCCTTCTTGGCCAGCGTCTTCACCGGCTTCTGCCCGGCAATCAGCGTCAGATCGGCCACCGCGGCATCGAGCTTCTTCTGGTCGCCGGCCGCTTCGCCGACGCCCATGTTGATCACGATTTTCTCAAGCTTCGGCACCTGCATGACGTTCGCGTAATTGAACTCTTTCTGCAGCGCCGGCCGCACCCGCTCGATATAGTGCGTCTGCAAGCGCGGAATGATGCGGTTTTCAGTAGTTTCGGTCATCGCATCAGCCCTCGATCACGTTGCCGGTAGCGCGCGCCACGCGCACCTTGGCGCCGTTTTCCAGCACCTTGAACCCGACGCGGGTCGGCTTGTCGTTCTTCGGGTCCAGCAGCATGATGTTGCTCAGATGGATGGTCGCTTCCTTGGCAACGATCCCGCCCGGCTGGCCCATGCCACGCGGCTTGGTATGATGCCGCGCGACATTCACGCCCTGCACCACCGCGCGATTCTCCTTCGGCAGCACGCGCAGAACCTCGCCCTGCTTGCCCCGATCGGCGCCGGTAATCACCACCACCCGGTCGCCCTTGCGAATGCGCGCGGCCATCACAGCACCTCCGGCGCAAGCGAAATGATCTTCATGAACTTTTTCGCGCGCAGCTCGCGCACCACCGGGCCAAAAATGCGCGTCCCGATCGGCTCCATCTGCTTGTTGATCAGCACCGCCGCATTCCGATCGAACCGGATCGCGCTGCCATCGGCGCGCCGCACGGGGTACGCCGTGCGCACGATCACCGCCTGGTGCACATCGCCCTTCTTCACTTTCCCGCGCGGAATCGCTTCCTGGATCGCCACCACAATCACGTCTCCAACCGAGGCGGTTTTCCGCTTCGACCCGCCCAGCACCTTGATGCACTGCACGCGCTTCGCCCCGGAATTGTCCGCGACGTCGAGATTGCTCTCGGACTGGATCATGGTGTGGCACCCTCCGTATGCGCGAAGTGATGCTGCGAGGTCGCGGCCGCCACCGCATCGTCCGGCGCCGAGCCCAGCACGGTCCCGTTACGCTCGATCACGGTCCAGGCCTTGCGCTTGGAGATCGGCGGGCATTCGATAATGCGCACCAGATCGCCGGTCTTGCACTCATTGGCCTCATCATGCGCCGCATACTTCTTCGAGCGGCGAATGAACTTTTTGTACAGCGGGTGCATCACGCGGCGATCGACAAGCACGGTCACCGTCTTGTCCATCTTGTCGCTGGTGACCCTGCCGGTCAGGACGCGCCTAGGCATTCCCGTTATCCCTTCAGGCCGAAGCGGCGGAGGATTTTTGTTCCGCCAGAATGGTTTTCACACGCGCGATATCGCGCCTTACAACGCGTACCCGCGCCACGCCCTCGGCCTGGCCGGTAGCGCGCTGGAATCGCAGATTGAGCTGCTCCCGCCGCAGATCGAGCAGCATCTCCGCAAGCTGATCAGCGCTCTTCGCGCGGATGTCGGCCGCTTTGCTCATGATCCTCAGCCCTCCCCAATGCGCGTAACAAATTTGGTCTTGATCGGCAGTTTCGCCGCCCCCAGCGCCAGCGCATCACGCGCCAGCTCGGCCGCCACCCCATCAATCTCGAACATGATGCGCCCCGGCTTCACCCGCGCGATCCAAAACTCCGGGCTACCCTTGCCCGAGCCCATGCGCACTTCGGCCGGCTTCGTGGAAACCGGAACGTCCGGAAAAATCCTGATCCACACACGCCCGGCGCGCTTCATGGCGCGCGTGATGGCCCGCCGCGCCGCTTCGATCTGGCGCGCCGTCACGCGCTCCGGCTCCAGCGCCTTCAGCCCGAACTGACCGAAATTCAGCGCCGTGCCGCCCTTGGCCAGGCCGTGAATCCGGCCCTTATGTGCCTTGCGGTATTTGGTGCGTTTTGGCGACAGCATTTCCAAAAATCCTTAGCGCTGCGGCGCCTGTTCGGCGGCGCGACGGTCCTGTGCCATCGGGTCGTGCGCCAGGATCTCGCCCTTAAAGATCCAGACCTTTACCCCGCAGGTGCCATACGTCGTCTTCGCCGTCGCCACGCCGAAATCGATATCCGCGCGCAGCGTATGCAGCGGCACCCGCCCCTCGCGATACCATTCCACACGCGCAATCTCAGCACCGCCCAAGCGCCCGCCGCAATTGATCCGAATCCCCTGCGCGCCCAACCGCATCGCGCTCTGCACCGCGCGCTTCATGGCGCGGCGAAACGCCACCCGGCGCTCCAGCTGCTGCGCGATATTCTCGGCCACCAACGTCGCATCGATTTCCGGCTTGCGGATTTCGACAATATTCAGCGACACTTCGGCCTTCGCCATCTTGCCCAGATCGCGGCGCAGGTTCTCGATATCCTGCCCCTTCTTGCCGATCACCACACCAGGCCGCGCCGCATAGATCGTCACCCGCGGCTTCTTCGCCGGCCGCTCGATCACCACGCGCGAAACGCCCGCACCCGACAGCTTGCGCCGCAAATGCCCGCGCAGCCGCAAATCCTCGTGCAGCAGCCGGGCATAATCCCCGCCGGCGAACCAGCGGCTATCCCAGGTGCGGTTGATGCCGAGCCGCAGCCCGATCGGATTGACCTTGTGACCCATACCCTAGGCCGCCCTTCTCGTTTCGACCGGATCGTCCACTTCGGCGACCACGATTTTCAGGTGCGAAAACCATTTTTCCACGCGCGATGAACGCCCGCGCCCGCGCGCATGGAACCGCTTCATGACCATCGAGCGCCCTACCTCGGCGCGCGTCACCACCAGCTGATCCACATCGAGCTGATGGTTATTCTCGGCATTCGCGATCGCGCTCTCAAGCGCCTTGCGCACTTCGGTCGCGATCCGCCGCTTGCTGAACGTCAAGGTCGCCACCGCCGCACTTGCCTTTTTGTTGCGGATCAGCGCCGCCACCAGGTTCAGCTTACGCGGGCTCACCCGCATATTGCTGACCAGCGCCTGCGCCTCGTTATCGGCCAACCCGCGCTCATGTTTCGGCTTGCTCATGCCCGTTTCGCCTTCTTGTCGGCGGCATGGCCGGTGAACGTGCGCGTCGGCGAGAACTCGCCGAATTTGTGCCCGACCATATTCTCGCTGACCTGCACCGGCAGGAATTTCCTACCGTTATAAACCCCGAACGTCAGCCCAACGAACTGCGGCAATATCGTCGACCGGCGCGACCAGATCTTGATGATCTCGTTGCGGCCCGACGACCGCGCGCGGTCGGCCTTGCTGAGCATGTACCCGTCCACGAACGGGCCCTTCCAGACGGAACGTGCCATCCTATTTGCCCTTGTTCGCGCGTCGGACAATCAGCTTGTCCGTGCGTTTGTTGACACGCGTCTTCGCGCCCTTGGTCGGCTTGCCCCACGGCGTCACCGGATGGCGCCCACCGCTGGTGCGGCCCTCGCCGCCGCCATGCGGGTGATCCACCGGGTTCATCACCACGCCGCGGTTATGCGGCCGCCGCCCCAGCCAGCGATTGCGTCCCGCCTTGCCGATGCTCTGGTTCATATTATCGGCGTTCGAAACGGCACCGATGGTCGCCATGCATTCGGCGCGCACCACGCGCACCTCGCCGCTCTGCAATTTCAGCTGCGCGTAACCCGCATCCTTGCCAACCAGCTGCGCATAATTCCCCGCCGCGCGCGCCACCTTGCCGCCGGCGCCCTGCTTCAGCTCGATATTATGAATGATCGTGCCCACGGGGATTGCCGCCAAAGGCATCGCATTGCCCGGCTTGATATCCACGCGCGCGCCGGCCACTACCTGGTCGCCCGCCTTCAACCGCTGCGGCGCCAGGATATAAGCCAGCTCGCCGTCCTGGTATTTTATCAGCGCAATGAACGCGGTGCGGTTCGGATCATACTCCAGCCGCTCGACAACCGCCGGCATATCGTACTTGCGGCGCTTGAAATCGACGATCCGGTAGCTCTGCTTATGCCCGCCGCCGCGAAAGAAGCTGGTCGTGCGCCCATGATTATTGCGCCCGCCCGAATGCGACTTGCCCTCGGTCAACCCTTTTACCGGCTTGCCCTTGTGCAGCTCGCTACGGTCGATCAGCACCGTACCGCGCAGGCTCGGTGTTACGGGTTTGAATTGTTTCAGTGCCATGCTCGCGCCCTCACGCCAGGCCGCTGGTCAGGTCGATCGACTGACCCTCGGCAAGCTGCACATAAGCCTTCTTAACGTCGGAGCGTACACCAGGCCGCCCCTTGAAACGTTTGGTCTTGCCTTTCACCACCAGCGTATTGACGCCGGCCACGCGAACCTTGAACAGGCTCTCCACCGCCGCCTTGATTTCCGGCTTGCTCGCATTCATCGCCACGCGGAACACCACCTGGTTACGCTCGTTCAACAGCGTCGATTTCTCGGTAATCACCGGCGAGCGAACGATTTCGAACATCGCCTCCCGCGACAGATGTTTCGCCCGGTGATGGGCGGCAGCAATCCGGTTCATGCCGCCTCTCCCTTCCCCGCAAGTCGCAATTTCAACCCCTCCACGCCCGCGGAGGTAATCGCCAGCACGTCATGCCGTAGAATGTCATAAACATTCGCGCCCACGCTCGGCAGCACGTCAAAGCCATGAATATTCCGGCTCGCGCGCAGAAAATTCTCGTCCACCACGCCATCGATAATCAGTGCCGACCGCCAGCCCAAAACCTTCAGTCGCGCCGCCAGCCCCCGCGTCTTCGGATCGGCCGCCACAGCCGCATCCAAAACCACCAGCTTGCCCTCGGCATGTTTTTGCGAAAGCGCACTGATCAGCCCGAGCCGGCGCACCTTCTTCGGCAATTTGTAGCCATGATCGCGCACTACCGGCCCGTGCACCACGCCACCCGTGCGGAACTGCGGCGAGCGCAAGCTGCCCTGCCGCGCATTGCCGGTGCCCTTCTGCTTATACGGCTTTTTCGTGGTGCCGCTGACCTCGCCCATGCCCTTCACCTTATGGGTGCCGGCGCGGCGCTTCGCCTGCTGCCAATGCACCACCCGCGCCATGATGTCGGCGCGCGGCGTCGCGGCGAAATACTCGTCCGGCAGCTCAGCCACCCCGGCGGCGCCGTTATCGAGCGTAATGATATCCAGCTTCATGTGCCTGCCCCTCAACCGGCCACGGCGGCGGGATAAGGCGCATCCGCATGCCGCGCGCGCTTCACCGCATCGCGCACCAGCACATAGCCACCCTTCGCACCGGGCACCGCGCCATGCACCATGATCAGCCCCTGCTCGGCGTCCACGCGCGCCACTTCCAGGTTCATCGTCGTGATGCGGTCCTGCCCCATATGGCCGGCCATCTTCTTATTCTTGAAAGTCTTGC
>Ga0181531_10001095_pt1 | contig 17399 bp, 14 predicted proteins | sample PEATcosm2014_Bin_38_FD_119743 | JGI IMG/M metagenome (GOLD analysis project Ga0181531, IMG submission 119743) | Peatland microbial communities from MTU Mesocosm Facility, Houghton, MI, USA - PEATcosm2014_Bin11_10_metaG | ecosystem: Environmental > Terrestrial > Soil > Wetlands > Peat | place... | reverse complement strand
GCCGTCGGGGGAGCAATTGGTGTCGACGACCGCCACCACCGGAATGCCGAGCTTCTTCGCCTCGTGAATGGCGATCTCCTCGTGACCGACGTCGATCACGAACAGCGCATCGGGGAGCGCGGTCATGTCGCGGATGCCGCCTAGGCTGCGCAGGAGCTTCTCCATTTCACGGCGCAGCATCTGCGCCTCTTTCTTGCCGCGGCGCTCCAGCGTGCCGTTTTGCGCCATCTCGTCGAGCTCGTTGAGGCGCTTGATCGATTGGCGGATGGTCTTGAAGTTCGTGAGCATGCCGCCGAGCCAGCGCTGATTGACGTAGGGCATGCTGCAACGCGTGGCCTCCTTCTGGATGGCCTCGCGCGCCGAGCGCTTGGTGCCGACGAACAGCACCTTGCCGCCACCGGCCGCCACCCCCTTGATGAAGGTGGAGGCGCGCGCGTAGAGCGGCTGGGTCTTCTCGAGATTGATGATGTGGATCTTGTTGCGTTCGCCGAAGATGAACGGTGACATCTTCGGGTTCCAGAAGCGGGTCTGGTGTCCGAAATGGACACCCGCTTCCAGCATCTGTCGCATTGACACGCTGGCCATGGTCTCTCCTGCCTGGGTTGAGCCTCCGCGTGTCCCGATCAGCAACCCGGCTTGGAGCCGGGCACCCGGCCGATCGTGACGACACGCGTGCGGGGTTGTTAAAAATAGCCGCGCTTTATACCATGAACCCACAGCCGATACCAAGCGCCAACCCCCCCATGAATGTGACCATCAAGACCCCGGCGGAACAGGACAAAATGCGGGCCGCGGGCCGTCTCGCGGCGAGCGTGCTCGACATGATCGAGCCGTTCGTCAAGCCCGGCGTCACCACCGAGGAGCTCGACCGGCGCTGTCACGACTTCATCGTGAATGACTTGCAGTCGGTGCCCGCCAACTTGAACTACCGCGGCTTCCCGAAGACCATCTGCACCTCGGTCAACCACGTGGTCTGCCACGGCATCCCGGGCGAGAAGCGCCTGAAAAACGGCGATATCGTCAACATCGACGTCACCGTCATCCGCGACGGCTACCACGGCGACACGAGCCGCATGTACTTCGTCGGCAACCCTGCCGTGCTCGCGCGGCGCTTGAGCGAGGTGTGCTTCGAGGCGATGTGGCGCGGCATCGGCGTGGTCAAGCCCGGCGCCCATCTGGGCGACATCGGCCATGCCATCCAGAGCTACGCCGAGAGCCAGAACTTCTCCGTGGTGCGCGAGTACTGCGGTCACGGCATCGGCCAGGTCTATCACGAGGACCCGCAGGTGCTGCACTACGGCAGGCCCGGCACCGGCGTGGAGCTGCTCGAGGGCATGACCTTCACCGTCGAGCCCATGATCAATGCGGGGCGCCGCGACGTGCGTGTGCTCGATGATGGCTGGACCGTGGTGACGCGCGATCAGTCGCTCTCCGCTCAATGGGAGCACACCGTGCTCGTGACCCGCGGGGGCTACGAGGTCCTCACGCTGGGCGCAGCCGCGGCGGTGCCTGCGGCCGCGACCGCTTCTTGAGCGCCGGCGCCCGACTACTCGAGCCCACGCCCGAGTGGGGCTACCTCGCCGCCGTTCCCCAAGCGCTCGATGCGGGCGAGTTCTCCCCCCTTGCCTTCCGCCAGGTGCTCGAGCGCGGCGCGGAGCTGCTGCGCGAGCGCTTCATGGCCGACGATCCCATCGAGGCGCTGGTGCGCGACCGCGCCGCCCTCGTCGATCTGGTGCTGAAGACCGCCTGGGTGCGCCACACCGGCAAGTACGCCGTCGATCTCGCGCTCATCGCCGTGGGCGGCTACGGCCGCGGCGAGCTGCACCCGAGCTCCGACATCGACATCATGGTGCTCCTGCCCAAGAGCGAGTCCGACGACTGGCAACCCGACATCGAGCGCTTTCTCACCTATCTCTGGGACATCGGCCTCGAGGTCGGCCACAGCGTACGCTCGATCGACGATTGTCAGCGCGAGAGCCTCGCCGACATCAGCGTCGCCACCACCCTGTTCGAGGCGCGTCTGCTCGCCGGCCCGGAAGCGCTGTTCGCGGGCATGCGCCGCGCGCTCGCGCCCGACCGGCTCTGGTCGTCGCAGGATTTCTTCGAGGCGAAGGTCAAGGAGCAGACCGAGCGTCATCACCGCTACTTCGACACCGCCTATAACCTCGAGCCCAACGTCAAATCGAGCCCGGGGGGCCTGCGGGACCTGCAGACGATCGGCTGGGTGGCCAAGCGCCACTTCGGTACCGACACGCTCGATGAGCTGGTCGCGCACGGCTTCCTGACGCGCGAGGAGCTGCGCAAGCTCAAGGCGGGTCAATCGTTTCTGTGGAAGGTGCGCTTCGGGCTGCACCTGCTCACCGGGCGTCGCGAAGACCGGCTTCTGTTCGATTATCAGATCAAGCTCGCGAAGCTGTTCGGCTACGAGGATGCGAGCTTCACCCTCGCCGTCGAGCAGCTGATGCAGAAGTACTACCGCACCGTCATGGACGTGAGTCTGCTCAACGAGATGCTGCTGCAGCTGTTCCGCGAGGCCATCCTCACGCAGAGCGCCTCGGCTGTGCCGATCAACGCGCGCTTCCAGATCCGCAACGACTACCTCGAGGTGACGCACCCCGAGGTGTTCGCCCGCCACCCCGCCGCGCTCCTCGAGCTGTTCGTGGTGCTGCAGCAGCACCCCGAGGTGCGCGGCGTGCGGGCCGAGACCATCCGCCTGATCGGCACCCACCTGTGGCTCATCGACGAGGAGTTCCGGCAGAACCCGCGCCATCACCGCCTGTTCATGGAGATCCTGTGCGCCCCCGTCGGCGTGACCCACGAGATGCGGCGCATGAACCTCTATGGCGTGCTCGGGCGCTACATCCCCTCCTTCGGGCGCGTGGTGGGTCGCATGCAGTACGACCTCTTTCACGCCTATACGGTCGATGCGCACACGCTGTTCGTGGTGAGCAATCTGCGGCGCTTCGCGATGCCGAAGTACAACCATGAGTTCCCGGCCTTGAGTCAGATCATGCAATCGCTGCCGCGCCAGGAGCTCGCCTATCTCGCGGCGCTGTTCCACGACATCGCCAAGGGGCGCGGCGGCGATCACTCCGAGCTCGGCGCGGTCGATGCGGAAGCGTTCTGTCTGGAGCAGGGACTCGGGCGCTACGAGGCGCGCCTGGTGGCCTGGCTGGTGCGCAACCATTTGATACTGTCGATCACCTCGCAGAAAAAGGACATCAGCGATCCGGACATCATCCACGAGTTCGCGCGCAAGGTGGGCGACCAGGTGCACCTCGATTATCTCTACGTGCTCACCGTCGCCGACGTGCGCGGCACCAACCCGAAGTTGTGGAATGCCTGGAAAGCACGCCTGTTCGAGGAATTCTACGAGCGCACCAAGCACGCCCTGCGCCGCGGCCTCGAGACGCCGGTCGACCAGGAGGAGCTGGTGCGCGAGACCCAGGCAAACTCGCGCGCGCTCATGGTAGGCGTAGCCCCCAAGGCGATCCTGCGGGTGTGGCAACAGTGGACCGACGTCTACTTCCTGCGCTTCACCGCCGAGGAGATCGCCTGGCAGACCCAGGTCCTCGCGGCGCGCGATGCGCAGGATGACACCCCGGTGGTCGCGATCCGCCAGCTCCCCGAGCGCGGCGGCACGGCGGTTCTCACCTACACCCCGCATCGCATGCACAGCTTCGCGCGCACCACGGCCGTGCTCGATCAGATGGGCTTGAACGTGGTCGACGCGCGGCTCATCTCGAGCGCGAATGGCTTCAGCCTCGAGACCTACTTCGTGCTCGAGGACTCCGGTGCGGTGATCGCCGATGCCGCCCGCATCCGCGAGATCGAGCGCGCCCTCGCTCGCGCCCTCAAGCAGCCGGAGGACGCCCCCCTCACCGTGACGCGCCGGGCGCCGCGCCAGGTGCGGATGTTCTCCACCCCCACCCAGGTGAACTTCAGCTTGGATACCCGCAACCGCCGCACCATCTTAGAGCTCATCGCCGCGGACCGCCCCGGCCTTCTGTCCGAGGTGGGGAAGGTGTTCAAGGCGGAGCAGGTCGACATCCATGGCGCGAAGATCATGACGGTGGGCGAGCGTGCCGAGGACGTGTTCTACGTCACCGACGCGGAGGGCCGGCTGCTCGGCGAGGAGGCCAGCCAGCGCGTGCAGAACGCACTGGTACGCGCGCTCGATCGACGCGAGGCCGCGCGCCCGTGACGCCGCAGCCTGCCGCCGGGACGCCGCAGCCTGCCGCCGGGGCGCCGCCGGGCGCGGGTGCGCCACCTCCCGCGGGCGCGCCGCCTCCCGCGGGCGCGCCGCCTCCCGCGGGTACACCGCCTCCCGCGGGTGCACCGCCTCCCGCGGGTGCGCCGTCCCGCGAGGCGCACGAGGCCCTCGAGACGCTCAAGGCCACGATCGAGCGCGGCTGGGACGAGCGTGCACAGCTCAACCCCCGGAGCGCCGCGGACGAGCTGCACGAGGCCGTGGATCGCACGCTCGGGCTACTCGATAGCGGGGCTTTGCGCGTCGCCGAGAAGCTCGAGAGCGGCTGGCGCGTGAACGAGTGGGCGAAGAAGGCGGTGCTGCTCTCCTTCCGTCTCGCCGACAACGCGCCGATGCACGCCGGGCCGCTCGGGTTCTACGACAAGGTGCCGCTCAAGTTCGCCGGCTGGGACGGCGCGCGCTTCGCCCAGGCGGGCATCCGCGTGGTGCCGCCCGCGACCGTGCGGCGCGGCGCGTTCGTCGCGCCCAACGTCGTGCTCATGCCGAGCTACGTGAACGTCGGCGCCTACGTCGATTCGGGCACGATGGTCGATACCTGGGCGACGGTCGGCTCGTGCGCGCAGATCGGGCGCAACGTGCACCTCTCGGGCGGCGTCGGCATCGGCGGGGTGCTCGAGCCGCTGCAGGCGAGCCCGACCATCATCGAGGACGATTGCTTCATCGGCGCGCGCTCGGAGATCGTCGAGGGCGTGATCGTCGAGGCGGGCGCGGTGGTGTCGATGGGCGTGTTCATCGGCAAGAGCACCCGGATCTACGACCGGCAGACCGGGGAGACGCTCTACGGGCGGGTCCCCGCGGGGGCGGTCGTCGTCGCGGGATCGCTGCCCGCAGCCAATGGCCAGTACTCGCTCAACTGCGCGGTGATCGTGAAGCGGGTCGATGCGCAGACCCGGGCGAAGACCTCGCTCAACGAGCTGTTGCGAAACATCGACTAACCGAAGCGCCCCGTGATGTAGTCCTCGGTGAGCCTCTGCTGCGGATTGGTGAACACCAGATCCGTCGGGCCCACCTCCACCAGATCGCCCATGTAAAAATAGGCCGTGCGCTGCGAGACCCGCGCGGCCTGCTGCATGTTGTGCGTCACGATGATGATGGCGTAGTTGGCGCGCAGCTCATCGATCAGGTCCTCGATGCGCGCGCTCGCGATCGGGTCGAGCGCCGAGGTGGGCTCGTCCATGAGGATCACCTCGGGACTGATCGCGATCGTGCGCGCGATGCAGAGCCTTTGCTGCTGGCCGCCCGACAGGCGGGTGCCGGGCTCGTTCAGCCGATCCTTGACCTCGTCCCAGAGCCCGGCGCGCTGCAGGCTGGTGGTGACGACTTCATCGGTGTCGCTGCGATGCTTGACGAGGCCGTGGATGCGCGGCCCGTAGGCGACGTTCGAATAGATCGAGGTCGGGAACGGGGTCGGCTTCTGGAACACGATGCCGACGCGGGCGCGCAGCTGCGCGACGTCCTGGCGCTCTCCGTAGATGTCCTGCCCGTCGAGCAGGATGGTGCCATCGACGCGGGCGCCCTCGATGGTGTCGTTCATGCGGTTCAGGCACCGCAGGAACGTCGTTTTGCCGCAGCCCGACGGGCCGATCATCGCGAGCACCTGATTGCGGCCGATGTCGAGCGTCACATCGCGCACCGCGTGCTTGTCGCCGTAGTGAACGTTCACACGCCGCGTCGACATGATGGGATCGTAGATGGTGTCGCGCGTACCCACCGGGCGCTGCTGCTGCTGCTCGGTGAGGCGCCCGAGACGGGCGATCTCCTCGGCGGACTGCACCTCCTGCGGATCGACCATCACCCGAAGCGTCCCGTGATGTAATCGTCGGTCTTGCGGTTCTTCGGCGCGGTGAACAGCTCGTTCGAGGGGCCGATCTCGATGAGCTCTCCCAAGAACATGAATCCCGTGACGTCCGACACCCGCGCGGCCTGCTGCAGGTTGTGCGTGACGATCACGATGCAATATTTCTGTCGCAGTGCTTCGAGCGTCTCCTCGACCTTGAGGGTGGAGATGGGATCCAGGGCCGCGGTCGGCTCATCGAGCAGCAAGACTTCCGGCTGCACGGCGATGGTGCGCGCGATGCAGAGCCGTTGTTGCTGGCCGCCCGAGAGACTGCGCCCGTCGGCATCGAGCTTGTCCTTGACTTCCTCCCAGATCGCCGCGTCCTTGAGCGCCGACTCAACACGATCCTTCAGCTCGCTGCCGCGCATGCCGCCCGCCAGGCGCAAGCCGAAGGCGACGTTCTGGAACACCGACATCGGGAACGGCGTCGGCTTCTGGAACACCATGCCGACCCGATAGCGCAGGTCCGCGACATCCACCGTGGGACCTAAGATGTCGCGGCCGCCGATCAGGACCTCGCCTTCGGCGCGCTGCTTGGGATAGAGCGCGTACATGCGGTTGAGCACCCGCAGGAGCGTCGATTTGCCGCAACCCGAGGGGCCGATGAAGGCGGTGATGGAGCGGTCGGCGAGCGTGAGATTGATATCGTGCAGCGCCTGCAATGCTCCGTAGTAGAAATTGAGATGGCGAATCTCGATCTTCGGGGGCCCGAGCGGCAGCGCGGGGGGAACCGCCGACACGGGCACCCGCGCCTTCAGGTGCTTGGGCGCCTTGGGCGTCGCGCTCATCATCGATCGCCACCGCCTTGGCGCTGCAGCACCGCGAGGAGCGTGCGCGCGGCGATGCTGAGCACGAGGATGGTGATCGTGATGAGGAGCGCGCCCGCCCAGGCGAGCTGCTGCCAGTCGGCGTAGGGGGAGAGTGCAAACTGGAAAATCACGACCGGCAGATTCGCCATCGGTTCGGCCAGGTTCGTGCTCCAAAATTGGTTGTTGAGCGCCGTGAAGAGGAGCGGCGCGGTCTCGCCGCTGATGCGCGCGACCGCCAGCAAGAGGCCCGTCACGATCCCGCTGCGCGCCGCAGGATACAGGATGCTGAGCGTCGTTCGCCAGGGCTGGGCGCCCAGGGCCGCCGAGGAGTCCTTCATGCCCATCGGCACCAGATGCAGCATGTCCTCGGTCGTCCGCAGCGTGACCGGAATGGCGAGCACGGCGAGCGAGAGCGCGCCGGCGAGGGCCGAGAAGTGACCCATCGGCACCACGATGATCTCGTAGATGAACAGGCCGACGATGATCGAGGGGGCGGACAAGAGCACATCGTTGATGAAGCGGACCGCCGTGCTCAGGCGCGAGTTGCGGCCGTATTCGGCGAGGTAGGTGCCGGCGAGCACGCCGATGGGGCCGCCCACCAGGATGCCGAGCGCGGTCATCACGGCGCTGCCGAAGATGGCGTTCAGCAACCCGCCCGGCTGGTCGGCGTTCGGCACCGGCGTCATCTGCGTGAAGAGCCGCGGCGAGATACCGGCGAGTCCGTGCGCGATCAGCGTGAAGAGGATCGCGGCGAGGGCGGCGAGTCCCGCGAGGGTTGCCATCATCGACAGGCCGAGGAACAGCCCGTTCTTGAACTTGCGGAAGCGGCGCCGGCTCATATCGAGGTGAGTGCGCGCCGCTCGAGCCGGCGCAGCATCGCCTGCGCAGCGGCGATCACCGAGAAGGTGATGATGAACAGCAGCAGGCCGAGCGCAATGAGCGAGGAGGTGTAGAGCCCCCCCACCGCCTCGGTGAACTCATTGGCGATGGCCGAGGAGATGGTCGTGCCGGGGGCCAGCAAGGAGGGGCTGATGCGATGCGCGTTGCCGATCACGAACGTGACCGCCATGGTCTCGCCGAGCGCGCGGCCCAACCCGAGCATCACGGCGCCCACGATGCCGGCGCGCGAGTGCGGCACGACCACGTTCCAGATCACCTCCCAGGTGGTTGCGCCGAGGCCGTAGCCGGATTCCTTGAGCATCGCGGGCACGGTGTCGAACACATCGCGCATCGTCGCCGCGATGAACGGCAGGATCATGATGGCGAGCACGATGCCCGCCGTGAGGATGCCGATACCGTAGGGCGGCCCCTGAAACAGGCGCCCGATGAGCGGCAACGGGCCGAGATGCCCGATCAGCCAGGGCTGCACGAAGCGCTGCAGGACGGGTGCAAAGACGAACAGGCCCCAGATACCGAAGATGATGCTCGGCACCGCGGCGAGCAGCTCGACGGCGACCCCGATCGGGCGCTTCAACATCGGCGGACAGAGCTCGGTGAGGAACAGCGCGATGCCGAAGCCCGCGGGAACCGCGATCGCCATGGCAATCGTCGAGGTGACGAGCGTGCCGTAGATCGCCGCCAGTGCGCCGTACTGATCCGTGACCGGATTCCAGACCGCGCTGGTGATGAAGCGCCAGCCGAACCGATGCAGCGCGGGCCACGCCCCGAGCAGGAGCGAGAGAGCGACGCCGCCCAGGATCAGCAGCACGAGCACGGCGGCGCTCAAGGTCGCCGTGCGGAAGAGTCGCTCGTAGATCTGCTGCTGGGCGGCGTGTCGGGGGGAGATGATCGCCACGGTGGATCGAGCCGTGCAGCGCGTTCAGGTCCCAGGCACCCGGCCCAAGCGCTCCTAGGTCCCGCTCCACACGGGCTTGCCGCCCGCCGTGATCTCGCTGCTCCAGGTCTTCTTCACCTGGGCGATCAGCGCGGCCGGCAGCGGCACGTAATCGAGCGAGGCCGCCATATCGGCGCCGTTCTGATAGGCCCAATTGAAGAACTTGAGCGCGGCGAGCACCGCGGCGGGATCGCTCGGCTGCCGATACACCAGGATGAAGCTCGCCCCGGTGATCGGCCAGCTCTTCGCGCCGCCCTGATCGGTGAGGATGAGGAAATAGGAGTCCGCCTTGGCCCAATCGGCGCTCGCCGCGGCCGCCTGGAAGGATTCCGCGCCCGGCTCGACGAGGGCACCGGCCCTGTTGGTGAGCGAGGCATAGGACATCTGGTTCTGCTTCGCGTACGCGTACTCGACATAGCCGATCGCACCGTCGGTCTGATGCGTCATGTTGGCCACACCCTCGTTACCCTTGGCGCCGATGCCGATGGGCCACTGCACCGAGGTGTTGGCGCCGATGCTCGAGGAGAATTTCGGACTCTCCTTCGAGAGGTAATCCGAGAACAGGAAATTCGTGCCCGAGCCGTCGGAGCGATACACCGGCGCAATCGCGGTGCCGGGCAGGTTGAGCTTCGGGTTCAGCTTCTTGATGCGCGCATCGCTCCACTGGGTGATCTCACCCATGTAAATGCTCGCGACGGTGGCGCCGTCGAGGTGCAACTGGCCGGGGCCGACGCCCTTGATGTTCACCACCGGAACCACGCCGCCGATGATCATCGGAAACTGCAGCAATCCCGCCGCCTTGAGCTCATCGGGCTTCAAGGGCATGTCGGAGGCGCCGAAGGTGACGGTCTTCGCCTTGATCTGCTTGATGCCGCCCCCCGAGCCGATCGATTGATAGTTGATGCCGACGCCGGTGAGTTTCTTGTAAGCATCCGCCCATTTGGCGTAGATCGGATAGGGAAACGTCGCCCCCGCGCCGGTGATGTCCCCGGCGAGCGCGCTGTGCGCGAGAAGACTCAGCGCCGCGGCGGCGAGCGCGCCGTGCGCGAGGAGACTCAACGCCGCGGCGGTGACCGTGCGACCCGCGACCGTGCGACCCGCGACTGTGCGACCCGCGACCGTGACATGGCGCTTCATGATATTCAGCATTTCTCTCTCCGTTCAGGTCGGTCGGCACACATAGGGCCCCGGGTCCCACGTGTTACCGCGGCTCAACGCACGCGGCTCAACATGCGCCGCGGCTGGCCAACCGGTGATTTTCGCGCCCCTATGTGTCGGTTTCGTGACAAGCACCCGAAGTTTTTGCGGCGCGCGCACGCCGCGCCGGCAGGACTCGCTCAGCGGGATTCCGCATGATACCCGCTCACTGCACGGCAGCGTGATAGTCCTCGGCACGCGTCTCATCGGCCGGCGCGCCGGGTGTGCGCAGCAGCGGAGTGAGCACCACGGCGAGCAGTAAATTCAGCGCGAGCGTGTAGAGGGCGGTATAGCCCGGGAACGTCCAGCCGGCGACGACGAGCTGATAGGCGGGCTTCAACTCCGAGGCGAACGCCATCCACGTCCCCGTGAGCATGCCTGCGGCCCAACCGATGAGCAGCGCCCGGTCGTTGAACCAGCGGGTGTACACCCCGAGCATCACCGCGGGCAGCGTCTGGATGATCCAGATGCCGCCGAGCAGCTGCAGCTGGATGGCATATTTGGTGGGAACGAAGATGATGAACACGAGCGCGCCCAGCTTGACGATCATCGAGACCCACTTCGCGAGCCGCGCTTCCTCCCGGTCGCTCGGGTTGCGGCGGAAGAATTCGCGGTGGATGTTGCGGGTGTAGAGATTCGCCGCCGCGATCGACATGATGGCGGCCGGCACCAGCGCGCCGATGCCGATCGCCGCGAAGGCGACGCCCACGAACCAGGACGGGAAGCTGTGCATGATGAGCGCGGGCACGGCGAAGTTCGCGCCGAATTGCTTGAAGCCGGCGGCATATTGCGGCAGCGTGCCGACGCCGGCCGCGAGCGCGAAGAAGCCGAGCAGCGCGAGCAGTCCCAGCATGAAGGAGTAGCCCGGCAGGAGCGCGGCGTTGCGGCGGATCGCATGGCCGCTGCTTGCGCTCAAGATGCCGGTGAGCGAGTGGGGATAGAGGAACAGCGCGAGCGCCGAGCCCAGCGCGAGCGTTGCGTAGGCACTGTAGCTGCCGGTGCTGTACGCAGGCGGGGGCGCCAGCAGGAGCTTGCCCGCGGGGATGGCGGAAAAAATCTTGCCGAAGCCGCCGAGCTGCATCGGCACCACGATGACGGCCGCGAACGCCGTGATGTAGATCAGGATGTCCTTGACGATCGCAATCGAGGCGGGCGCGCGCAGTCCGCTCGAGTAGGTGAAGGCGGCCAGCACGCCGAAGGCAATGATGAGCGGGAGATCCCCGGCGAGGCCCGTGCCCGACACGCCGAGTGCGCCGATCACCACCTGGATGCCGAGCAGCTGCAGCGCGATGTAGGGCATGGTCGCGAGCAGGCCGGTGACGCTCACGGCGAGCGCGAGCCAGCGGTTGCCGAAGCGGCCGCGCACGAAGTCGCCGGCCGTGATGTAGCCGCGGCGGTGACACACGTGCCAGAGGCGCGGAAAGACGAGGAACAGCACCGGGTAGATGACGACGGTGTAGGGCACCGCAAAGAACGCGACGGCGCCGGCACCGAAGGCGAGTGCCGGAACTGCTATGAACGTATAGGCGGTATAGAGATCGCCCCCCACCAGGAACCAGGTGATGAGCGTGCCGAAGCGGCGGCCGCCGAGTCCCCACTCGCTGAGCTGGTCGAGATCGCCCTTGCGCCAGTGGGCGGCGGCGAAGCCGAGCCACGTGATGAAGGCGAACAGCGCTCCGAAGACCGAGAGCGCGACCCAATCGATCTGTGCCACCCGTCCCCCTAGGCCCGGGCCCAGTAGACGATGGCCGTGAGCACGGCGCTCACCAGCACCCAGGCGAGCTGAAACCAATAGAAGAACGGGATGCCCCAGAGCGTGGGGTCGACCTTGTTGAAGAGCGGCGGATACAGCGCGACGGCGAACTGCACGACGAACAAGAGGTACCAGGCGCGTCCGCCGCGCGTACGCCGGGGGGTCTGCGCATTCATGCGCGCAGACCCCCGTGCGGAATCACTGCATCAAAACGAATAGCGGACGCCGATCGTGGGATCGACGTTGGTGGTGTTGAGATAGCCGTTTGCGAGGCCATGGGAGACGTTACTCCACATGAAACCCGCGTACGCGTCAAATCGCTTCGTGAAGCGATAATCCCCCGCCAGCGAGGCGGCGCTCAGGAAGCCGCTGCAGGCGCCGCTCACCACGCTCGAGCAGCCGGCATCGGCGCCGGTCGCGTAGCTGCTCTGCTTGTAGCCGTAATAGGCGAGCGTCACGTCGAAGTGCGGCGCCAGCGGCATCTTCACCCCCGCCCAGTACACCTGCAGGGTCTTGTCGTGCTTGGCGTAGGCGCTGTTGTTGACGATCACCAGCTGGTAGCCACCGATGTCGGTGAACGCCTGGCCGGCAGGAACGACGTTGGTGGGCTCGCCCGTCGTCGGCAGCGGGATCGAGGGGTTCATGTAGGTGATCCGCTCCCACGCGCCGTACACCGTCGGACCCGCCTGGCCATTGAAGCTCAGCAGGTTGCCGAAATTGTATTGCGCCATGATGGCGAGCGCGTCGTTGTCGGAGATCGTGCCGGCGAGCGAGTTGCCGAGCGAGTAGCTGGTTCCGGCATTCGTCAGGTCGGCGATCGCCCCGGCACTCAGGAGCGAGGCCGACACGGCGTCCTTGATCTTCGTGTAGAAGAGATCGACCGAGGCACCTGCATAGTCGGCGCCGACCATGCCCTCGAGCGCGGTATACGCCTCGCCGCTCCCGCCGCCGCTGCGCCACGCCGAAGCACTGCCGTTCGGCAGCTTGGCCTGCAGGGCGAGGTGCGCGAAGTTGAAGAACTTGCCGGTGTACTTGATCGAGTCGTCGAGGCGGCGGTCCTGCGTGTCGCCACCGCCCGCGGTGGTGCCCGAGAGGCCGATGACGGAGAACGCCTGCGAGGCACCCTCGGGGTCGTACTTCGAGATGCCGTCGGCGAGCACGGTGTTCTGGCGCCCGAAGGTGATCGTGCCCCAGGCGGCCGAGCTCACGCCGGCGAAGGCTTGCTGGAAGGGCTGGCCTGCGACGCTCGTGTCGAGGTCGACGCTCTGACTGGTGAGGCTCTTGCCGTTGTTCGTCGTGAGCGATTTCAGGCCGTCGCTGATCTCGCCGGACTGCGGATTGAAGAAGGTCTCGAGCTTGAAGACGCCGGACCAGTCGCCGACGCCGAGCGGCTCCTTGCCCTGCAAGCCGATACGGGATTGCGAAAGGTTGCTCGGCGTCACACCGACGACCGAACCGTTGCTGTTCTTCTGCACGATGTCGGCGCTGCCACCGGGGAACCAGTCGCTGAACGGTGCCGAATGTGTGTCGTATTGAACGCCGACATCGACGATGCCGTAGAGCGTGATGCCATGCCAGGTGAGCGGATGGTCATCCGCCGGCGGCGGGTTGCCCGAGGGCGCGCTGACGGATTGAGCTTGGGCGCCGGCCGTCGCGAGCGCGAACGTCGCGCCCAGCAGCAGCGCGCGCAGGCGCGTTGCCGGTCGTTGCAGGTAATGGGTCATATACGTTTCTCTCCGTTAGGGTGTCCATGTTGCCAACACGCAACATCGTTGGATGCGCAGTATACGTGCAGTGCGCGTTGGGATCGACTGGTAAAAGCCACTGCTCAGATGCGTTTGCTGTCGATTCGTTCCCTTCGCGCAGGCAAATGTAGCGCAGGTACAACATTATTATGTCACGCCGATAGGCGCGTCCGAGTATCTTTGCCGACGCGTGTTACATGCGGATGACAAATGTCCGCGCGGAGAAAGTGAGCGGGTGGTCGGCCGTTGGAGTTGCGCAACATCTGCGCAGCCACCAGCGGACGGTGGCCCTACAACGCGTAGGATTATTCTCTCGGGGCACTCAGCGGGCGTTGCCGGCGAGACCGATGGCGTTCTCCACGCGTAGCACTCCTTGCACCTGCGCAGCGAGCGACTGCGCCATTTGCTGCTCGAAGGGAGTATCGACGAGGCCCGTGAGATAGACCACCTCGTGACGGGTCTGGACGTAGACCTCGTTGGGGGCTTGCAGCTCCGGCTGGCGGGCGAACCGCGCTTGGACCGCGGTCGTGATCTGCCGATCCGCGGCGCACGCCCGCGAGGTGCAGGGTCCTACGAGCTCGCAGCCCGCGAGCGCTCCGCCGCCCAAGCTGAGCAGGGCGAGCAACACGACAACGCGCGGACGGATCATCAGGGCGACCCCTCGAGCATGATCATCAGGGCGCCGCCTCGGGGGCCGCCGCGGGCGCGACGGGCGTTTCCGTCCAGCCGGTCAGCAGGCGGCGAAACGCGGCCAGCACCGCGGGTTGCGGCTGGCGGATCTTAGGTACCTTCTCGAAGTGCTCCCAGCCGCCGCCGAGACTGCGATACAGGCGCACGAATTGCTCCGCTTGCGTCCTCTGCGCCACGACGTACTCACCTTGGATATCGTAGAGCTGGCGCTGCGCATCGACGACGTTGAGAAAATCGGTGAGGCCGCGATTGTAACGCTCGGTGGCGACCTCGACCGCGCGTTCGCCGGCGAGCACCGCGCCGCTCAGTTGCTGCAGGCGTGACTGCTCGGCCGCATACCCATCGAGCGCGGCATCGACCTCCTCGACCGCATTCAGGATCGTTTGCCGATAAGCGATCAGGCTGCGCTGCGCTTCGAGATCCGCGATGTCCACCTGTGCATCGAGCGCTCCGAAGTCGAGCAGCGGCCACGCCGCGGCGGGTCCGAAGGACCACACGTGCTGGCCGACGGTCTGCGCGTTGGCGGCGAGCATGCCGCGTTGCGCACCGATCGATCCGACCAGCGCCACCTGCGGAAACAGATCCGCGGCCGAGACGCCGATGCGCGCGGTGCTGGCGGCAAGCTCGCGCTCGGCCTGGCCGATATCCGGGCGACGCTTGAGCAGATCGAGCGGCACACCCGGCGCAACCCCTCCCGGAAGGCTCGGGATGAGAGCCGGCGTGTCGAGCTCCTGCGCCACGCTCTCGGGATACGCGCCGAGCAACACCGCGATCGCATACTCGGAGGCCTTTACCTGCGCCTCGGCGGGCGCGACCTGCGCCTGGATGGCATCGAGCTCGCGCGTGGCGAGCGCGACATCGAGCTCGTTGGTGATGCCGCGCTGGTAGCGGATATCGACGATGCGCAACGATTCGCGCGCCAGATCACTTGCCTGGCGCAGCACGCCGAGGAGCAACTGCTCGGCACGCAGGTCCACGTAGGCACGCGCCACGTCGGCGATCACCGCCGTGATGACGCCATAGCGCGCCTGCGCGGCCGCCTGGGTATCGAACCGCGCGGCCTGCAGGGCGCGGCGATACTTGCCGAAGACATCGAGCTGCCAGACCGCATCGAATCCCGCGAGCGTGTTGAGGTGCGACAGACCGGCGGTGTTGTCGGCCGAGTGCAGCGCTTGCGCGGCACGGCCGCGGCTCAAGTCGGATCCCGTGCCGCGCCCCTCTGCGGCACTCGCCTCGACTTCGGGCAAGGCGTGCCCCGCGACCACCGCCTCGTAGGTCCGCGCCTGCTGCAGACGTAACAGCGCCGACTCGATGTCGAGGTTGGATTTCACGGCCCGCTCGATGAGTGAATCGAGCTGCGGATCGCCGAGCGCGCGCCACCAGCTCGCGGTGTCCACCGCGCTCGCGGCAGTCCCGGCGGGCGCCGACGCCGGGGGTGCCGACGCCGGGGGTGCCGCGGCTGCGAACCCGGCCGGGACGTCCGGGCGCGGCGTCCGGTAGGACGGGCCGACCGCGCAGCTCGCGAGGGCGGGCAGCACGCTCAACACGGCCACCACTGCTCGCTTCATCCTTCGTTGCTTCATCGTTTGCTCAGCTGATCGGTGGCCACCGCGACCGCGGATGGCTGCCGCGGCGCCACGACCTGGCCCGCGACGATCTGGCTGCTCATGTTGAGGATCAGTACATCGCCGGGCGCTATCCCTGCGCCGATTTCCACGTCATTGCCGTTGTCGCGCGCAATGCTCACATCCACGAACTCGACGCGCCCTCCGCGCGCGATGCGCGCAACCTGTGGGCTGCCTGCGCGAAAGAGCAGTGCCGCCGCGGGAATCTGCACCGAGCCGCGCGGCGGCAGCCCGAACGCGACCGTCACGTACATGCCGGGGACCAGGGCGTTGTGCGGATTGGGCACGTCGACCTCCACCCGCAGGGTGCGTGCCTGCGTATTGATCGCCTCGGCACTGCGCACGACGTGGCCGTAAAAGACCTCCGCCACCGAACCGGCCGCGCGGATCTGCGCCGGCACTCCGGCCTGCATCAGATCTCCCGCCGCGCTCTGCGGCGCGTCGACGAAGATGCGCAGGGGATCGTTCTGCGTCATCTGATAGAGCGAAGTCGTGGTCGAGCTCGAGCCCGCAGTGACGAGATTGCCGATGTCGATGCGCCGCTGGGTGATCGTGCCGTCAAAGGGAGCCCGGACCTGCTTGTACGCCGCGAACGCGCTGTATTGCGCGACGCGCGAGGAATCCTGGGCCACCTGCGCCTCGGCCGCATACAGCCGGGCGGCGGCGGTGTCGAAATCCGCTTTCTTCGATTCGCGCTCCTGCTCGGAGACCACGCCCTTCGGCGCCCCGCTCCAGCGTTCGTTGGTGGTCTTCGCGAATGCGCGCTCCGCCTGGCGCGCGACCACCAGGGCCTGTGAAGTCTTGAGCTGCGCACGCGCGGCCGCCAGCTCGGCATCGAGATCGGGCGTCTCGATGCTCGCCAGCAGCTGCCCCCGGGTGACGTGATCGCCGATGTCCACGTACCAGCGCCGCACGTAGCCATTGACCCGCGCATAGATCGTGCTCTCGAACCACGCAGCCGTCTGGCCCGGCAACACGAGCTCCTGCACCCCGGTGACGGGTCGGGCCACGACCACATCGACCGGGGGTGCCGTCGCGCTCGCGGCTCGAGTCTCATTCGTCAGAGCGCGCCGGTGAACGAAGCGCAACACGTGCACCAGAACGAACGCGACCGCCAGCACGATGACGACCAGGATGACCGCGCGCTTCACGCCCCGCTCGGTTCCCGGCTCGAAGTGCGTCGCCACCGGGGCGTCTTCGGTCTCGGAAATATCATCAGGGACCGTGTCGCTCCCGGGCGCGCCCTCCTCATGCACGGGCATCGGCCTTCCCCAGGGGACTGTAGTCGCGCGCGGGCGCGGCGCGGCCGCGCAGCAGCGCATACATCGTCGGCACGAAGATGAGCGTCGCAAAGGTCGCGAACAGGAGTCCGCCGATCACCGCGCGGCCGAGCGGGGCGTTCTGCTCGCCGCCCTCGCCTATCCCCAAAGCCATGGGCACCATGCCGAGGATCATCGCGCCCGCGGTCATCAGCACCGGCCGCAGCCGCGTAAAGCCCGCCGTGGCCGCGGCGCGCAGCGCCGCGTCGCCCTTCGCCATGCGCTGGTTGGCGAAGCTCACCACCAGGATGCTGTTGGCCGTGGTGAGCCCGATGCACATCAGAGTTCCCATCAGCGCCGGCACGCTCATCGGCGTCGCG
>Ga0181531_10001094_pt1 | contig 17417 bp, 17 predicted proteins | sample PEATcosm2014_Bin_38_FD_119743 | JGI IMG/M metagenome (GOLD analysis project Ga0181531, IMG submission 119743) | Peatland microbial communities from MTU Mesocosm Facility, Houghton, MI, USA - PEATcosm2014_Bin11_10_metaG | ecosystem: Environmental > Terrestrial > Soil > Wetlands > Peat | place... | reverse complement strand
CGCAGACGCCGGTCCAGCGCTTTCATGCCAGTTGACTCGTGGGCAAGCCAGGCTTCCTCGAAATGCGACCGCAGAGAAACAGCAGGGTTGAGCGCGGTCATGGGGCTTTGTGGAATCAAGGCAATTTGCTTTCCGCGAATCTGCCTTGCTTCGCGAGCGGGCATCGTCAGAAGACTGACTCCGTTCAAAAGAACCTCTCCCGATGCCCTGCCCCCAAGAAATGGAAGGAGGCCGAGCAACGCCATCACCAGCGTGGTCTTGCCGGCGCCGCTGGTGCCGACCATCCCCAGTGCTTCTCCGGCACAAAGGTCGAACTGCACGTCTTTGAGGACGCAGCACCTTCCGTACTCGGCGTGCAAACGGACTTGCATGGGAGGAGCACTCATCTTGCGCCTTCCTCGCGGCGGATCGACTCGACGTTCCACACCGGACCGGGCGAGAGGATCGCCGCTTGCACTCCGCGCAGTTGCGGCGAGATGGCCTGCAGCACATTCGGATAGACCAGGTAGATGAATGGCTGCTGGTCCGCCACAATCTGTTGCACCCGGTCCACGGCTGCCTTGCGGTCGCGCTGAAGCGGGCTCGACGCCTGAAGTTGCATGAGCCTGTCGATCTCCGCTTCCCATTCAGTCGCGGGCGTCTTTTCGGAGGGATTCCATTGATGGTTCGGCGAAGAGCTCAGCCACATGTTCATCATCGAGCTGGGATCTGGCTCTGCATTTGACAACCCCAGCAGGCAGGCTTCATAGTCCTGCTTCTTCATGAGCCGCTCAATCAAGGCTGGGAAATCGAGGGTCACGATGGTTACCTGCATGCCAAGCGCAGCCAGATCCTGCTGGATCAGCGCCGCCATTTTCTGTCTTGACGGGTTGCCCGCGTTGGTCAGGATGGAAAACTTCACAGGGTGGCCCGCGGAGTCGTATAGCTGATTTCCGCTGCGGTGAAATCCTGAAGCACTCAGCATCCGATTCGCATCGGCGGCACTTTCGTGTGGATACGTGAGTTCGTTATCGTGCCAGACTTTGTTAGCCGGAGAAATGAAGCCAAATGCCGGCGTAGCGTGACCGTCGTATGCGATACGGGCCAGGTCGGCGCGATGGATCGCTTCTGAGACCGCAACGCGGAATCCTCGATTCAGGAACCACGCTCTCTCGAATTCCGGCAGGGCGGCGGCAGACGATTGATTGAACCAGATCTGTTCGGTATTGAGAGAAGCTCCAAGATCGCGGGTGGAATGAGGCGACTTTTGCGACAACATGGCGAAGTGGTCGGCAGAGGGCCCATCGATCAGGTCGTATTCCCCGCGGAGGAACAGGGCAATCTCCTGTTCACGATTATTCAGAACATCGAGCCGCACGCCTGTCGCATAGGGCAGTTTGTCCCTTGAGGCCTCGCGTCGCCAGTAGTTAGGATTGCGGCTCAAACGCACATATTGGCCTCGCTTATAGTCCGTCACGATAAATGGTCCCGACGTCACGCGGCCTTCGCTGGGGCGATTGGCGGGCTCGATGGCGATCTCGTCGAAGATATTGCCGACCCCGATAACGGGTTTCGGCAGGTGGACCCTCACCGTGAGATTGTCCGGTGTATCGACCGTGACTTGGGTCGGCGAAAGGAACTCTGCCGCCACAATGGATTGCGTTGCAGGCGCCAGCACCCGGCGCAGAGACCATGCAACATCCACAGAGGTCAGCGCGGTGCCGTCGGAAAAACGCAGTCCATCGCGCAGCTTGAAATCGATCGACGTGCCTTGAAGCGAGATGTGAAAGCTCTCCGCCAGTTGCGGCTCAAGCGTTTGCGTTTGACGGTTGATACGAAGCAGCACGCCACCCGTGAGGTAACGCACCATTTCCGATGCCTCATCATCGACTTTGGCCGGGTCGAATGTCTTCGGGTCATAGTGAATCGCCCAGGCAAGTTCGCCAGGCTGTCTCGGCGCAGCCTGGCAGAGGGCAAAGATCGTCGTCAGAGCCATGGCCCCGGCAAACACAAACGAAGCGCGCAACTGGCTATGCATTGATTTCAACCTCGGTGGTAAAGGATTCAAGAATCAGCAATACAACGACGAGCAGCGCAATCGGCAGAAACACCCAATGGGAGCCTGCAAGCAGCGCAGAGTTATCGAGTTCCAGCAGCATCGCACCCCAGGACGGCAACGGCTCCCCAACGCCGAGTCCCAGAGCGCCGAGGTTCGCCTCTGCGACGATGAACGCCGGTACACAGATAAGGAACTGCGGGAGGAGCAGCGGACGTAGTTGGGGCAAGAGATGGATGCGGATCAGTTGGCGAGTCTTCAGACCGCAAGCCTGACCGTGAATCATCCACCCGGCATTTCGAAGCTGCACCGCGCCCCCATAGACGGCTCGCGAGCAAGCTGGCCAGCCGAGCGCGGCGAGAACCAGGAAAGTAGTCACTGCTGTCTCCATTGGCGAAGCGGTCAACGGCAACAATGAGCGCGCCATCATCAACAGAAAGAGCCAGGGAAGAGAGAGAAACACGTCGCTCACAAACATCAGGATTTTCGCCATCCAGGGGGGGCTGAAAGCCGCGAGCAAACCAAATAGGGCGGCGATCGCGGTAGTGATTGCAGCCGCCGCTGTTGCTCCGGTCAACCCAATCAGAAGCGCTGCGGCAACGCGAACCATCCGGTCGCGCCCAACTTCGTCAGTCCCCGCCCAGTGCTGGGCCGTCGACGGTGCCATGATTGCTTCGCGGTCTTGAAAAGCATAGTCAAACCGTGACATCCAAACGGTGAGCGCAGCCGCAAGGATGAGCAGCAGGAGAATGGCCCCAGGTATGCGCTTCTTCATGCCGCCTCCAATGCGAAATCCCGCGTCGAGAGCATCCCCGCGAATCCAACGATGCATGCCATGAGCAAACTGACCGCGATGAGCACGGGGAGGTCGCGGTTGGTTACTGCGGACCAGGCAAGTTGACCCAGCCCCGGCACGTTGAAGATCACCTCAATGGGAACGAGCGCTCCCAGTGCAGTAACGATCGAAAACGTCGTGAGAGCGCACAACTGAGGCGTTACGTTTGGCAGAACGTGCTGTGAAATCAGGGCCCACGGTCTCAACCCCTGCGCTCTGCCCTGAAGCAGATGTGGAGAGCGCCAGGCGCCCTCGAACATGCTGCGAAGAAACTTGAACTCCCTGGCAGCAACAAGCAGCGAGAGAACCAGCAATGGGCCACCCGTTTCCGCGAGAATGCACGCTGTCGCCATGGCCGCCGAAGGAATCGACAGAAGAATGGTGAACGGCAAGCCCCAGAGATATCCGCCCTTCCGCAGACAGCTAACGGGCAGCGCCGTGCAGAGAGCGAGCAGCCAACCGCAACCGAGTCCCTGTGCCAGGAGCAAGGCAGAGACCCGCAAACGTGCTCCGACTAACTCCGCGACCGGCACATGGTATTGCCGGGATTGGCCGAAATCCCCATGCATCCAACCTTTGACTTCATGAATCGCAATGAGCCTTAGAGACTGTTGCTCGGCCGCCTCCGCCATCAGTTCAGATTGCGCGGCTTGCGCATATTTTGTATCCATTTCGCGCTCATCGGAGAAGAAGCCGGGAGCAAAGCGCACCAGCAGGATGGTTCCCGCGGCAGCGAAAAGCAGGAGGAGCACGGTACGACCAACACGTGCGGCGATGTTAAGCGAAAGACTCATGACACCCCGGCGAACTGGAAATCGTTGTCTTCACCGGCTTCGCAGCTCTCAGCCAATTGCGAAACCCGACTCGCACGGCCCGGCGCAGTTGGAGCAGCTCGCATGCGAGCGGCGGATGACATTTGCGGCGCGTTCCACGCCTTGAGAACTTTCACCCGGCAACGCGCCAAGCCCAAAGGGGCTGCTGGCACTCCCGCTCTCGATGCCGACTGCTGAAGGGCATCCGGTCTCGAGGAGGCAAGAGACGCGGGGATTGCATTGTTCCGCCTCGGCGGAGCTCCTCTCAAGCACCAGGGTCCCAATCGGGGCAGAAAGACAGCAGAGCGCACCAGGACCTGCCGGGACTCGCCACGCACCCCTCGGAGTACGCAAGCTCTACCTGCAGTCAATGCCGGGACCAAGCTTCTCATTCTGGTTGACATCCTTGTTCGCTACCTCTTCGATTTCAATATCGGCAGCGGCAATCCAAAGGATCAACTGTCAGCTCAAAGTCACCTCGGCTCGCCTCCCTTCATTTCGCCTCTTGTTGGCAATAGCTGCACGCAGCACAATCACGGGAGATGCCGGCCAGGTCCACATCAGCCACTCATCCGCAATCAGGCGCCTTGCATCGGGTCCATTTGGGTTGCTCGGGCGATGGTTTCACATTCTGGCACACCCACATCGGCCAAAATCAGCCAGGCGGGGCGATCGGTATGATCTTGTCCCGCTGCCGCTGACCACAATGGCGCTGGCGATAGCCGGAAAAGTATTCGGTCCGTACCACCAGCCCGCAGCGGCCGTCCATGAAGCGAGCCACATTGCCTGGTGGCGGCGCGGCAAAAAAGCATGACAAAGATGGGACATGGACATCGCGATTCGACCTCGCATTGGAAACTGGCGATTTGGGAAGGATCTCGCTGAAGGGCAGGCGCAGCGATAAGAAGAGGACCCTGCCGGACGGTCTGAAGCAATTCCTAATCGAACCTTGGCGGGCCCGGAAAATCAAGCAAATTGAGCGGGTTGTGGACAGGACCAGGAGAGCGCCGGGCTGAAGTGGGCTGCGCTCTCTGGCCGATTGGCGGAGCCACAACTCCACGGCGGCCTCGGAAATATCCGACATCGGGGTGTAAATCTCCACCCGTCATCCTCTCCCGTGATCGGCCCAATTTACCCATGTTTCGGCGTATCCTGCGCTGCCTGCAAATTTCTCTAAGTGGTTGGAAAAATAGTTACCAACCCCATGAATAGACCGGTGTCGTCGGCTCGATCCAGCCCCACGTCGCCGCACAATTATGAGCAAAACCAAAAGTCCGTCCGCTTTACAGCGTGATTGCCGAAACCTCGCTCATTCGCGACAGTGCCGGAACCACTTCAAATTCGACACCAGGATCACCACCTGGAGTTATAACCCGATCGTCACGCCACCGGCTGGGTAGTCCAAAACCCCCGCGCGGGGTTCGTACCACCTGAAACGGGCAACTTCGCGAGGCCTAGAAACGTAAAGACAGGCAGCTTAGCCCACCATCCATCTTGCGAAACTCCGACATATCCAACACCAGCGGCTCAAACCCGCGCTCCTCCAGTGCTGCCGTGAGCCGCGGGAAACCCTCCGCTACCAGCACCCGGCCGTTGACTCGCACGCAATTTGCTCCGTAGCTCTCCTCCTCGCTCACCCGGATCAGGTCAAAGCCGGCGAACTCTGGGTTGTCGGCCATCTCCTTCATCACCACCAGGGTGTTCTCGCCGATATAGGCGATGCCGCTCTTCAGGTGCAGGATGCTGGTCATGGGCCGCACGTCAACGGTCGATGAGGTGAACCCCAGCGCCGCCAAGTGCACCGCCAGTTGCTGTGCGCCTTCTTCGTTGGTGCGGTGGGATAGTCCCAGAAAGAAGTGCTCCCCGGCCTCGCAGATATCCCCGCCATCCACCGTTCCAGGTGCTTCGATGGCCGGCGCATTGGGAAAGAATCGTTCGAGGTCCGGCCGGATGGCCTCCACTTCGCCCGTGCGGCTCTTCGCCCCCGGACGCATAAGGATCGCGCCTCGCTCCGAAATCACCGCGGTGTCTTCTACAAACGTCGAATCCGGATAGCGCAGATCCGCCTCCAGGACCGTCAACTCCAGCCCGCACTCCTCAAGCGCCGCACAGTATTGAGCATGCTGCTCCAGAACCCTTTCAAATGCCGGCCTTCCCAGCGAAGCTGTCGTCAATCCGGCGTCGAAGTTGTTCCCCGGTGTGCGCACAATGGCATGTCTGAACAAGCGCTTTTCCCTCCGGATTCATCATTGCATGGGCCGCCTGCGCCACCGGATCCAGGCGTACACAGGAACCGCAGCGCCCAGGAGCGCTGCCGCCCGCCACGCACTCACAGGGTCGTCGTGCACGGCAGCCACCAAAAACACCACTGATCCCGCCAATACCAGCCCCGTCGTCACCGGATATCCCCACGCCCGGAAAGGTCTCGCCATCTCCGGTTCGCGTACCCGCAGCATGATGACCGCGACATAGTTCGCCGCGTACATTCCTGCAACCAGGATGGCAGCAATGGCGATGATCTCGTCGAAACGTCCGATCGCTGCCAGCAAACCCGCCATCCCAGCCGACAGCAACATCGCCATCACAGGAGTTCCGCCTGCTCCCACCCGCGCCGCGCGTTCCGTAAACAGCCCGTCCCGCCCGATTGCCACCAGGATGCGGGGCGCTCCCAACAGCACCGCGTTGATCAGGCTCAGCAACGTCAGCAGCGAAAGCACAGTGACGAACCGCCCTCCCCACGCCGGAAAGACGATCCGTGCGGCGTCCGCTGCTGGTAGCGTCGAACCTGCCAGCGCCGGAATCGTCAGCACGTGCAGGAATGCCAGGTTCATCACCAGGTAAAGAGCCAGGACAATCAGTACGCCGCCGATCATCGCCCGCGGCAAATGCCGTGCTGCGTCGGTGTCCTCTTCGGTAAAGTAGATGGCTTCGTACCAACCGTCATAGGTCACCACGATGGCCCGGAGCGCTGCTACCATGGGCACGAGCTTTTCCCAGAAGCCTATCCCATGCAGGCCGGCTCCGGGCGCCGCGGCGGCCTGCGATGTCGCGTGCAGAAGGCACGCCCCCGCCAGAAGCAGAAACGTCACCGCAGTAATGGAACTTGTGAATTCCTGAATGCGGCTGCTCAGTTTGAGACCTGCCAGTTGCAGCCAGCAGAACAGTGCCAGGAGCCCCAGCGCAACCGCCTTAGGCGATGCCGCCAGGGGCGCAAACAGCGCTCCCAGGTACTCGGCGGCGGTCACCGCGCCATAGGCCACTACCGCACAGTTATTCAACCAGTCCGCCCAGCCTGTGGCAAACCCCACCGCCGGCCCAAAGGCCCGTCGCGCGTAGATGTAAAAGCCGCCCGCCTGTGGCATGGCCGTGCCCAACTCGGATAGAGAGATCGCCCCGAGCAGCGCATACAGCGCCCCGGCCGCCCAAACCGCCAGGATGAGCCAGAAGCTCCGCAGTTCCCCGGCGATCGTCCCTGGGAGGCGCAAAATCCCCACCCCCACCGTGCCGCCGAAGATCACAGCGACGCCGAATCCGAGGCCGAGAATGCGGACCAATGGGGAGCGAAGCTGGACTGGCTTGCTGTGGGCAGGAATCTGGGTAGACATGCAGGTCGACAACCCCGAGTATATTGTTTGAGTTCGCCTGGTAGCGAAAGCAGGTCCGCACGATTGCCTGATCTGATTCCAGGACTCGATGAGATTTCAATACTGACGATGGATGTCCGTCCGCCCCCCATGACCCAAATTGAATTCGTGTTGTTGCGCTCTTCGGTGCCAGCCGGACGAGTGCAGCTGATTCTGCGTGCTGGTCTCACCCACTGTCCTGAACCGCCGCCACCGGATCAGCGGATGTCAGTCCTGCGAAGACAGGGGCACAAACGAGGACACATTGGACTGCTTCAAGGCTTCCCAAGTGCTCTTCTTGTGCTTTTTCATTACCCTTTATCCCTAGGATGCCACTACCATGAATAGACTTCACACGGTGGAAGTCGCAGGTTCGAATCCTGCAGTGCAAACCATAGAATCAACAACTTAGCGACATTGGCGTATGCAGTTTGATGCCATTTTGACCGCAAACTCAACCGGCTGGCATCAACGATTCCGCGTATACCGCCTCAAACCTGCGCCCCTTGCTGCTGCGCTGCTTTCGGGAAGAGCAGTGCAAAGATTGTTCCAACCATCTGCTGAACGCTCTCCGGCATCACCTGCATGGACCCGTTCGCGGTCGTGCCGGCTCGCAAGTGCCGCAGATGAGACTGGATACCTTCACCGATCCCAGATTCTGTGCCCGGGTTGCGATCGTCCGGCGGAGCACCCGGAAGTTCAGCTTGGGAATCCCGAGCTCTTCTGCCAAAGGCTTCAGGATTCGGTTCCGATAGTTGGAGGTGTAGATAATTGCCACCGCCGCTAAATCCAACCTGACGCGAAGCGTGTTTCCGATTATTGATCCGTGGATCGATTCCCACCAGCCCACTGCCCGTTTTCGCTCGGATCTGCCGGATGACTTTCATGCCTCATCGAGGGCCGAACAGGTTTCGCGAGAATCAAGGCTGCGACAAGCGCTGCGAAGAATCCGGAAATCGCGCCGAGACCAAGCGACCATCGCGGGCCGAACTGATTCGCAACCCAACCGACGATGGGTGCCCCCATCGCTGTTCCCCCGAGCCCCACCCCCACACGAATCGCCATCACCCGGCCGCGCATGGTGGGTATGGTCGAAAGCTGCATCATGCTGTTCGTGGCGTTAGTGAAGGTGAGAGCGGCCACTCCGACCACCGCGAGAGACGCAGCGAACCACCAGTATCCGGGAGAGAACGCAGCGAGCGTACAACCGATTCCCAGGACTCCGGCGCCGAGGAGCAGCGACCCGAAATTCGGCTTGGCGCGTCCGGCAGCAAGAAGCGCTCCGCTCATTGTGCCGATCGACATGATCGACGACAGCAATCCGAATCCGCGCGCATCGGTATGGAAGACATTTACCGCCATGATGGCGATGAAGACCGGAAAATTAAAACCGAATGTCCCGATCAGAAAGAGCATAACTACGATCGCTCGGAGGTCGGGTCGAGCCCATGCATAACGGAGCCCCTCGATAAAGCCACCCGGCGCACGGGAAGCTCTGGCGTTTGGTCTGAGCTCTTGGACACGCAGCGAATGCATGGAGAGCAAGACAGCTCCGAAGGACAGCCCATTCAGGAGAAATGCCCACCCCGTCCCGACCCTTGCGATAACCAGGCCGGCCACAGCCGGGCCGATCATCTGGGCGACGAAGAACGAGGTCGAGTTGAGTGCGACTGCATTAGGCAGGTGTTCGTCACCCACCATCTCCCCAACAAAGGTTTGCCGCACTGGCGCATCCAGCGCCGCAGCGGCGCCAAACACAAAGGCAAACACATACACATGCCAAAGCCGGACGTAACCTGAAATCGTCAGGATTCCCAGCGCGGTCGCAAGCACACCCATGGATGCCTGCGTCAACATCAGCAGCTTGCGCTGGTTGAAACGGTCCGCTGCCAAACCGCTCCAGGGCAGCAACAGCAGCTGCGGAGCGAACTGCAGCCCCGTGACAATGCCGACCGCGGTCGCGTCATGGTGGGTCAGTTGCGTCAGCACGATCCAGTCTTGTGCCACGCGCTGCATCCAGGTTCCGATGTTCGATACCAGAGCGCCTGCCGTCCACAAGCGAAAATTGAAGTTCTCCAGGGTGCGGAAAGCTCTGGAGAGCGGATTCTTCATGGACGCTCCGGGGTGTTGCCTCCGTGAAACTGGCCGAAATGCCGTGCCGACTGGAGGCTGATGAGGAGTGCGCCGGCTGCAAACGGCGCGATGCAGGCGATGGATCGCGGATCGAAGCGTCCGACCCGCAGCAGAAGAAGATAGGCGAAGACGAAGTTCGCCAAGCCCCACAGAACATTTACTGTCGAGGACGAAAGACCCTTCCCCGGAGGTTTTGCGAACGGGCTCTGAAAGGGCTTCCCCATCATGCCGCTAACGAAATGGGGCACGGCATTGGCCAGGAACAGGCCTCCGAAAAAGTAGGACACGATATGTAGCCAGTTCATTGTCAAGCGCTCCTTTTCGCGAGTAGATCAAGCACGTCCTGCGTGGAGCCGGTCTCTCCAAGGCGAGGAAAAACGTGCTTGAGACTGTATTCGTGCGCTTCAGGGCGCACATCTGTCATGGCATCGACGGCGACAGTCACATTGAAACCCGCTTCGTATGCCTGGCGGGCCGTGGCCTCCACGCCCGTACCGGTGGACACGCCCGCGAGAACAACCTGCGTCACGCCTTTCGCCTTCAGTTGAGCCTCCAGGTCGGTGTTCGCAAAGGCGCCCCAGGTGCGTTTGGTAATGAGGATGTCGTCTGGCTGATGATGCAATTCGGGAATCATTTCACTGAAGTCGGCGGGAAGCTCCCGCGGCCGTCGAGGCTCCTCTGTCCTGCCTGGAGCAATCCCCGCGACGTTAACCAGAACCACCGGCAGCATCTGCTTGCGAAAGGCCTCGATAAGTTGACGGGAATGGTCGATGACTCGTGCTATGGGATGGAGAGACCTTATGTCCCGAATGCCCTTCTGAAGATCCACCACGATCAGCGCAGTTTGAGGATCAAGGATGGTGAGTGGCATGAGAATTCCCTTTGAAAGTTGTGAATGAAGTTTTGATGGCCCGCTTCGCCGCAGGACGGTCAGTCCTCAGTGAGCCGCGCAAGCAGGTGTATGGCTGAAGACAGCTTCTTCTGTTCTTGCGGAGAGAGTTTCTGCTGGATCGCTTGCGCCAGCCAGTCCTGACGAGCGGCGCGCCCGTTCTCGATCCGCTTCTTGCAGGCTTTGGTCAGCGACATCAACGTCTTTCGCCCGTCGTTTGGGTCGGCAGTTCCCACCACAAACCCCATTTCTTCCAACGGAGCGATAACAGCGCTCATCGACTGAGGACGCATTCCTTCTGCCCTGGCAAGGCTCGACACCGTCGCCGGACCGTTCTTCTCCAATCGGAGAATGACTGCGACCTGAGACGATGTGAAATCGCTCGCTCCGCCGTGCTGCCGCACCTTCCGTTTCAGTTGCCCATAGGTGGTGCGCAACTCTGCAGCAAGCTTGGATGCAAGTGCCGTGTCGGTTTTCGGCAGCGTTTCCACCATGGCAAAACATTAACAGATACACAGCTAATCTGTCCAGTTTACCTGCATGTATTTCGCTCAGAGCTTGTAGCAATCCCAAAAGGGCTTTTGCCCCGCACAGCCGCCAAACGAGACACGAAACGGTCTCCAGGCAGCCGGTGGGCGTCGGTCTCGGCACGGCGCGCCGTTCTCTCCCGCGGCGCTTGGATTCCATCGTGGCCGTCCTTCAGACGCTGCACGACAGGCTCGCCTTTTCAAACTGCTTGCTTTGCTGCGACGCCGATGGAGTCAAGTTGCGCGATGACCTCGGATGCGAGTTGAAGTCTGGCGACGCTGAGGTTTTCGCGCAGGTGAGTGCGTCTGGACGTTCCTGCGATGAGTAGGATGTTGGGTGAGCGATGCAGAAGCCAAGCCTGTGCAACCTGCATGGGTGTTACGCCTAGCGAGGCTGCGACGGTGTCCATAACGGAAGACTGCAGCGGGCTAAAGCCGCCTAAAGGGAAGTACGGGACATAGGCCATATCTTGTTTGGCGAGGTCGTCGATGAAGGCGTCGTCGCCTCGGTTGGCGAGATTGTAAAAGTTCTGGACGCAGGCGATTTCGGTAAGGGTTTGGGCCTCGGCGAATTGGTCCGCTGTGACGGTACTTAGGCCAATATGGCGAATGAGGCCCTGCTGCTTGAGTTCGATGAGCACTTGCAGAGGTTCTGCAATGGATCCGGGCTCGGGCGCGGAAAAGCCGCCCATGCGGAGGTTGACGATATCGAGGGCTTCGAGGCCCAGGTTGCGCAGGTTGCCGTGAACGCTATCGACCAGATTTTCCCGGGAACGGTCGATAATCCAGGAGCCATCGCCGCCACGGCGCGCGCCGACCTTGGTGACGAGGGTGAGGTCTTTCGGGTAAGGATGCAAGGCCTCCTTGATGACCTGGTTGGTGACCTGCGGTCCGTAGAAATCGCTGGTGTCAATGTGGTTGACGCCGGAATCGATGGCCTCGCGTAGGACCGCGATGGCTTCGGGGCGGTCGCGGGGCGGGCCGAATACGTGGGGGCCGGCGAGCTGCATGGCGCCGTAGCCGACGCGATGGACTGCGAGCGTGGTGCCGGGAAACGTGAATGTGCCGCCTAGTTGGGTCTGCTTCGTCATTTTCGTGGGTCTCCGATTGCGAGTGACTCGCTGTCACGTTCGGGTAGGTATTTAGATGAAGAAAGCTTCGGGTTAGGACTTCGCATTTGGCGCGACAGGCAGCAACCCGCTGCAGGACGGTCGGCAATGGCGGGTCGCGCTCTGGGACGTGCGAGGACGATCGCGTTCAGGCGGCGGAGCATGCCGCGGCCCGGGGAGAGGTCCAACACCCATCGGAAAAGCCACAAGGCAGACCGCTGCCACTCCAGGCGAACCAGGAAATCTGCGCAAATCGATCATGATTGTGGCTTCGGTTTGGTGGGCCTGCAGGGATTCGAACCCCGAACCAAGGGATTATGAGTCCCCTGCTCTAACCGTTGAGCTACAGGCCCTTCTATGTCTTATCCTACTGCAAACACTGCATTTATACCAAGAATTCCGCCGCCGCGCATCGAAGCTTCTTGGCTGGTGCCGGTTCTGGTGCCGGTTCCAACAATGCATTCGGAACAGAAGTTCGCGCGGTCTGATGCAAGAACCCGTGCTTTTTTCGATTGTCGCATTGATCGACCAAAAATTAGCTTCCCTTTGGAACGACTCTCTTAACGGTCAACGCGCTGTCGGTGAGTTGTGCACTCAATAGGCCTAGAAGCAGATGCAAAGGTCCGCATGCACCGGCTCTCAAAGCCAGTTGACACTTCAAGTTCCCAGCCGGAAGATTGTATCGAACCCCGTGAGACTGAATGGCCTTGCCGGCGCCTATAGGGCGACAACGAGATGTGCTCTACCTACCCACGAAAGGGCGCTTTGTTGTGCTCGGGATGGCGGGCAGTGGCAAGACAACGCTTGCCATCCTGCGTTCGGCCTTCTTGGCCGATCCGAGGACATCGGGCATGGGACCAACGCTGCTTGTGACCGTCAATCGAGCCCTGGTATACGCGCTCGAAAAATTATCGAGAGCCTTCCTTGGAATATGAGAGACGATGATGCAGGACAAGGTCCTGATTGCCAATCGATTGGCAGCTCCGCTGTTGGTCGGTCTATGCCTGAGCGATAACTGTATCTGATTTGCTGAGCGCCGGTTTTTCTTCGTCCGGACGACATGTTCTGATTTTGAACTGCCGGCGTGCGCGGCGCGCTCCTGCGCCTCGGCAAGGCGCCCTTTCCTCGGAAAGAACTGCGCGGCGCTACCGGCTTCGCTCACCGGAACTGGAAGGCGGCTTTACCGCTTCGTTTTGAACTTGTATTGCACGCCCGCCGAGAGTCCGAAGTTCCAGTTGTTGCGCGCGCCCTTGGGAGAGATATTGGTCGCGTAATTCGTGCTGTACCGCGTATACAGCGCGTCAGGCGTCAAGCGGAAGACCCAGCTCGCGGAGCGGTTCAGATCGAAGTGACCGCCGAACACTGCCGCAGGGGCAATCTGGTTGTTATAGAAATCGACCACCGAGGGAGGATTCCCGCGCAGATCCTCCTCGAAGAGCCCATACGCCCCGCCCACCAGCGCATGGGCAATCAGCGCGCCATGCTTGTTGTGCGGCCCCAGCCACTCGGGCCCCGCGGCGAAGATGTACTGGCTGACAAATGGCCCTTGAATGCTAAGGTCGTTGGGCCCAGCGCCGCTGGTGCCCAGATAGCCGCGGCCAGAGCCTTCCAGTCCCCAATGCTTGCTCAGCCAATACGAGGCGGAAAGATCGAGGCCGCCGAGATTTGCCCCTTGCAGCAGGGTCGGCCCAGCCTTGATGTGGCCGTAGGCCGCGCCCAGCGAGACGTCGAAGCGGTTGTCGTAGCGCACATTTGCCAGTGGATCGACGGCAATGTAGGTGCCATTGCCCGCGGTCGGCGAGGCGGTCGTCTGGGCCTGGACAGGCGTTCCGGCCAGCAGTGCCAGCGCGGCTAGAAATACAAAGGGAGAGTTGAATCTTGCAGAGAGACGCATCACCATCCAGCTTACAGGACCACGCCGACAGGGGACAACGAAGGTGGCGCGGCAACTGCCTCGGCTAAGGTTCGCAGTGCTCGGCCCAGCGCGACCAAATCAGGTAGCGCACGGTTTTCAGGGTTTCGACGGTCGAAACAGCGAAAGAGTAAGCTGGTGACTGCGGCGCGAGGGCTGGGGCGGCATGTGTGCGCCACTCCAGCGGCAGTTGGCTGAAGATCATTCCCGCGCGCGGCAGGTGCGCGGCGCTTGCAACCACCTCCGCCGAGCGCCAGCCGTGCGCCTTCATGATCCGCACCGCATAGCAGGCGTTCTGGATGGTGTCTTTGGCCTCCGGCTCCACATAGATGGCCGGTTCCGGAATGCCCTGGGCGTGGGCCGTCTGCGCCATCACCCGCGCCTCCACAAAACGGTTGTAGGCCGCTCCCCCGGTGGGAATCAGCCGCGGCGCAACGCCGCGCTCGTACTCGTGCACAGCCTCTGTCACGCGAGCCAACTGGGAAGGGGTGGGGTTGCCGTCGTGGTCCGCCGGTGTGCCGAGCACGATGATGGCGTCAAAGCGGGTAAGCGATGTGTTCGAGGTAGGCGCAAGCTGGCGGGCAATCGCTCCCCAGGACAACAGAGCCAGAACCGCCAGCACTGCGGCCACTGTCAGCCGGCCCCGCCAGCCGTGGCGTCTGCGGTGGGCTCCGCTGGACCGGAGTGCGCGCCTGCGGGCGCTTTTTTGCTGCTGCAAGGGCCGGGGCGAGCGGGTGGCATTCACGTGCAAACCCTCCAGCCTCCACTGTATCGCGGTGCCGCCGGGGGCCATCCCTGACCGGCGCTGGCCGCTAGAGCGTTTTCGGGTTTACTGTAGACCTCCGTGCCCCATCCATTCCGCGTTTTTTTGCGGAATGGGTGGGATACCTGCAAAACTCCGGTCTACACAATTCCCGAAAATGCCCTAGCTCAGCTCCGCCGCCTGGCCCCAGGAGTGGAAGACAAAATGGCTCAACGGTTTACGCTGCCGGGGAGCCACCTCCTGGGCCAGCATTTGCGCGTTGGTAAGTGCCGCCGGTTCGCCCTGATACCCGAGCGCAATCACCGAGCCCAGGGCGTAATCCTCAGGAATGCCGAGCAATGCCCGGGCGGCCGCCTGATCGTATCCGGCCATCTGGTGTGCGGTGAGCCCCAGCGCGGCGGCTTGCAGCACCAGATACCCTGAGGCTGCGCCCAAGTCAAACAAAGCAAAGCCATTGGGAGAGTCGTTGTGGGAGAACTTCGCCTTGGCCACGCCCAGAATCAGCACCGGAGCCTTGCCCGCCCAAGCCTGGTTGAAAGGCATCAGTGCCTCATGTATTTTCTCGTAGGTGTTCGTGTTACGGGTTCCCACGAGAAAGCGCCAAGGCTGCTCGTTGTAGGAAGAGGGCGCCCAGCGGGCGGCTTCGAAGACCTTGGCCAGGATGGCCGGGCTCACCTCGCGGTCCGCAAAGGCGCGCGCGCTCCAGCGATGGTGGATGATCGGCAACACCCCCTCGACAGCGGGTGCCTTCTTCAAGTCATGCACTTCTAAGGCGGATAATGTCACGGGCGTGAGCTCCTTGGCGAGAATCGGAAGAGACATCGAATGCGCCTGTTTGATTCCTGGGGCCGCACCGAAGATTCCTCTTTCAAACAGAAACTTGTTGCAACGGATATTCTCCCGGCGCCGTCGCCTTCGTCGATCGATACCCATCCATCACCGGAAATGCTAGCTTTGAGCCATCATGTTTTCTCCCACTGCGGCAGTCCTCGGCAAAGTTGGGCTGCCGGTGCCGGTAAGCGAGCTGGCCGCCCAAACCTGGGACACCATCGTGGTCGGCGCGGGCCACAACGGCCTTGCGTGTGCAGCCTACCTGGCGCGGGCCGGGCAGCGTGTCCTGGTGCTGGAAAGCCGCGCGCGCGTCGGCGGCGCCTGCACCATCGAAGAGCCCTTTCCCGGCGTGCGGATGTCTCCCTGCGCCTACCTCGCCGGCCTTTTGCATCCCTTGCTCGTGGAAGAGCTCGAACTGCCCAGGCGCGGCTACCAATGGACCCCGGCCGTCAATGGCCTCTTCGTTCCATTTCTCGATGGATCCAGCATCCAGCTTTGGGACGACGAAGAGCGCTGCGTGGCCGAGGTGCGTGCGCTTGCCCCCGGCGATGTCGAGGGCTGGCGCGCCATGAGCGACGTCATCCGCCGCTTGCGCGACATCCTGCGGCCGGCGGGCTCCGGCGACATTTGGATTGGCGATGCGCCCACCCGCGAGCAGCTTGAGCATCGGCTGGGCAGCGACGAGGAAGCGCGGGCCGTGCTCTTCCATTGGTCCATGGCGGAGTTTGTCGAGCACTACCTCAAGGATGAACGGCTGCAGATCGCCTATCTCGGCCAGGGAGTCATCGGCACCAACGCCAGCCCCTTCGACGCGGGCACAGCTTCCATCCGCTTTCATCATGCCTCGGGGCGGCTGGGCGGAATGCCGGGGATGTGGGGCTATGTGCGGGGCGGCATGGGGATGGTCTCGTTCTACTTTTGCGACGCGGCGCGCGAGGCTGGCGCAACCGTCGTTTCGGGCGTTCCGGTCGCGGAAATCTTGCCCGGTGAAGGCGTCCTGCTCGAAGGGGGCGAGCGCATCGCCGCGCATACGATCGTGTCCAACGCCGACCCGCGCCAAACGTTGCGTCTGCTCGGCCCGGCGGCCGATTCAGCCTGGCGCAAGCGCGTCGAGCAGGTTCCCATCGAAGGATGCACCGTCAAGCTCAACGTCCATCTGCGCGAACTGCCGGACTTCGTTGCGCGGCCCGGAACCGATCAACCGCACCACTACGGGCAGATCAACGCTCCGTTGACCAAAGATGAGTGGAAGGCGGGCTTTGCCGCGGCGCGCCGTGGCGAGCTTCCCGAACACCTGTGGTGCGAGCTTTACTTCCAGAGCGTGCACGACCGCTCCGTTGTGCCGGAGGGCGAGCACACCATGAGCGTCTTTGCGCAATATGTGCCTTACACCTTTGCCCACAGCTCCTGGGATGATCGCCGCGACGAAGTCCTTCGCCTCGCGCTCAAGTCGCTGGGGCGCTTTTGTTCCAACATCGACCGCGCGGTCATCGCGGCCCAGGTCATGGGTCCCCCCGACATCGAACAGAAGGTCGGCCTCACCGGCGGCCATATCTTCCAGGGCGAATGTCTGCCGCCGTACATGGGTGCCAACCGGCTCTCCGCGCGCACCCCGATGGCCGGCCTCTATCTCTGCGGAGCCTGCACGTATCCCGGAGGCAGCGTCATCGGCATCAACGGCCGCAACGCCGCAATGGCTGTCCTCAAAGACAGGTCCGTGATTTAGTTAGCGCATTTTCGGATTTACTGTAGACTTCCGTGCCCCATCCATTCCGCGTTTTTTTGCGGAATGGGTGGGATACCTACAAAACTCCGGTCTCCACAATTCCCGAAACTTCACATCTAGCCCCCGCGGCGTCCAAGACTCTGCTATCCTGCGCCGTACATGCCCGCCGCTCCCGCACTCAAGCGAAGTCTCAGGTTCCGCGACCTGGCCCTCTTCTATGTG
>Ga0181531_10001093_pt1 | contig 17428 bp, 16 predicted proteins | sample PEATcosm2014_Bin_38_FD_119743 | JGI IMG/M metagenome (GOLD analysis project Ga0181531, IMG submission 119743) | Peatland microbial communities from MTU Mesocosm Facility, Houghton, MI, USA - PEATcosm2014_Bin11_10_metaG | ecosystem: Environmental > Terrestrial > Soil > Wetlands > Peat | place... | reverse complement strand
TTCGCCACCGCCCGATCTTCGCGTGTCGCGGTGACAGGTGCCTGGCACTGCGCTTGACTTCGGACAAATTGGCCTGTAATGTCTGTCGCAACAGACATGGCAGACAAGTCGAGCCCTCCAGCCGTCGCGCTCTCGCCGGCCGCGCGCAAGTTCATCGTCCATTGGGGCGAGCTCGGGACGCGCTGGGGCGTCAACCGGACCGTCGCCCAGGTCCACGCATTGCTGTATGTCTCGCCGAAGCCGCTCGACGTCCAGGCGATCGCCGACGCGCTCTCGGTCGCGCGCTCGAACGCGAGCACCAGCGTGCGCGAACTCGAGGGGTGGGGTGTCGTGCGACCGGTGCATTTACTCGGCGATCGCCGCGAACACTACGAAGCGATCGCCGACGTCTGGCAGATGCTCACCATCCTCGCCGAGGCGCGCAAACGCCGCGAAGTCGATCCGACGCTGGCCGTGTTGCGCGAATGCGCCGCTGAACTGAAAGGCACATCCGACGTCGGCGACCGCTTCGTGAAGGACCGCATCGACGCGATGCTCGGCCTGTTCGAAACGCTGACGGGACTCTGCGACGAGTTCTTGCGCATGCCGCCCGCCGCCATCCGCGGCCTGGCCGGCTTCCGCGGCAAAGTGCAGTCCCTCTTCAAAGCGCGCTAGCGCACCCGACGCCGGACCTGGGCGGCTGGGCGGAGAACGTGCCGGTCCGGCATGACGAACGATCACGTCGCGATCGACGGCCCGGTGGCGAGCGGGAAGACGACGGTCTCGCAACTGTTGGCAGCCCAGACGGGGCACCTCTACCTTGATACCGGCGCGATGTATCGCTCGGTCGCCTTCCTCGCGTTGACGAATGGCGTCGACCTCGACAACGAGCACGGGTTGCTCGCCATGCTCGCGCACCACACGATCGCGATCGAACCGGACCCCAGCCGGACCGCCGGTTACCGCGTCCTGCTCGACGGGCGCGACACCGAGGACCGCCTGTTCGACCCCGACGTCGCCTCGGCGGTCTCGACGGTCGCCGCGCTGCCGGGCGTCCGCGCCGAGCTGGTCCAGCGCCAGCGCGCGATCGCGGCCTCGGGTCCGGTCGTCATGGCCGGGCGCGACATCGGGACCGTGGTGCTGCCCGACGCGCGCTTCAAGTTCTTCCTGACCGCCTCCGTCGACGAGCGCGCCCGCCGTCGGCAGGCCGAGTTCCACGAGCGCGGCCTGGACGTGCCCTTCACCGAGGTGCGCGATCAGATCGTCGACCGCGACCGGCTCGACACCACCCGGAAGACGGCACCGCTGCGCGCCGCCGCCGACGCGATCACCATCGACTCGACCGACCTCCAGGCCGACGACGTCGTCGCCCAGATGCGGGCTCGCATGGAAGCCACCCGGGCGTGACCCTGTACGGGCTGGCGTTCGTCGTGGTCGGCGCGATCGGGCGGGCCCTGTTCGGCCTGCGGGTGGTCGGCGCCGAGCGGGTGCCGCTCAGCGGCGGCCTGATCGTCGCCTGCAACCACATCTCGAACTTCGATCCGCCGCTGCTGGGCGTCTCGGTACCCCGGCCGGTCTCGTACATGGCGAAGAAGGAGCTGTTCGCGATGCCGGTGCTCGGGTGGCTGATCAGCCATTTGCACGCCTTCCCCGTCGATCGTCAAGCGGGTGGCACCGCCGCGTTGCGCGCCTCGCTGCGGATGATCAAGGAGGGTGCCTGCGTGGGGGTGTTCCCCGAAGGTGGGCGCAACGTGACCGGGGACAACGAGCTCAAGGCGGGCGCCGCCTTCCTGGCGGCGGCGTCCGGGGCGCCGGTCGTCCCGGCGGCCATCGTCGGCACGCGGCGGCTTCGTCCGTTCCATCGGGTGACGGTTGTCTTCGGTGAGCCGTTCCACGTTCGGCGGAACCGGGAGTCGGATGGGGACGGTCTGGAGAAGGGAGCAGGGGAGATCATGCAACGGATTCGCGAGCTCGAGGAGAGCGTTCGGTGATCATCAAGCGTGCCAAGACCCAAGGCTTCTGCTTCGGGGTCGCCATCACGGTCAAGAAGGCGGAGGAAGCGGTCGCCCGCGAGGGTTCGAACGTGACCACGCTCGGCCACGTCGTGCACAACCCGCAGATGGTCGCACAGCTGGAAGCCCAGGGGCTCAAGAACGCCCACTCGGTCGACGAGATCGAGAGCGGGACGATGTTCGTGCGCGCCCATGGCCTGCCGGTCGAGACGTTCGAGAAGGCCGCCGCCAAGGGGCTGACCGTCATCGACGCGACCTGTCCGATGGTCACCAAGATCCACGTCCAGGCCGAGAAGCTGCGCGACGAGGGCTACAAGATCATCGTCATCGGCGACGCGAGTCACCCCGAGGTCAAGGGAACGCTCTCGCACGTGCCGGGCGCATGGTGCATCCAGAAGGTCGAGGACATCGAGAAGCTGCCGCGCGCGAGCCGGGTCGGCGTCGTCGTGCAGTCGACCTGGAGCGGTCCCGGTTTCTCCGAAATCGTCCGCAAGCTCAGCGAAAAATACTACGAGGTCCGCGCGGTCAACACGATCTGCACCGACACCAAGAACCGCCAAAGCGAAGTCGTCGATCTGGCGCGCGAGGTCGAAGTGATGGTGGTCGTCGGCGGCAAGACCTCGGCCAACACCAAGCACCTGGCCGAGCTCGCCGCGATCAACGGTGCGCGCGCGTTCCACGTCGAGGGTCCGGGCGAGCTGGAATCCGGCTGGTTCGCCGGCGTCGGCACCGCGGGCCTGATGTCGGGCGCGTCGACGCCGGGGTGGCTGGTCGAACAGGTCGCGGACCGCATGGATGAGCTCGCCAACGGCGGCTGATCCGCTCGACGCGGCGCTCGAGCGAGCGGTGACGCGGCTCGGGGATGCCTCCGGGACCAGCGAGCAGATTCGCCAGCACTTCGCGTTCGGCGAACGCGCGTGTGCGGAGCGCACGTGCGGCGAATTGGTCGTGGACGCCGCCGGTGATGCGACGGCGGCGCTCGATGCGGCCACCGCCGTCACGATCCTCGCCGCCGCGACGCGCGTCCACGGCGACCTTGCGACCGGGATCGCCGCACGCGCCGGTCGGCAGACGGTGTGGGCGAAATTCGGCGTCGCCCACGGCATCAACGCCGGCGACGCGCTCGCCGCGGTGGCCTCGCTCGCGCTCACCGAGGACCTCGGTGGTCCGCCGCCGCGGATGCTGGCGATGATGCGCTTGCTCCACCAAGCCTACCTCGCCGCCAGCGACGATCGCGCACGCGCGATCGCGCGCGATCGGCTCGACGAGCTCGAAGGCGTGCCCGAGGCGCTGCGCACCGTGGCGCACCGCTTGGGCGCGCTCGTCGCCGGCGCCCAGGCGTGAACGCAGCGGCCGAGAGCGAGCGCGTCTGGGGAGTCGACGCGCTGGTGGCCCGCGTGACGGCGCGGCTGGGGCTGCGCGAGGGCGTCGCGATGACGGCGCTCGACTGGGTGCTCGCGTCGGGATTCACGCTGCTCTCGTTCGTCATCTGTTTCGCCTGGGTGTGGTATCCGAGCGAAAAGATCTTCGATGAGATCTACTACGCGCGCGCCGGCGAAGAGTACCTCAAGCACCTCGACGTGAGCGGCTGGGGCCCGTTCGAGTTCACCCATCCGCCGCTGACCAAACTGCTGATCACGCTCTCGATGCTGCTCTTCGGCGGCCTGCACGGCGGCGACGACGCGCTGGGCTGGCGGTTCCTGAACGTGGTCGTCGGCGCGCTCACCGTCGGGCTGATCTACCTGTTCGCGAAACGGCTGACGGCGTCGACGCCGTTTGCCGCGGCGGCGGCGCTGATGCTGACTTGCGACGGCTTCCACTTCGTGCAATCGCGTATCGCGACCCCGGAGATCACGGTCGGCTTCCTGACGTTGCTGGTGCTCTACACGTTCTATCGTCTTTGGCAGGCGAGCGTGGACGCACCGGCGGCGGAACTCGGCCGCCGCGGCCGGATCGCGGTCGCGGTGTGCACCGCGAGCGGCGCGTTGCTGGGCCTGGTCGCCGCGTTCGTCGTCGTTCCCCATGCTTCGGGCCCGATCACCGTGCGTGGTGTCGACTTCGTCGGCTGGGCACAGGTCGTCGCCTTCGGGTGGATGCTCGCGCTGGGCTGGCTGATCGGTCGCACGCTGGTCGCGCCGCGCTACGCCGCGGTGCCGGCGTTCGTCGATCGCGACGCGCGCACGTGGTGGATCGCGACCGTTTTCGCGGTGGCGTTGCTGGCCGATGCGAAGTGGAACGGTTTGACCACCATCGCGCTGCTCTGGGCACTGGCAGGCGCGCTGAACCTGCAGCGTTTTCGGCGCAGCGCGCCGGCGTTCGGAAGTCCCTTCGGGATCCCGGTCGACGTGCTCGTCACCGCGTGTGTCGTCGTCGGCGGGTTCGTCTACACGCTCTCGTACGTGCCGTATTTCACCGAAGGGCACGGCTTCGTCGACATGGTCGCGATGCAGCACGACATGTACCGTTATCACGCGACGCTGGTCGCAACCCACCCGTACTCGTCGGTGTGGTGGCAGTGGCCGCTGCTCGACCGCCCGATCCTGTACTACGCGAACTATACGCACGTCGCGGCGAAGGGCGCTGCCGACTGCTGTGCGGCGACGATCCGTGCGCTGCCCAACCCGTTCGTGTGGTTGGCCGGCCTGATCAGCGTTCCGTCGCTGGGCTGGCAGGCCATCCGGAAAAAGAACGCCGGGTATGCGCTGCTGGTCCTGGCGTACCTCGCACAGTGGCTGCCCTGGGCGATCTCACCGCGGCTGACGTTCGAGTATCACTTCTTCCCGAACCTGACCATCATCGTGCTGGCCACCGCGATCGTGCTGCAAGAGGTATGGCGCAGCGGTATCGAGCAGCGCGACCGGTGGGCGCTCGCGTCGGTCGGCGTCTACCTGGCGGCCGTGGTGATCGGCTTCGCGTACTTTTATCCGATCCTGGCGGGTACACCGATTCCCTATCAGGCGCTCGACGCGCGCCTGTGGAGCCCGACCTGGATCTAGGTCTCGTTCCCCCCTCTCCGTAGCAGGTCAACCTCATGTCCGGTCATTCCAAATGGCACAACATCAAGCTCCGCAAGGGGAAGGCCGACGCACAGCGCGGCGCGCTCTTCACCAAGTTGAGCAAAGAGATCATCCTGGCGGCCAAGAACGGCTCGCCCGACCCCGAGGCCAACTATCGCCTCAAGATGGCCGTCGACAAGGCGCGCGCCAACAACATGCCGCAGGACAACATCAAGCGCGCGATCGCGCGTGCCAGCGGCGCCGAGGGGCAAAAGGAGATCGAGGAGATCCGCTACGAGGGGTACGGCCCCGCCGGCGTCGCGGTGATCGTCGACGCGGCGACCGACAACCGCAATCGCACCGCCTCGGAACTGCGCTTCCTGTTCAGCCGTAACGAGGGCAACCTCGGCGAGACCGGCAGCGTCGGCTGGATGTTCGCCGCGCGCGGGCTGATCGACGTCGACCCCGGCCGGCTCGACGAGGATGCGCTGACCGAACGCGCGCTGGTCGATGGCGTCATCGACGTGCGCTGGAACGGCCCGGGCGAGCCGAGCGAAGTGATCACCGAGCCGCAGGCGGTGATGGCGGTCAAGGACGCGCTCGAGGCGGCCGGCCTGCACGTGCGCACCGCGCAGCTCGGGATGGAAGCGACGCAGACGACCAAGCCGGGCGTCGGCGATGCGGAGAAAGTCCTCGCCTTCCTCGACGCGCTCGAAGAACACGAAGACGTGCAGAACGTCTACAGTAACGCCGAGTTCGACGAAGCGCAGCTCGAGGCGCTGGCCTGATGGAGCTGGGCGGTGCCGACGCGCCGGTGGCGCGCCGCCGCCCGCGGCGGCCGTGGCTGCTCGATCGCGACTGGGCGTTCGCGCTCGCGCTCGCGTTCGCGGTCGGCGTCCTGGTGTGGTTCGGCCGTGCGATCGAAGACTTCTTCGTGCCGACGCAGCAGACCGTGCTGGTACCGGCGATGGTCGGCCAGACCCAGGACGACGCGACCAGCGAGTGCGCGCAGCTGGGTTTGCAATGCACCGTCCTCACCACGCAGCCCAGCGACAAGTACCCCAAAGACGTCGTGATGAGTCAAGCGCCCGTCCCGGGGACGCACGTGCGCGCCGGGCGCAGCGTCTCGCTCATCGTCAGCAGCGGGGTGACCTACGCCGTGGTCCCGGATCTGCGCTACGAGTCCTCGCGCAACGCCGGGCTGCAGCTCAACCGTCTGCGGCTGCAGCTGGGCAAGACGTCGGTCGTCGCCAACGACGACATCCCGGCCAATCACGTCGTCGCGCAGGATCCGATTCCGCTCACCAACGTGCGCCAGGGAACGAAAGTCAGCCTCACGCTGAGCAAAGGGCCACCGAGCGAGGTACGCGTGCCCGACCTGACCGGGCGTTCGATCGACGACGCGCGCGATCTCGCCGCGCGTTCCAACGTGCACCTCGGCCAGATCGTCTGGACGCCGTTCGGCCCGAGCGGTCCGCCGCGCGGCACGGTCGTACGGCAGAAGCCCGACCCGAACAAGGAGATCGATCCGTTCGACGAGGTCTCGCTGCAAGTCAGTGCCGGGCCCAGTGAGTACGGCTATCTGGTGCGCCAGGTTCACGTCTCGGTGACGGTCCCGCCGCGTGACGACGCCGCCGACGTGCGGATCGCGATGCACGACGAGACCGGCACCTGGAACCTCTACGACGGGTACGCGCAAGGCGGCCAGAAGCTCGACTTCAACGTCACTGCGGTCGGCGTCGCCGAGGCCGATACGTACGTCGACAACGAGTTGCTCAACCAAACGACGATCGGCGTGGAAGCGCCCTCGCCCAGTCCCAAGCCCACCCCGCACGCCGGCCACTGACGATGCTGCCGATCAAAGTCGCGCCCTCGCTGCTCTCGGCCGATTTTGCCGACATCGCCGACCAGATTCGCCTGGTCGAAGCGGCCGGCGCCGGCGAGCTGCACCTGGACTCGATGGACGGGCGCTTCGTCCCCAACCTCACCTGGGGGATGAAGATCGTCAAGGACCTGCGCCGGCTGACGACGCTGCCGTTCGACTGCCACCTGATGATCCTCGAGCCCGAGCGCTACGTCGATGCGTTCCGCGCGGCCGGCGCCGACATCATCACCTTCCACTATGAAGCGACGCCGCACCAGCACCGCTTGCTGCGCCACCTGCGTGAGATCGGCGCCAAGGCCGGGATCGCGATCAATCCCGGCACCCCGACCGGTATGCTGATCGATCTGCTCGAGGAGATCGACCGCGTGCTGGTCATGAGCGTCAATCCGGGGTTCGGCGGTCAGTCGTTCATCGAGCGGGCGATCACCAAGATTGCCGAGGTCCGCGCGCTGCTCGACGTGCGCAACCCGGCCTGCGAGATCGAAGTCGACGGCGGGATCGGCGTGGAGAACATCGAGCGGGCCGTCCGCGCGGGGGCCAACGTACTGGTCGCCGGCAACTCCGTCTTCGCCGCACCCGATCCGTCGGCCGCGTTACGCGCGATGCTCAGTGCAGCGCAGCGAGCTCAGCGCGGGTCGTCGGAACTTTGATCTTGCCGGCGATGATGTCGCTGCGCAGCCCGTCGACGGTGGCCAGCGTCTTCGCACCGATCACGTCCTTCGTGTAGCGGAAGTCCGTCAACCCGATCGCATCGTCGGCCAGTCCCAGCGTTTGGTGGCCGCCGCTGAGGTGACCGGTTCGGGCATCGTTGCACAGCCGTTGCACGGCGACGTCGACCCGCTTGCGCACGCTGGTGAGAACGGTGCCCGGCGCCAGCGCATCCTGGTCGGAGTCGACGCCGATCGCCCAGCGATGCAGCCGCTTTGCGTTCGCGATCACGCCGAGGTTGGCGCTGCCGGCGGCTGCGAACACGACGTCGGCGCCCTTGCCGTAGAGTGCGCTGCCGGCCTTGGCGCCGGCCGGGATGTCGTCGAACGAGCCCGCGTAGGCTTTGTCGATCGCAACCGTCGGATCGATGCGGCGCGCACCGGCATAGTAGCCGGCTTCGAAGCGCTCGATGACCGGCACGTCCATGCCGCCGACGAAGCCGATGTGATGGGTGCGGCTCGTCGCTGCCGCGACCGCCCCGGCGAGAAACGAGCCCTCGTTTTCGCGGAAGGTGATCGAATCGACGTTGGGGGCGTCCACGACGCCGTCGATCAGCGCGAAGTGCTCGCCCGGCGCTGCCTTCGCCACGCTGGTCAGCGCGTCGCTCATCAGGAACCCGATCCCGATCACGAGCTTCTGGTCGGCGTGGGCCAGTTGATCGAGGTCGGGCGCGTAGTCGGTGCTCGCGTGCGCTTGCAGCGTGCGCGGCTGCACGCTGTCGAGGACGACACAGCGGCCCAAGCCCGCGTATGCCGAGTCGTTGAACGAGCGGTCACCCAAGCCGCCGACGTCGAGCACCATGCCGACGTTCGGACCGGTCTGCGCCTGCGCGGTGCAGGCGCTCAGCGCGGTTGCCAGAGCGGCGGCGAGGGCTGCGGTACGCGAGACGCGGAAGCGGGCCACGATCTCGGCCAGGCGTGCCGAGCGGGTGCGTACTTCGTCCGCGGTCAGCTCGAGCCGGTCGCCGTGGCCGGCCAACGTGCGTGCCGCGGTCGCGATCGAGCCGCTGGCGGCGGCCTGCGATTCGCTCGCGTCGCGCGAGTCACCGACGCGACCGGCGACGGCGGCGGTCACGGTGCGCAGCTCTTCGGCCGCGGCGGCGTTCTCCTCGACGACGGCGGCCACGCCCTCGACGTCGCCGCCGAGTACGCGGATCGCGTTCTGCATGGTCGTCGCCTGGGCGGCGACCGCGTCGGCGATCGCGCGCGCTTCGCTCACCGCCCGTTCGATCGCGGTCAGCGCGGCGTCCGTGCGGGCTGCCGCCTCTTCGCCGCGCGCCACCGCGCTGTTGGTCGATTCGACCGCGCTGACGACCCGCTCGGTCCCCAGGCGCAAGTCGCGCAGAATCGTCGCGATCTCGCGGGTGCTCAGCGCCGAGCTTTCGGCCAGCTTGCGGATCTCGTCGGCGACGACGGCGAAGCCGCGGCCATGATCGCCGGCGCGGGCCGCTTCGATCGCCGCGTTGAGCGCGAGCAAGTTCGTCTGGTCGGCGACGGTCTCGATCGCCACCAGGATCTCGCCGATGCGTTGCGAGTTGCCGGCCAATTCGGCGATGACACGCGCGCTTTCGGCGCCGTGACTGCGGATCGCGGCCATCGTTTGGCCGGCTTCGGCGACCGCGCGGGCACCGTCCTCGACCGAGCCGGCTGCCGTGCGTGCTGCGAGCGTCAGTTGCGTCCCGACGGCGCCGAACGAGTCGATCTGTTCGCCCAGGCCGCGCGTCGTTTGCGCGATCGACGAGATCCGCGTCGACTGTTCGGCCGCACCGGTCGCGATCATCCCCGACGAGCGCGAGAGTTCGGACACGGCGATCTCGTTGGCACGCGCGACGTTGGAGTGCAGGTCGGCGTTGCGAGCCAGGACCTCCGTTGCGCGCGAGGTTTCGGCCACCGAACGCCGCACGTCGCCGGCGCTCTCGGCAACCCGCGTCGCGTCGCTGGCGAGTGCGCCGGCGTCGCTGGCGATGTCTTCGACCGCGGCGCGCAGCCGTTCGGTCGTGCGGGCGAAGCCGGCGCTCAGGTCGTTCAGCGAGCGCGCGAGGATATTGTAGGTGCGCGCCAGCGAGGCGATCTCGTCGTCGCCCTCGCCGTCGAGTTCGGCCGCCTCGACCGAGAAGCCGACGGTCAGATCGCCTTCGGCCAGCGCTTCGAGCGCGGTCGCGAAACGCGCCAGGTCGACGCGCACCGCCTCGCGCAACGCAGCCACGACGGCGTCGAGCCGGCGGGTCAAGCTGCGCACGAACAGCGGCGCGCCGATGACCAGCAGCGCGAGCACGAGCGTTGCGAGCGACAGCAGGACGATCTGCGAGAGGCGGCGCGTCCCGGCCGCGCGGGCGTCGTCGGCCTCGATGCGGGCGGCGACGTCGGCGTCGACGCCGCCCAAGAAACCGGCCAGCGAGTCGTAGATCGCATCGCCGTGCTGGGTCGTGCCCGGCGCCGGGTGGGCGCCTTGCGCGACCCGTTGGTCGACCCACTGCTCGTACTCGTCGACGTAGGCTTGCGAGAGCTGGTCGATCGCGCGCAACTGCGGCGGCTGGCTCGGCGCGAGGTCGGCGCTCAGAAAGCGGTGCAGGTCGTCGCGGGTCGCGTGCAACTGCTCGCGCTCGCTCGGGTCGCCCTCAAGGGCGAACGCGTCGGCGTCGCGCGCTTCGACCGCGAGCGCACTGCTGATGTGGGCGACGAGCTGGCGAACCTGCTCGATGCGCGCGGTCTCGGCACGCGTGCCGGACTCGGCAGCGCTTTGAACGAGACCGACGATCGTGACTGCGGCCACGCTGGCCACGGCGGCGATCAAGAGTGCGGTGACGGCGGTCCGGAACCGAATCCTCATGAGTCTACTGTCCGGCCGGTGAGTCGATCGGGGGTGTCAACGACGGCTCCATCCGAGGTACGAGTAGGTTTTCATGATCGACGCAAAGGTGGAAAAACTGAGCGCCTGATCACTTGGTTTGCTCGTAGCGGCCACCCTTGCGGGCCTCTACGCCGCCGCGCGGCAGAAGAACTCCCAGGTCCGACCCGGAAGCGGACCTGCCGTGACCGAGGACGACCTGATCGCCGCGATTCGCGAGCGCCTGCGCGACGTCGCGTCGGACCGGCTCCTGGTCGGCATCGGCGACGACGCGGCGGCGTGGCAGCCGCGCGCGCACCAGCGCAGCATCGTGACGACCGACGCTCTCATCGAAGGGGTGCACTTCACCCGTGCGGCGATGCGGCCCGAGGACGTCGGCCACCGCGCGCTGGCGGCCAACCTCTCCGACGTCGCTGCCATGGGGGCGCGCCCGGTGCTGGCGACGATCGCGCTCGGCATTCCGCCCGACTGCGCGCCGGCGTGGATCCTCGCCATGTACGACGGGATCGCGGCGCTGGCGCGCCGCGCGCGCTGCGCGATCGCCGGCGGCGATGTGACCCGCGCGCCGGTGGTGACGCTGGCGTTGACGATCGTGGGCGAGGTGCGCGCGTCGAACCTCAAGCGCCGCGACGGCGCGCTGCCCGGCGACATCGTCGCGGTGACCGGTCCGCTCGGGGCGAGCCGCGCGGGGCTGGCGATCGCGGTCGAGCACCCCTCGCTGGCCGCCGCGCCCAAAGCCGCCGCCGCCCTGGTCGCCTTCCGCACGCCCGAGCCGCGGCTTGCCGAAGGACGGTGGCTGGGCGCCTCGCGGCATGTGCGCGCGATGATGGATACCTCCGACGGGCTCTCGACCGACCTCCATCGCTTGTGTGCGGCATCCGGCGTCGGCGCGCTCGTCGAGACGGTGCCGATCGCCGGCGCGGCGCGCGCAGCGGCGGCGTTGGTCGAGGCCGATCCGGCGCGCTGGGCGCTCGAGGGCGGCGAGGACTTCGAACTGCTGGTCGCGATCGACCGGCGCGCGTTCGGACACCTGAGCGCGCGCTTTTCCAGCCGCTTCGGACGGCCGCTCGAGCCAGTCGGCCATATCGTCGAAGGAGCAGGCGTTCGCCTCGCCAACGGGGAGCCCATCTCGGCTTCCGGCTGGGATCACTTGCGATGAACACGAGCGACGAGGACCGCCAAAAAGCGTACCCGCTGCTGGGCTCGATCCAGAACAGCGTGGGCTACGGCTTTCTCGGCAACGAGGCCGTGGTCGCAATCGCCAACCGTCTGCGCGTGCGCACGGTGACGGTGCCGACGTCGTACGCGAGCGCACGTGGCGGCGTCGAAGGCCGCATGTCGCTGGCCGTCGACATCCGCGAATTCCGCCGCGGGGTCGAGTTCTTGATCGCGCGCGATCCCTCGGTGCTCGTCATCGGGTACATCGCACACCCCGAGCAAGTCGACGCGATCGCCGAGTCGCTCGACCACTTCAACGGCCTGGTCGTGCTCGATCCCGTGCTGGGCAGCTACGAGAAGGGGCTCTACGTCCCGGTCGAAACGGCGCGCCGCATCCGCGACACGTTGCTGCCCAAGGCGCAGGTCGTGACCCCCAATCGCTTCGAGGCCGAAGTGCTGCTCGACCTCACTCGGGTGCGCAACGCCAACGAGCGGGCCTTCCTCGACGCGTTCGCCGAACGCGGTCCGCAGACGGCCATCATCACCTCGTTCGAACGCGAAGCCGAAAAGCGCCAGAGCGTGACTGCCTTCTCGAACGGCTACGTCTACGAGCGGATCACCGCGCCGTATCGTCCGGCGTTCCCGGGTTACGGTGCCGGCGACGTCTTGGCGGGCGGCGTCGCGGCGATGCTGGCCGCCGGCGCCAGTCCTTGGGCCGCGACCGTCCTGGGCACCGCCCTGGCCTCACTCTCGGTCGAGCGCACCACCGGCTACGGCGGCGCCACCGTCGACCCGGTCGCCGCCCTCGACCTGATGCGCCCGCTCCCCTACCTAGGCGACGACGCCTGCAAAGCCTACGCCGAGCGCTTCGGCGTCACCTCGACACCCATCCCCGTCAAAGACGGAGAAGGGGCGCGACTCAAGTTCGCGCCCCCGAAGAACCAGACGGTGTATTAAGATAACGCTCGCAGACCGAGCGCCGGAGCATCGTGCCCTGGCAGGTATGTCGTTGCGAGGTCGGTTTGGGGGGCCCCATGCAAAGCATGGGGGGCGCGCAGCCTAGGGCGGAGCGCCGTTAAACCGGCTTACGCGACTCCGACGCGCTTGACGCGCTTGCTGCGCAGGCAGGACGTGCAGACGCGGGCGGTCTTGTGGGTACCGCGGTCGTCGATACGGACGGCTTGGAGGTTGGGGAGCCACCGCCGCTTGGTCTTGTTCATCGCGTGGCTGACGTTATTTCCCGCCATTGGTCCCTTGCCGCACACGTCGCATCGCTTGGCCATAACAGCGGGAGTGTACCAGAAACCGGCCATATGGACAAGTCGCCCGCAGGGCGCGGGTCGCCCGTCCCGGAACGCGAGGTGCGCTCTATGGCAGTCACCCAGCTCGACGGTCGGGCGTTCGAGAAGTTCGTCGCGGCCGGCACCTACTTCCTCAGGAAGTACCGGGGCGTCCTCAACGACCTCAACGTGTTCCCGGTCCCCGACGGGGACACGGGATCGAACATGTTCCTGACCGCCAAAGCCGCCTTGGGCGAGGCCCACAAGGTGCGTTCGCAGGGTCTCTCGACCGTGGCGGCCGCCGCAGCCAGCGGCTCGCTGCTCGGTGCCCGAGGCAACAGCGGCGTCATCCTCTCCCAGATGCTGCGCGGCTTCGCCCATTCGGTCCGCCACCGTGAGACAATCGACACCTTCCAGCTCTCGCTGGCCATGAAGGAGGCCGTCGGCCAAGCCCGGGCCGCCCTCACCCGGCCGGTCGAGGGGACGATCATCTCGGTGGCCGGGGCCGCCGCCGACGAGGCCTATCGCCAGGCCGTCCGCGAGCCCGACTTCTACCGGCTCGCCAACGCCGTGCTGCGAGCAGCCAACGACGCGCTCGAGCGAACCCCCGAGCAACTCCCGGCACTCAAGGAGGCCGGGGTGGTCGACTCGGGCGGCGCCGGGTTCTGCTACTTCCTCGAAGGCGTGCTGCGCTTTCTCCCCGAGGCGAAGGTCCGCGCCACCGCGTTCCCGCGCCGGCCTGTACGCTCGGCGGTGTTCACCCGCCAGCAAGAGGTCGGCGAGTACCGCTACTGCACGGAGTTCATCCTCGACGGCGCGACCATCGAGGCCCACCCGCTGCGCGACCTCTTGCAGAAACACGGCGACTCGCTGCTGGTCATCGGCAGCGTGCCGACGATCAAGGTGCACGTCCACACCGCCGATCCCGAGGCGGTCAAGGCAATCGCCGCGCGCCACGGCACCGTCACCCGCGTCAAGGTCGAAGACATGGCCCAGCAGCACCATCTGCTGGTCGTCGACGCGCCGCCGCGCCCGGTCGGCATCGCGACCGTCGTCCCGGGGGTCGGCTTCGACCGCATCGCGCGCGAGCTGGGGGCCGACGTGACGATCCCCGTGCCGACCGGCGCCAACCCCTCGGTGCAGGACCTCCTGATCGGCGTCAACGCCTCGCTGGCGCCGCTGGTCTACCTCTTGCCGAACGATCCGAACGTCGCCCTGGCGGCGCGCGAGGTCGCGGCGCTGACCGAGAAGACCGTCATCGTCGTGCCGACCACCGATCCGGTGGCGGGCTTGGCGGCGCTGCTGCGACTCGGCGGCGCGCAAGCAGCGATCCCGCCCGAGGAGCTGGCCGCGACGCTCGCCGGCGTGCGCGCGGCATCGATCTTCGCCGCGGGAAAAGACGCCAGTGTCGACGGGGTGGCGGTGCAGAAGGGTGCGCCGAGCGCTGCGATCGGCAAACGGCTGCTCACCGCGGCGAGTTTCGGCGAGGTGCTGGTCGCAGCGGGGGCGGCGCTCGGCGCCGAAGCAGGGGGACTCGTGACGTTGTATTACGGCGGCAACCAAAAGGAGCGCGACGCGCAGCGCTATGCGGCGCTGCTCGGCGAGCGCTTCGCGGACGTCGAGGTCGAGTACTACTTCGGCGGCCAGCCGGCCGTCGAGTACTGGCTCTCGGTCGACGCGTGAACGGCGCCGATCTGCCGCTGATCGCGGTCGACGCGATGGGCGGCGACAACGCACCGGCCGAGATCGTCGCGGGCGCGCTGCTCGCGCGGCGCGACGGCCTGGCGCGCGTCGCGCTGGTCGGCGACCGCGAACGGATCGTGCCACTGCTCGGCGATCAGACGGACGTCGAGATCGTCCACGCGGCCGCCGAGATCGCGATGGACGCCTCGCCGGCGTCGGCCGCGCGCGGCAGCGCAGGGACTTCGCTCGGCGAGGCGGTCGAACTGGTGCGCAGCGGTCACGCGCACGCCGTCGTCTCGGCCGGCAACAGCGGCGCGTTCCTGGCCGTCGCGCTGATCCGTTTGCGCACCATCCCCGGCATCGCGCGGCCGGCGATCGGCGCAGTGCTGCCGGGCCGGCGGGGACCGGTCGTGCTGTGCGACGCCGGCGCCAACGTCGATTGCAAGCCGGAATGGATGGCGCAGTTCGGCGTGATGGGCAGCGCCTACGCGCGCGCGGCGCTGGGCGTTGCGAACCCGCGGGTCGGGATCGTCTCGGTCGGTGAGGAGCGCAGCAAGGGCAACGCGCAGACCATCGAGGCAGCGGCGCTGCTCGAAGGCTTGCCGCTCAATTTCATCGGCAACGTCGAGGGCAAAGACATCTTGGTCAACGCCGCCGACGTGGTCGTTGCCGACGGCTTCGTCGGCAACGTCATCCTCAAGACCGCCGAGGGCAGCGGGATCTACTTCAGCGAGGTGCTGCGCGAATCGTACGAGTTGGCGCCGCTGCTCGGGAAGCTCGGCGGCCTCTTCAGCCGCAGCGTCTTCAACGTGATGCGCAAGCGGCTCGACTACTCGACGTATGGCGGCGCGCCACTGTTGGGCTTGCGCGGCAATTGCGTCGTCGCCCACGGCCGCTCCGACCGGGTCGCGATCCGCAACGCGATTCGCCAGGCGGCTGCGGTCGCCGCTGCCGATCTGGTCGGCTCCATCGGGGCGGTGTGCGCGGCATGACGGTGGCGATCGTCACCGACTCGACCTGCGATCTCGACGGAGAACGCGCCCGCGAATTGGGCGTCGACGTCGTGCCGTTGTTCGTCAACTTCGGCGACACACGCTATCGTGATCGCGTCGATCTCTCGCTCGAAGAGTTCTACCGCAAGCTCGCGAGCGAGAAAGCCCTCCCGACGACGGCGCAGCCGACGCCGGCGGCGTTCGAGGACGCGTTCCGCCCGCACGTCGAGGCCGGCCGCGCGATCGTCTGTATCACGATCATGGCGAGCTTGTCGGGGACGATCAACGCCGCGACCGCCGCGGCCGGGACGTTCCCCGGGGCCGACATCCGCATCGTCGACAGCGGCACCGTCACCGGCGGCTTGGCGCTCGAGGTCGAGCACGCGGTCGCACTGGCGAAGGCCGGCGCGTCGGCCGACGCGATCGTCGCGGCGCTCGCGCACGACGTGCAGACGCTGCGGGGGTACGCGACGGTTCCCGATCTGAGCCATGCGGTGCGGACCGGCCGCGTCTCGCGAGCGCAAGCCTTCATCGGCTCGCTGGTCAAGATCGTCCCCGTGCTGCGCCTGGACTCCGGCAAGGTCACCGAGCACGCCCGGGTACGCACCTACGCCCGGGCGCTCGACACGATGCTCGATGCAGTCGTCGCCGAGGCGAACCGCGCCGACGGCGCCCGCGTGTGCGTCGTCCACTCGCACGCCGGCGACGAAGCGACCAAGCTGCTCGCGCGGCTGCGGGAGCGGATTACCACGCATATGGAGGAACTGGAACTGCTCGAGGCCGGCCCGGTCATCGGCACGCACGCCGGTCAGGGCGCCGTCGGAATCTTCGTTCTTCCCGCCGTATGAAGCCCTCTGGGGCCCGGCACAGGTTCTGGGGCTAGCCTACGTTTCGCCGACGATCGCTCGACGATCCGCCGACAATTGCCCCCCAGGAGCACCGCCATCGCGACCACGCCCGCCGGCGTCTACGTCCACTTGCCGTTCTGCCCGTACGTCTGCCCGTATTGCGATTTCGCGAAGTGGGCCTGGGACGACGCACGCGCGGCCCGCTACCTAGCGGCCTTGCGGGCGGAGCTGGTCGCCGCGCCCGCCGTCGAGGCCGCGACGCTGTTCTTCGGCGGCGGGACCCCGACGACGTACACACCTGAGGCGATCGAGGCCCTGATCGTCGCGGTGCGGGCCCGCTTCGCGCTGCCTGAAGACGCCGAGGTCAGCGTCGAAGCCAACCCCGACCCGAGCTTGCTCGAGCGTCTGCCGGCCCTGCGGACGGCCGGGGTGAACCGGCTTTCGATCGGCGTGCAGTCGTTCGTCCCGGCGGAGCTGCGGCTGCTCGGCCGCCGGCACACCGCCGCCGACATCGGCGCGGCGGTTCGCGCGGCGCGCTTCGCCGGTTTTCAGAATATTTCGCTGGACCTGATGTTCGGCGTCCCCGGCCAGACCGAAGAGAGCTGGATCGCCTCGCTCGACGCGGCGCTGGCGCTGGGGGTCGAGCACATCTCGTGCTACGGCCTCACGATCGAAGAGGGGACGCCGTACGCGACCTGGTTCGCCCGTGACCCGGCGGCGTTCGCCTCGGAGGATCGCGAAGCGCGCCTCTACGGGTTGGCGATCGAGCGCCTCGCCGCGGCCGGCTTCGAGCACTACGAGATCTCGAATTGGGCCAAGCCCGGCTTTCGCTGCTTGCACAATGTCGGCTATTGGCGCAACGCGCCGTATCTGGGCCTGGGGGTCGGGGCGGCCTCGTATGCGGGTGGCGAGCGGGCGACCCACACGCGCGACCTCGAAACGTACTGTGCGGCGGCACTCGCCGGGCAACCGATCCCCAGCGAGAGCGAGCGGCTGGCGCCGGACGCGCGCGCGGGCGAAGCGATCATGCTGGCGCTGCG